>MDSW01177521.1_pt1 | contig 10805 bp, 10 predicted proteins | sample 811171 | NCBI WGS metagenome assembly MDSW01 (sample SAMN05326641, study PRJNA326480) | marine metagenome | isolation source: seawater | place: Atlantic Ocean: North West | collected 2012 | reverse complement strand
GCTCCGTATATAGCGAGTTGTTTATAACTCATATCTATTATAGCACTGCAAAACAATTTTAGTTGAATCTTCATTTTTTATAATTCTATTTATTATCAATTAGAAATAGAAACTATCTGAAGCAAGTAACTCCATCAACTGTATTGTTTTGAAATATATTTAAGTTTTATTGGTTTTGGTTATGATTTTTTAACAATTATGTGACCTATAAATTATACATTGCCTTGTCAAGGTCATTGATTATATCGTCAACCGTTTCTATGCCAACTGAAAGCCTAACTACATCAGGTGCAGCACCAGCTGAGACTTGTTGTTGTTTGCTAAGTTGCCTGTGCGTAGTAGAGGCCGGGTGTATAATTAAGCTTCGGGTATCTCCAATATTGGCTAAATGTGAGAATAAATTAACATTTTTAACCAACTTTATTCCTGCATCAAAACCACCTTTTAGACCAAAGGTAAAGACAGCGCCGGCTCCCTTTGGAAGATATTTATTTACTAACGACTTATAGGGGCTTTTTTCAAGTCCCCCATAAGAGACCCAGTTAACAGCAGGGTGAATTTCTAGCCATTTTGCAACTAATAGTGCATTTGAGCAATGACGATCCATTCTTAAAGGCAATGTCTCAATGCCTTGAAGAATATTCCATGCACTAGTGGCTGAAAGGCAAGGACCATAGTCTCGAAGAGCTACAGCTCGAAGCTTCATTGAAAAACCAAAACTACCGAAGGTTTCTGCAAAATTTAAACCATGATATGCAGGTTCAGGTAATGTTAAGCCTGGATATTTCCCTGATTCAAACCAATCAAAGGTGCCTCCCTCAACTACTACACCAGCCATGGCATTTCCATGTCCTCCAATAAATTTGGTTGCGGAGTGAATAACAATATCTGCTCCCCACTCCAGTGGTTTAAGAAGGTAAGGTGTGGCTAGTGTATTATCTACTATTAGAGGGATTTTATGGGACTTAGCTATGGTAGCAATTTTTTGGATATCTAATACCACACCACCAGGGTTGGCTAGCGCTTCAATAAAAATAAACTTAGTTTTAGATGTTATAGCTTTATTAATTAAATCTGGTGTATGCATATCTACAAAACAGCAATTCCATCCAAGTTTTTTAAAGCTCATAGAGAACTGTGTAATTGATCCCCCATAAAGGTGTTTAGATGCTATGAAGTTATCTCCTGGCTCGAGTAAAGTTGCAGCAGTAAGAAACTGGACTGAGTGGCCGCTGCTACTAGCTACTGCTGCTCTTCCCCCTTCTAATGCTGCCATTCGTTCTTCAAAAACTGAAACGGTAGGATTAGTCATTCTAGAGTAGATAAAACCAAAAGTTTGAAGGTTGAAAAGTTCAGCTGCGTGATCTGGATCATTGAAAACATATGCGGTACTTGGGTGTATTGGAGTTGACCTAGCTCCAGTTGTTGGATCAACACTTGCACCAGCATGAATGGCGAGGGTTTCGAAACCGCAATCATTATAATTAATAGCCATACTGGGCTTTTTATTTTCGTCTGTCATTTTTTATAAAAGACCATTTCGTCTGGAAGTAAAGAATTCAGAATTTATACCGTTCCAACTAATCTCTCCTGATAAGCGACTATATTCAATTTTCGGGCAACGGTTCATAATTACAGTAATTCCTGCTTCAGCTGCAATTTTAGATGCTTTTAGATCAATCAAGCCAAGTTGCATCCATAAGTAACTTATTCTCAATCTTTTTTTATTAGATACTGCTTCTTTTGTAATAAAACTTATTTGATTTTTGCTCACAAATATATCCACCATATCAATATGTTGGTCACATTTAGATAGTGAAGGATAAATTAATTCCCCTAAAATTTTGTCGCCTGCATATTTTGGATTAATGGGGATAACCCTATATCCCTTTTTTTGCATATATTTCATTACGAAATAACTAGGTCGCTGTTGAGTTTTGCTTGCACCTATCAATGCTATTGAGTTAATAGATTGTAAAACATTTTTAAGATGACAATCTGAATAGTCTAAGTTAATTGTCATTTTGTTAAGTTTCGGCTGATAAATTTTTAATACATATATACATCTCAGGTTACTCATGGTTCCAAGAGGGTTCACGTTTCTCTATAAATGAACTTATGCCCTCGTTAGCATCCTGTGAAAGCATATTGTCGGCCATTATCTGGCTTGTATAAGCATATGCATCTGAGAGATTCATATTAAGTTGTTTATAAAAAGCCTTCTTACCTGTTTTAATTGTATGCCGTGACTTTGATGAGATTTTTTTTGCAAGGACTTTTGTTTGTTTTTCTAGGTTTTGTTCAGAAACAACTTGGTTAATTAAACCCCATTCAAGAGCAGTTTGGGAATTTATATATTCTCCTGTCAGCAGCATCTCCAAAGACTTTTTTATAGGAATATTTCTAGAGAGAGCTACCATTGGGGTAGAGCAAAAAAGACCAATATTTACACCAGGTGTACAAAATTGAGCTTTATCACTAGCAATAGCTAGGTCACATGTTGCCACTAACTGACACCCTGCAGCTGTAGCAATTCCATTAACTTGAGCAATTACAGGCTGGGGAAGTTCATTAATTCTCTGCATAATATTACTGCAGAGCGAAAATATTGATTTATATTCTGAAACACTTGACATTTTTCTTAATTCTAAAAGGTCGTGTCCCGAACAAAAAGATTTACCTTCCCCACTTATTATCACAGTACTGACTGACGTATCTTTAGCTATTTCCTTTAGTTCTTTTTGTAGCAAATGTAAGAGTTCCAGATTTAAACTATTATGGGCACTTGGTCTATTTAGTGTAAGAAGAGATATGCCCTCTTCATCTTTCCTCTTGAGGGAAAGCTCAGCGTTTTTACCAGCTTTTAATTTAGAGGATGTCTTGGGCATTGTTTATGGCACCTATATATTAATGTTTAGTATGAAAACATAGTCTGACTGAAGGCAAAGAGCTAGTAAATCTAAAAATATGAAATTACGGTATTATAATACCTACATGCAAAGTATTGAACTTATTAATAAAATTTATTGACAGGTGAGTTATTAGTGTCATATTTCACACTTTATTTACAAATGTATGAAATCTCGAGTGCAAACTATTTTTTGTAAATCATTGTTAGCACTTTGAGATAAAGTTGGATTGAAAAATGAAGACATATAGTGCGAAAGTATCTGAAATTGACAAGCAGTGGATACTTGTAGACGCTGAGGATATCGTCCTTGGTAGGCTAGCAGCTGAAATAGCAACTCGTCTAAGAGGAAAGCACAAACCAACCTATACCCCAAATATGGATTGTGGAGATAACGTAATCGTCATAAATGCCAAAAGAGTAAAGTTGACAGGTCGCAAGTTAGAAAAAAAGCTGTATCATTGGCATACTGGTTATCCTGGTGGAATTAAAAGCCGCACTGTTGCAAAAACACTATCTGGAAAAAGACCAGAAAATGTTGTTAAAAAGGCAGTGGAACGAATGATCCCCAAAGGTCCATTAGGAAAAAAACAACTTGGAAACCTAAAGGTTTATGCTGGTTCAGAGCATCCGCATGAGTCTCAGAAGCCCACAGTTCTGAATCTTGCTGACATCAACCCTAAGAATAAAAGGAATTCACTTCGTGGCTGAGGAAAAAGAGAATACAGGCGCTTTTGCACCTTTAAGTGAGGTTGCTGTTGTATCTATGGAACCTACAGTGGCAGAACCGCAGGTTGATGAATATGGAAGAACATATGCAACTGGCAAGAGGAAAGATGCGGTAGCGCGTGTATGGATAAAGCCTGGTAAAGGAACAATCACTGTAAATAATAGGGAAATTACAACCTATTTTGCTAGACCCGCCCTTAGAATGATAGTTAACCAGCCATTAGCTGCCGTTCAACGAGGCACAGAATATGATGTAATTTGTACTGTTGGTGGCGGGGGACTCTCTGGGCAAGCAGGAGCTGTGCGTCACGGAATTAGTAAAGCTTTGGTTCTAAGAGAACCTGATTTGCGAAAAACACTAAAGTCTGGTGGTTTTCTAACGCGTGACAGTAGAGTTGTCGAGCGTAAGAAATACGGCAAAAAGAAAGCTCGCCGTAGTTTCCAGTTTTCGAAGCGCTAAAGAAATACGGAACACTTTATCCTTTTTATTGGAGGCGTTCTTGGATTTATAGGGCGCTGATTGTAGTTTAAAAATTTCTAGGGTAATTGTTTTATGTCAACTTCAACTAAAAAGATCAAAACTATTAATGTAGTGGTTTTAGGTGCAAGCGGATATTCTGGTGGGGAGTTAGTCCGTCTTTTATCAAATCACTCTGGGGTTAAGGTTATTGCGCTTACAGCTGATCGACATGCAGGTAGATCTTTGGATGATGTTTTTCCCCATTTATTAGAATTAAATATGCCTAAGTTGATTAAATTAAATCAAATTGACTGGACGGATGTTGATGCTGCATTTTGTTGTCTGCCGCATGGAAAAACTCACTCAGTTGTTATGAGTTTACCTAGTCATGTTAAAGTTATTGATCTTTCTGCAGACTTCCGATTTTCAGATTTATCAATCTATGAGTCTGTTTATGGTGTTAAGCATAAAGCCAAAGAAATGCAAGAACAGGCTGTTTATGGACTTACTGAAATTTTTAGAGCTGATATAAAAACAACAAGGCTTGTAGCCTGCCCAGGCTGCTATCCAACTGGTGCTCAATTACCTCTTATACCCTTATTAGAGAGTAATCTAATTTTGCCAAATAACATTATAATTGATTCAAAGTCAGGTGTTAGTGGTGCAGGTAGGGAGCCTAAACAGGAAACATTATTTGCAGAGGTTAACGGTGCTCTCAAGGCATATAACATTAGTAATCATCGTCACGGACCAGAGATTGAACAAGGATTGTCAGGTGCATCAAAGCAGCCAGTACAAATAAACTTTACTCCCCACTTGGTACCAATTAATCGCGGAATTCTATCTACTATTTACGTTAATTTAAATAATGGTTTAAGTATCAATGACCTTAAAGAATGTCTGAATAATAGATATAAAAATGAATATTTTGTGAGGGTTACTGGAGATGGCTTTATGCCTACTACTAATCATGTAAGCGGTACTAATAAGTGTTTGATTGGGGTTTTTCCTGGTCGAACTAAAAGCCAAGGTATAATTATTTCTGTATTAGATAACCTAGTTAAGGGTGCTGCGGGGCAAGCCCTACAGAACTTCAATTTGATGTTTGAGTTCAATGAGATTATGGGGCTTGAAAATGATGTTGTTTTTCCATGACCTCTTAAGAGAAATTTAGATGACTATTAATGGTAAATTAATTACATACGCGGGCATAAGACCAAAGGTAGAATCTAATGCCTTTATTGCAATGGGAAGTAAGATTATTGGTAATGTAGAGATTAAAAATGAAGCCAGTATTTGGTTCAATTGCGTTATTCGTGGAGATATAAATAAAATTCACATAGGAAATGGTACTAATATTCAAGATGGAACAGTTATTCATGTTTCAGGAAATATAGGTCAAACATTTATAGGTAGAGATGTGGTGGTAGGTCACATGAGTTTAATACATGCTTGTAAACTTGATGACGCTTGTTTAATTGGTATGGGCGCAACTGTAATGGATAATGCTATTGTTGAATCGGGATCTTGGGTTGGAGCAGGAGCTCTTATTCCACCTGGAAAGCACGTTAAAACAGGTGAAGTATGGTTAGGAATGCCTGCTAAACCTGTCAGAGAAATTACATCATTTGAACTAAGTGAAATTCAGCGTATTGCTCAAGACTACAGAAAATTAGCTAAATCATATACTAGTAAATAATACTATTATTTTTTATTTTAATGTTTCACTAGTTAAAATTTATAATTTGAGAAGGGATTCGTTTCAATTTTTGGTAAGCTAGGCTAAAATATAAATTTTTAATTAGTCTTTTTACTCTGAATCTATAAAATCAATTTATAAATTACAAAAAAGGCCTTCAAGTTTGACTTATCTGTGGTAGGAACAAAGACATAATTTACTGTCATTAAGTGTAGTAGCCACATTTAGCGCAGGACACGCATGGAAATGACCAAGAAATCGATTGTAGAACGGGTATTTTTATTCACCCGAAAAATTGTATCACTGCCCAGAGTCGCAGTTATACTTATAATATTGTTTTCGCCGATAGCTGTTTTAGGTGCTTGTTCGTGGCTTCCTGAGGAGTTAGATGTAACAACTTATCTTGATGACCTAGACTTTACAGGATATCTGTGGGGTGAGGATGATGAGAGTTACTCTGATGCAGATACCACAGAAGTTTTTACAGATTCAGATTCAAGTGATTCTGATCTTTTCGATTCAGATGATGATGCATGGCTTGCAGATGAAGACGAAGATTTCCCAGTTTTATCTGCTAAAGATACAGTTTCAAGACGTACTTTCGATCCTGAAGAGTTAGCAGAGGTGGAAAGTGGCTTAGTAGCATCGAGAGACTCATCTCGGTATACAGAAGAAGTACTTAGAAGCCGATATCTTGAGGGAGATACTAATCAATGGGATAGAGATTCTCAGTCCCAACAGAATATATTGAATGAATCAGTTACAAACACTGATCTTGACAATCTTTCTTCTCAGCAAATTCAAGATTCACGTCCTATAATAATTACTAAAAATATTGATTCCCAAAAAAGTCTTGTATCTTCTGATAGACTTATGGAACCCTCTAGGGTTAGTAGTTTAGATGCTATTCGGGTAACAAATAATCTAGGTGAAGAAATAAGTAATTTTAGAAGTGAATTTAACGCTCGGTTTTCAGAGTCAGGGGGGCTTGGAACAGGTGCTACCCTTGATGAGCAAAAAATTTCTTTTAATGATGCTGTCATAAAAGCTCAGGAAATTAGTCCAAGTATCCAAAATGAGGCAGATGGTTCAAAGGGACAAATTGATGGCGCGCGTGTTGCTTTTCTTGCAGCTACTATCAATTTTGGAACAGGAGCAAGCGGGCTCAGTGGAAAAGATCATCGTACATTAAAAGAAGTTGGGAATCTCTACCAAAACTTTGGAGGCAAGGTAAAGGTGATTGGTCATGCAAGTAGCCGAACTCGAAATTTGGAGGTAGAAGATAGGAAAATAGCTAATCTTAATATTTCAGTAGATCGAGCAAATGCAGTAGCAGAAGTTTTAATGCGTCACGGTGTTCCGGCGGATCAGCTTGAGATTATAGCAATGTCAGATAAAGAGCCAATTGCCCATGAATACATGCCTTCCGGTGAACGTGAAAATCAACGGACAGAAATATATATTGAATATTAGTTTAATGTTTGGAGTTGTTTGTTCGTGATTGCATCTATCTCAATTTTTATAATAACAATACAAAATATTTTATTGACAGGAAGTGAGTAGTGACATCATTACGCGTAGGTGTAGCTGGTATCGGTAATGTAGGCAGTGGACTGTTGAACTTGCTCTTACAAAATAAGAGCATGATTTCTGAACGTTGTGGAAAAGAAATAGAAATAACAGCTGTAAGTGCAAGAAATCGAGAATTATCTCGTGATGTCGATATTTCTAAAGTTAAATGGTTCGATAACCCAATTGATATTGCTCAAGATCCTGATATTGATGTTGTATGTGAATTAATAGGTGGAGAATCTGGCATTGCCTTAGATTTAAGCCAAGCAGCATTTTTTTCTGGTAAGCATCTAATTACTGCTAACAAAGCAATGTTGGCTATTCACGGTGATAAATTATCAAAACTTGCAGAGTTAAACAAAGTTCAATTGCGATATGAGGCAGCTGTTGCTGGTGGTATCCCCGTAATAAAGTCTATGAGGGAGGGTCTCGCAGGAAATAAGATTACTCGGGTTTTTGGAATTTTAAATGGTACATGTAACTTTATTCTCAGCAGAATGTATAATTCTATAGTTGAAGGTAAATCACTTGAATTTAATGATGTTTTAATCGAGGCTCAGCGTCTTGGATATGCAGAAAGTGAACCTTCGACTGATATAGATGGTATTGATGCTGCTCATAAAATATGCCTTCTAAGTAGTATAGCATTTGGGACAAAACTAGATTTTAGAGCCATTCATATTGAGGGTATCAGATATATAAGTGCCCTAGATATAGCTTACGCGGCTGAATTAGGTTATAGAGTTAAGCTTTTAGCTATAGCTAGAGAAACTCCAGATGGTATTGAAGTAAGAGTTCACCCTTGTATGGTCTCAGAAAAAACCGCGATTGCTAGAGTAGATGGAGTAAATAACGCTGTCGGAGTAAATGGTGATTTTGTTGGTAATACCATTTATGAAGGACCTGGGGCAGGAGGTAATGCTACGGCATCAGCGGTGGTTAGTGACTTAATCGATATTGCAAGAGATCAATACATATATCCTTTTGGTATTGCTAACGCTAATCTACGAAATAGTAACTTTGTACCGATAGAAAGTATTGTAGGTCCGTATTACGTGCGCTTGATGCTTCTTGACCAGCCAGGAGTGATAGCTGACATCGCTGCTTGTCTTCGTGATCAAAATGTATCTGTAGAGTCAATGTTGCAGCGTGCAAGAAAGCCAGGAGATGCTGTACCCGTAGTTTTGACAACTCATGAGGCAAAAGAAGGTGCTATTCGTAAGGCTCTTGAGTCGGTAGATAAGTTACCTGGTGTGGTAGAAAAGTCTCGTATGATAAGAATAGAAAAATTCTAAGTCTATTTCAAAATGTAAAGCGAGGTAACAATGGAGCGAGATGAACCTATTCTTTTGGACCGTAATCTGGCCCTTGAAGCCGTAAGAGTAACTGAGTCTGCTGCCCGAGCTGCCTCTCGGCTTATAGGATGTGGTGATGAGGTTGCTGCTGATCAAGCCGCTGTTGATGCAATGAGGCGATCTTTAAATGCATTGGATATTGAAGGCACAGTTGTTATTGGTGAGGGAGAGAGAGATGAAGCCCCGATGCTTTATATCGGAGAAAAGGTCGGTGCTGGAAATGGTCCTAAACTTGATATTGCTCTTGACCCTTTGGAGGGAACAACTATTTGTGCTACTGGAGGTCCGAATGCGCTAGCGGTAATGGCCTTTGCAGAAGAAGGAGGATTTTTAAATGCTCCAGACACGTATATGGATAAAATTGCTATAGGTGATGGGTTGCCCTCTGACCTAGTAAATCTTGATGCTTCTCCAAAAGAAAACCTTAGAGAGTTATCAAAAGCAAAATACTGCGATATTAGTGACCTTATGGTTCTTATTCTTGATCGTCCAAGACATGAAGAGTTAGTCGCAAAAGTCCGAGAAAGTGGTGCGCGTATTCAATTAATAAGGGATGGTGATGTTGCGGGGGTTATTGCGACTACACGCCTAAATCCCACAGTTGATATTTATATGGGAATTGGAGGAGCTCCAGAAGGCGTATTAGCTGCTGCAGCCCTGCGGTGTATTGGCGGTCAGATGATGGGTCGTTTGACTTTTAGAAATGATGATGAAAAATCAAGAGCTAAGACAATGGGCATTAAAGATCTTAATAAGTGTTATAATTTAGAGGAACTTGCTGGGGGTGAGGTGATGTTTGCGGCTACGGGTGTGACTGACGGAGCAATGTTAAAGGGTGTGCATACCTTTAAGGGTGGGGCTTATACTCACTCGGTGGTGATGCGATCCACCACTGGCACATTACGTTTAATCCAAGCTGAGCATGAATATAATCGCGGGATAGCAGGTAGAGAGTAAGGGCTAGAAGTTTTTTGCAAACAGAAGAGAATAGTGGCAAAGAATCAGATATTATTTTAGACGTACATTCCTCTGTATCAGGTCTTTTATGGCGGTCAATGTGTTTGGATACACGTGCATCGATGGCAATCTCTCAGGCTAATGAAATACCCGAAGTGGTAGCTAGGGCAATAGTGGGTCGTGGAATTGCTAATGATGAAGTTGATACTTTTCTTAATCCTACCATAAGAGAATTGATGCCAGACCCTCTCAAATTTTGTGATATGAAGGTTGCAGTACTAAGGCTTGTAGAGGCCATATATAAAAATGAACTTATAGCAGTATTTGGAGATTACGATGTAGATGGAGCTACGTCCGGTGCTATCCTTTTACGTTATTTGGATGCTGTTGGAGGTAGGTGTATAAGTTATGTTCCTGATCGCTCTAAAGAAGGTTATGGTCCAAACACTAATGCAATGAAATATTTGGATTCTGCTGGAGCCAATATAGTAATTACTGTTGATTGTGGCATCTCATCATTTGAGCCCTTATCTGAAGCTAAAAAATTAGGGCTAGATGTTGTGGTTATAGATCACCATGTTGCGGAAGCAAGACTTCCTGAGGCCCTTGCTGTAGTTAACCCAAATAGATTAGATGAGCAAACAGGTTTTGGGGAGTTAGCTGCAGTAGGCGTAACGTTCCTACTTGTGGTTGCCTTAAATAGTGAATTAAGAAAACAAGGTAGATTCTCTGAAAATAATAAATGGTCTGAGCCAGATTTATTAACATTTCTAGATTTAGTTGCTTTAGGAACAGTTTGCGATGTTGTTCCTCTTATAGGTTTAAACCGTGCCTTTGTGAAGCAAGGTTTAAAAGTTATGGGCTGGAGAAAGAATATTGGAATTACAGCGCTTAGTGACATCGCTGAAATAGATACATTTCCCAATACTTATCATGCTGGTTTTGTTCTTGGACCAAGGTTAAATGCAGGAGGTAGAGTTGGGGAGCCGAGTCTTGGTACACGCTTGTTAGTTACAAACGATCGTTTTGAGGCCGACAGTATTACCAAAAAGTTAGAGATCTACAATAACGAAAGAAAGTTAATTGAATCTGATATTTTGGATGCCGCAATAAACCAAGTTATGG
>MDSW01165859.1_pt1 | contig 10805 bp, 6 predicted proteins | sample 811171 | NCBI WGS metagenome assembly MDSW01 (sample SAMN05326641, study PRJNA326480) | marine metagenome | isolation source: seawater | place: Atlantic Ocean: North West | collected 2012 | reverse complement strand
GAGTTTTGGCGAAACGATGCCGTCTTCGGAGTCGATGACCCATGGTGCAATTTACGATCTGAACCCGGCCATTCGGTTTGTATTTCACGGCCATATCCCAGTGATTTGGCGTCAAGCTAAAGCCCTGCGGCTGCCTTTGACTCGCGAAGAGATTCCTTATGGAACGCCAGAGATGGCATCGGAAGTGGCCAGATTGTACCGGGAGACCTCTTTATCTGACCGGCGAGTTTTGGCCATGGGTGGCCACGAAGATGGGATTATCTCGTTTGGAAAGAATGCCGACGAGGCTGGAAGTGCTCTGGTTTCCACATTGAGCCAGGCACTCCAGCTAGAAAGTATGCCGTCGGTTCTATAGTTTAACTTGAACTTTGGCTGCAGCTTCTGTGGCTTTTTTGCGGGCCTCTTCTAAAGATTCACCCAGCGCAAGGGCAACGCCCAAACGGCGCTCGCCATGAACTTCTGGTTTTCCAAAAAGTCGCACTGCCGTGTCTTCAACTGCCAGAGCATCTGCAACACCCTCAAAGGACGGCGCTGATGATTCACCTTCGCCAAGAATGACTGCTGATGCGGCTGGACCGTACTGGCGTAGGTTAGGAATAGGAAGTCCCAAAATGGCTCGGGCGTGCAGGGCAAACTCGGAGAGGTTTTGGGAAATCATGGTGACCATGCCGGTGTCATGGGGGCGTGGTGAAATTTCGCTGAACCAGACTTGGTCGCCCTTAACGAAGAACTCAACTCCGAAGAGCCCGTGTCCACCTAGACCGTCGGTTACGGCTTTGGCCATGCGTTGTGCCTCGGCCAGTGCCGCTTCGCTCATGGGTTGGGGTTGCCAAGACTCGTGGTAGTCGCCGTCGACCTGACGGTGGCCGATGGGATCAACAAATGTGGTTCCTGCTTGATGCCGTACGGTTAGCAACGTGATCTCATATTCAAAATCAACGAAACCCTCGACGATGACACGTCCTGCGCCGCCCCGAGCACCTTCCTGGGCGGTCTTCCAGCCCACGGGAACGTCTGAGTCTTTTCGAAGGGTACTTTGACCACGACCGGATGAACTCATGACAGGTTTTACCACACAGGGAAAACCAATCTCAGAACAGGCAAGCCAATATTCAGCCTCGGATTCAGCAAACTTATAGGGTGAGGTTTGCAGTCCCAGTTCCTCAGCCGCAAAGCGGCGAATACCTTCTCGGTCCATTGTCAGCTTGGCCGCACGTGCAGTTGGGATAACGTTGTACCCTTCGCTTTCAAGCTCCAACAATGTGTCGGTAGCAATGGCTTCAATTTCTGGAACAATAAAAGTCGGTTTCTCTTTTTCTACAATGGCTCGCAGAGCTGCACCATCGAGCATGTGAATGACATGGCTGCGATGTGCAATTTGCATTGCTGGTGCATTTTCGTATCGGTCAACAGCGATGACTTCGATGCCAAATCGCTGGGCTTCAATGGCAACTTCTTTGCCAAGTTCGCCGGATCCGAGAAGTAGGATTTTGGTTGCAGATTCCGTGGTTGCGGTGCCGAAGGTGGACATGATGACTCCCGAGTGTCAGTTGTCGAGAACAGTTAGCACAACCTTACCGATGTGCTGACTGCTCTGAATAAGTTCGTGGGCCGCTTGGGCCTGGTTTAAGGGAAAGGACCGGTGGACTACCGGTGCTATGGCACGCGTGGCCATTGCTTCCCCAAATTGTTCTTGAAACGCGCGTATAATATTTTGTTTACGTTCTGTAGATAGACTTCGTAGGGTAGAGCCAATCACTTGGATTCTTTTACCCAGTAAGAGGCCGAGATTGATTTCGGATTTGGCTCCGCCCATGAGGCCAATTAACACCAGTCGACCATCGGGCTTGAGTACCTTGAGGTTCGATTGAAGATAGGGTCCGCCTACGCAATCTAGAACAAGGTCTACCGAATTTGGACCCAATACTTTCAAGAAGTCATTTTCTTTATAATTGATGGAGTCTTGGGCACCGAGCTTTTCGCAAGCGGTACATTTTTCTGAGTTGCCAGCAGTGATGACTGTCTCCACTCCAGCTGCTTTACACAATTGGATAGCCATGGTTCCAACACCGCTGCTGCCTCCATGAATGAGCACTCTGTGGCCCTTTTTTGCCTGTCCTAAAATGAAAATATTCAAAAAAGCGGTGAGGGAAGTCTCCATGAACCCTCCTGCTTCTGCCATGGAATAAGCAGGGGGAATAGGAATGATAGAGCCGGGGTGAACCAAAGCCTGTGTGGCATATCCTCCGCCAGGCAATAGGCACATGACCGGTTCGCCGGTATCAGCTCTGGTCCCAGCACACTCAAGGCCAAGGATTTCGGATGCGCCCGCAGGGGGCGGGTAGAGACCACGTGCTTGTAGAAGGTCTGCACGGTTGACGGCAGTGGCATGGATATGAACCAGGATATGGTCAGAATGAGATTTAAGCGGATCAAGTTCGATGGGGGAGAGCGTGTAGTCCGGTCCTGGATTCTCTACGCTGATAGCCCGCATGATTTAACCCCCAGCACCGACCATACGGCCAATACGATGGATGCCTTCTTCGAGCACTTCAAGTGGAGCACCGTAGGAGAATCTCGCATGTTGGCGAAAACGTGATGCGCGCCCGGGGCGTCGTTTACCAGGGTTAACATCGAAGAATTCGCCCGGTACAATAATCAGTTTCTCATCGAGTCCACGTCTGAAAAATTTCATGCCGTCGGCCAGTTCAGATTCGAGCTTGCCTAAGTTGCCCCAGAGGTAAAAAGTTCCGAGAGGGTCGCAGTCGGGAGCGATACCGTATTTGGCAAGTCCATCCAGCATGAATTTACGCTTGGCACCGAAACGTTTGAAAATAGCGTCGGTTTCTTGTTGGACAAATGCTGGATCGAGTAAGGGTAAAGCCGCTCGTTGCAGGGGACGTGAGCCACCGCCGTCGAGAAAACTACCGGCACTGGAAACTGCACTGATGACGCTTTCTGGTCCTACAACCCATCCCACGCGCCAGCCTGGGTATCGAAAGTTTTTCGTAAGTCCGTTTAGAATGACCACTGGGTCTTCATTGACGTCGTCGACAAATTCGGCGGCGCTTACGGTGTTGGGTTTGTTTTCGTCGGTCCAAATGTAATTGCTGTAGAACTCGTCGAAAAGCATGGTGCAGTCGAGCTCTCGAGATGTGTCGACCCAACCTTTAAGTTCTTCACCGTGCAAGAGTTTGCCGGTGGGATTACATGGGTTGGATATTAAAAGGCCGCCGAGACCTCGACCGAGTACCTCGCGTCGCAGTGCATCCACTGAGAATTTATAGCCTTGCTCGGGGTCCAGAAGGATTGGAATGGATGTAAAGCTACGAAAAATATCCAAGAGTTCTTCGTAAGCGGTGTAGTCTGGAAGGAAGTGCCCCAGGTTGATTTGCCCCAACGATGCAACAACACGGGTGAGAGCCAATCGACCACCACCGCAGACTGCGACATTGGCTGCGGTGTATTGAGACTTTTTACCTTGTCGGTAGAGCTTGTTGTAGAGATGCGCGACTGCTTCTCGAACCTCCATGAGGCCGGCCACGGGAGCATATTCATGATCGTCTAGATCAATGGTGACTGCATCGACACGCTTAGGAGCACCTGGTAATTGGCCCGCTTCGGGTTGGCCCTGCCCTAAATTACACCAATCTGGGTGGTCAGCGACAAAGCCTCTTTTACGTGCTTCGGTGGTTACATAAATCACACCGGTTCTGGGAACAGGACGAAATGATGAATGTTGGCGCGTGTTTTCGGGCATACGCAGGCTCTTTCTTGGTCTTGGCTCAAGCCTTGAGACCGGGTTTACAACTTGTTTTCAAAACGACGGTTCATGATGAACGTGTCTGTTTATCCTGAAAACCTCATAGCAGACCCACACCTTGGAGCAAGTACCTCCAGTTCGCTTGAGAAATTGGCCTTAGACCCATAAAAGCGCTCTAGAAACAGACGTAATCTTAGAGGAATACAATGACTGCATGGCACGTGGATACACGGGTTTTAGATGAATTGGGTTTTGAGCACATCGCAGAAGCTTGGTCTCAAGCTGCGTTGACCCCAAGAGGCCGCGAGATAACGCGCCATCCTGTATTTTTCAGTCGCAAGGAGTCGATGCTGACTGCTCTTCACCGGGTTGAAGAGGCCAGGGCCCTCTTTCGCGAGGAGTTAGAGATTCCGCTGGGCGGTACCGAAGAAATCCAGGATCTTCTAGCCCGAGCCAGTAAAGCTGCAATTCTAGAAGGCTTCGAAGTACTGCGGTGTGGGACGGTGCTACGTGTTGCTGGGGATACCAGAGCGTTCTTGATGGAGCACTCGGCCATGGCACCACGCTTGGTCGCGCTTGGCGGTCAGTTGGCGGTTCATGGTGCTTTGGCTTCGAGTATTGAGGGCGCCTTTGAAGCGGATGGTACCTTACGTGATGATGCCAGCTATGCACTTGAGGGTTACCGAAACAAGGTCCGGGGCTTGCACCGACGCATGCGAACCCAGATCGAGGGCTATTTAAAAGACGATGATTTCTCGGAGAATCTTCAGGATGATTTTTTCTCCATTCGAGGGGAGCGTTATGTTCTGCCGGTGAAATCAAGTCATCGCGGTCGCGTTCCCGGTATCATTCATAATGCCTCGAACTCAGGTGAGACGGTTTTTGTAGAGCCTCAAGCCCTGGTTGGACTGGGTAATGAATTGACCATTGCTCAATCTTTAGTTGAAGAAGAAGAACGACGAATTTTGGCCGAATTTTCTCGGGATATTGGTGAAGTGGCCGATGACCTTGAAGCAGCTATGGGACTTTTGGCTCAAATAGATATGGCTCAAGCCGGGGCTAAGTTAGCCAATGGTATGGATGCTACGGTGCCCGGTTTTGCAGACGCTGATGAGTGGAGTCTCAAAGCACTGCGCCATCCTTTGCTGGTTTTGCAGGGAAAAAATGTTGTTCCAAACGACGTTTATCTCACCCAGGAGCAGCGGGTTTTGGTGGTCTCGGGCCCCAACGCGGGTGGTAAAACTGTGACCATTACTGCCGTTGGTTTGACCGTACTGATGTTGCGTGCAGGGTTACCCGTTCCGGTTGAGTTGGGCTCATCGTTGCCCCTGCCCGATAGGGTCCTGTCTTTAATTGGGGATCACCAAAACCTTGAAGAAGATTTGTCGACCTTCTCCTCACATTTAAAGTGCTTGGCCGAAATGAGTCAGGTGGCAAAACCAGGCGCGTTGCTTTTGGTCGATGAGATTGCATCGGGGACCGATCCAACCGAAGGAGCTGCTTTGGCGCAGGCTATTTTGGAGCGATTGGTCGAAAAGGGCGCTACGGTGATGCTGACGACTCACCTGGAACCGGTTAAGGCCCTGGGCATCACCAACGACGCCTATATCAATGCGCGCGTTGGCTTTGATGGCCGCTCTATGTTGCCAACCTACCAGTTGGAACTTGATGTGGCGGGTATGTCGAATGCTCTTGAGGTCGCGGCTCAAGTGGGCATGGAAGAATCTGTAGTGAAGCGTGCCAGAGAGTGCTTAGAGGGAAGTGGTGCTCTGACCATTGCCTTGCAAAAGCTTGCTGAGCGAGAGCGTTTACTGGAAGACCTTAAAGAGCAAGCAGAGGCTGAAAAGGCGAACCTTACTCAAGAACTGGAGGCGGCTCGCCTGGAGAAGCAAGAACTTGAGAGTGCCAAGCTCAACGCCGAGGAATTGGTACGGTCAGAAATGGCGGCGGAAATGGCGCAAATGGAGCAACGTCTTAAAGACATGATTGCTCAGCTGCAAAATAAGCCATCGATTCAAGCGACTCAGAAAGCACAAAAGCAAATCAAGGTGCACCAGGAAGAGTTGGCAAAGCAACAACAAAAACTAAAGGCGAAGAAAGCCGAACGCCAAGCACCGACGCCTCGTAAGCAGGTCGAGCTTAAGGTGGGCGCCAGAGTTCATGTGCCTCGATTCAACAAGGACGCTGAGATTGTGGCCATTGATGGGGATATGGTTCAGGTTGCTGTTGGCCCCATGAAGATGCGTGTTTCCATTGATGAACTGGTAGGCGTGATGGGCGGCAAACCAAAGAAGTCGGGCGGAAGTCGAAAGCAGAAAAAAGAGAGCTTACCATCGACAGATGAAGAGGCGCAGCGACGACTTGATTTGAGAGGTGTGAGAGCTGACGATGTCGAAATGGATCTTATCGCGTTCCTAGACCAAGCTTATTATAAAGGCCCGCCGCAAATAACGGTGGTTCATGGTCATGGAAGTGGTGCGGTTCGTAATGTGGTTCATGAGGTCCTCAACGCGTCACCGTATGTGAAGGACTATCGTTATGGTGACCGTCACGAAGGCGGCGAAGGGGCCACCATCGTTACATTGGATGTTTGATTAGGCCTCGGCTGTGGCCGGTCCGCGGACTGGCAGGTGAATAGAGAAGGTCGTTCCCACACCTGATTGGGTTTTGAAATCCAATTTACCTTGATGTTTGTCCACCACAATGGAGTGGGCGATAGCCAGGCCTTGGCCCGTACCTTTGCCGACTTCCTTGGTGGTGTAGAAGGGTTCAAAGATTCTATCCTGAACCGATTCTGGAATACCGGTACCCGAGTCAGCTATATCGATGCGCACCCAATCTTCACTGAGCTGATGGGTTGTCACGCGAATAATTCCCCGCTTGCTGGTTCCCTCATTGGCATCGGATATGGCGTGGCTAGCGTTCACCAGAAGGTTTAGAAACACCTGATTGAGATCACCGAGATTGCACTGAACCGGTGGCAACTCGTTAAATTGGCGTTCTACATCGGCCACATATCGGTATTCGTTTTGGGCGACGACCAGCGTGCTTTCTAGGGCGCGGTTTAAGTCTGCCGGTTCAACCCCGAGAGTGGCATCCTTGCGCGAAAACTCTTTCATGGCGCGCACAATGCGAGCAACGCGTGCCAAGCCTTCTTGGGTTCGGCCAAATGCTTTGGGCATTTGGTCTTGTTGATACTCAAGATCCGCTTCTTCTTTTGCATCCTCAAGGTCGTCTTCTTGAGCTTCGGTGAGGGTACCGGGCGGTAGAGTATTGACGATGGAGTCGTATGTACCGATTAGACTGTTGAAGTCTTGGAAGGATTGCTCGAGATAAGTGATGCTATCGCCCACAAACTGAATGGGAGTATTGATCTCGTGAGCAATACCGGCGGCAAGTTGTCCAACCGCTTCGAGTTTTCGCGCGTGTTGGAGTTCTATCTCGAGTCGCTTTTGTTCCGAAACATCGGTCATGAAAATACTGATGGCGTCGGGTTGGCTGTGTCGGAAGTTTACGGCCAAACTTACGGTCGCGGTCTCGCGTTCATTGCGTTTGATGTTGAGTTGAATACGTTCGGACCGCGCAATAGGGCCGGGTTTTGACTCAAGGGTACGCAAGATATTTGTAATGGCGCTTTGCTCTTCTGGAGTTGGTAGGTAGTCGAAGAGCTTGGTTCCGATGAGCTCTTGTGCTTGTTTTCCAAGAAGCAGATTGGCTCGGGGATTGGCGTAGCCAATGGCTCCGCGCCGGTCAACAACCAGTACCGCATCGCCAGCGGAGTCCAAAATGGCCCGTGTTTGGGCTTCCGAGCGCGCAATGTCTTCCCATGCTTTGAGCAATCGTTGTGCAGCCCTTAATCGGACCCTGAGCTCACCGCCGTGGACGGGCTTTGTGATATAATCATCTGCTCCGGATTGGAGACCCTCGACGATATCTTCTTTGCTGCCAAGTGAAGTAACGAGGATGCAGTAGACATAATCGTTTTTCATTTTCTTGCGAATGAACTTTACAACTTCGGGGCCGGTCAGACCCGGCATAACCCAGTCCAGGATTGCCAGTCTTGGATGGCCAGGGGCCAGCATGTGTTTGAGAGCTTCTTCACCGGAGCTTGCCAAGACATAGTCGTAGCCCCATTTTCGAAGTTGGGCACTTAAAATCAGGCGTTCGGTCCGAGAGTCATCGGCAACCAATATTTTCATGGGCTCGGTTGTGGCTGAATCACCAGGATCATCTAGCCGGTTCATGACTTCTCCGAATATTTTAATAGGACGTCAACGCGTCGCCGCAGAAAAACGATATCCGCTAGCCGATGTCACTGCAATACAGTGCGTAAGCCCCTGAAAACAGGGGCAGCAAAACTCAGTGACCCAAGGTACTCTGTACCCGGTTTAAGGGAATACTTTTTAGTCTACGAATGCTGACAGAGTCTTGGCGCGTGATGGATGACGCAGCTTACGAAGTGCTTTTGCTTCGATTTGACGGATACGCTCTCGAGTTACGTTGAAGTCTTGCCCAACTTCCTCAAGAGTGTGGTCGCTCTTTTCACCGACTCCAAATCGCATACGAAGAATCTTTTCTTCACGTGGTGTCAGGGTAGAGAGTGCAGCGCGTACTTGATCAGACAGTTCGTTGTTAACGGTCAAGTCAGCAGGGTTTGCGGCATGACGGTTTTCAATCAAATCACCCATTGAGGAATCTTCGTCTTCACCAATCGGTGCATCCAGAGAAACAGGCTCTTTGGTGATTTTCAGAACTTTTTGAACCTTTTCCAAAGGAAGGTCCATCTTGGCCGCAATTTCTTCTGGATCGGGCTCGCGTCCCATTTCCTGGAGAAGATAACGACTGGTTCGCACAACCTTGTTGATGCTTTCAATCATGTGAACCGGAATACGAATGGTTCGTGCTTGGTCAGCAATGGCACGTGTAATGGCTTGGCGAATCCACCAAGTAGCGTAAGTCGAGAATTTGTAACCACGCTGGTATTCAAACTTCTCCACGCCCTTCATCAGGCCAATGTTTCCTTCTTGGATAAGGTCCAAGAAGAGAAGACCACGGTTGGTGTATTTCTTCGCAATGGAAACAACCAGTCGAAGGTTCGCTTCAACCAGTTCTTTCTTGGCGAGCTCTGTACGCCATTCTGCTCGAAGCAATTGGTCGTGCGTGGCGCGCAGTACATCAAGAGGTACTTGAGCTTGCTCTTCGATGCGGCCCAGCTTACGGCTGCAGCTTTTCGCAATGGTGAGTAGCGAGCGAAGTTCTTCCATGCCGAGGTCGAATTCAGAGGCAAGCTTCTTATCTTCAGCCGCTGTGCCTTCATAACCACGAATGGTTGTGAGCAGCTCTTCGCCGTTGATGTGTGCTCGGCTTGCTTCGTAAAGCAGTTCTTTTTTGGCTTTGTCTGCTTGGTTGATCATCGACTTCAAAATAGCCATGATGCGTTCGATGTTGCGCTTGTTCAATCGCAGTCCAGCCAGTTCGTTTTGAATCTCAGCTCGAATTTCAACGATTTGCTCTTCCCACTTTTTGATGGTGCGGGGTGTTGCGTCGCCGCCGGCAAGCTTTACATCCAGCTTTTCGACTTTGTCGTGCAGTGTTCCAAGGTTATCGATTTGCTTAAGAACACGCTCGATGTCTTCTTCGGAATCTTCACCAATGTGTCCTTCGAAGTCTTCAAGGATATCTGCAAGCTGCAACATGCCTTCACGAAGCTTATCGCCAAGCTCCAGAATAGTTTGAAGAGCGATAGGTGAGCCACTGACGATGGCCAGCATTTCTTTTTGGCCCGCTTCGATGCGTTTAGCAATTTCGACTTCGCCTTCCCGGTCGAGAAGAGGGGCTGAGCCCATCTTTCGGAGATACATCCGTACAGGGTCGGTTGATAGTTCGCGCTCGGAACGCTTCATTGGAACCTTTTTAGGGCCCTTGGCGTCCGCTGCGCTTCGTTGAACGACTTCGATCTGAAGTGCTTCACAGTAATCGAGAGTTGATTCGAGCTGCGTCTCCAGCGCGTCGTTTTTAACGAGGATATCTACGATATCGTCAAGATCGACTTTGCCGCGTGAGGCATACTTCTTAATCAGTCGGCGAAGTTCTGGAATCTCTGGCTCTTCGATATCTGAAGGAAGGCGACCACCGAGTTGTGGCGGCAGTTTGGCTTCGACCGGCGCGGCCTTTTCTACCTTTTTCCGGGTCACTTTGCGTGTCGGCTGTAAAAGGTCAGAAAAATCACCAAATGAATCGCCCATGACTGAGTCGAGGTTGAAATCATCCGATGAAGTTGAGGTCTTGCGCTGAGTCGTTGTCATTACTTCTCCACTTGCAGAAAACTGAATTTTGCTAGCCAGTTCGGCGCGCCTAACACGCACGTCCACACTTGGCTATACAAAAAACGGCGTTCATGTGCCGATTTATTCCGATGCGACAAGAATTCACTTGCCGGCGGTGCCCGAAGGCTTTTTTGTCCCCCCGAAGACTGACTGCGTGAACCGATTGGTTTCTTATGCGGTGTGTCAGGCCCGGAGGTACATACGATGGCCAATTGCACGTCAAATGACAACCCGCAAATTGTCAGCGAATCTATACATTTGTACAAACATGATCACATTGGTCATAAATGTCTCGGATATGGCCTTGTAACTTTGCAATCTGTCTGGCACCGAATCGGTCTGAAGTAGGCATACCAGATTGAGTCTGACGCTTACGTTGGGACATGGGGATAATTCGATGCATTTATCAAGTGACGGGCCTGGGCTCGCTTTTAGTCGCTGTAATGACAGTGCTTTTCAAATTCTATTCGGAAAGCTCTTGGTTTTGAGCTTTCTTGTTTTGGCTGTTGGCTGCGGTCGTCCCAGCAGTCAGGTAGAGCATTGCACTTGGGATACCGATTGTAATGATGGTGAGGTTTGCAGCGGCCAAAACTGCATGGGAACCAGCGGTGGAGGCTGTTTGGATAGCAGTGAATGCCCCCTTAGCCACGAATGTGTTGAAGGCAGTTGCCAACTATCTGCTGAGCCAGTTCCAAGTGGCTGTACCAGCGCAGCAG
>MDSW01200122.1_pt1 | contig 10806 bp, 9 predicted proteins | sample 811171 | NCBI WGS metagenome assembly MDSW01 (sample SAMN05326641, study PRJNA326480) | marine metagenome | isolation source: seawater | place: Atlantic Ocean: North West | collected 2012 | reverse complement strand
TTATTGTATTTGGTCCACAACCTGATCCTGTTGCTGCTGATGAAGCTACTGTATTAGAAGATGTTACAAAAGGATACGTACCATGATCTACGTCAAGTAAAATACCTTGGGCTCCTTCGAATAATATTTTTTTTTGTTTTGATTTATATTCATTTATTTTTTTCCATACAGGTTTTGAAAATTTTAATATTTCTGGGGCTATTTTTAATAAATCTTTTTTTAATTTATCTTTTTTAAAAATATCTTTTCCTAAACCTTTTCTAATAGCATTATGATGAGTTAAAACTACATCTAATTTATGATTTAAATTTTTTTCAGAAATTAAATCAATTACTTTAATAGATCTTCTTCCAACCTTATCTTCATAGGCAGGTCCAATTCCTCTTCTTGTTGTTCCAATTTTTTCTTTACCAGCTGCATCCTCCCTTATCTCATCTAGTTCTTTATGAAAAGGAAGGATAAGGCTAGCAGACTCTGAAAGAATTAAGTTCTTTTCATTGATATCAACCCCCTTAGACCTGATTTCTTTTATTTCATCAAGTAATGCCCACGGGTCTACAACAACGCCATTTCCAATTATAGAGATTTTATTTTTTCTAACTATTCCAGATGGCAACAGTCGAAGTTTGTAAGTAACACCATCTATAACCAAGGTGTGACCAGCATTATGTCCACCTTGAAAACGAACAACTATATCTGCTTCATTTGAGAGCCAATCAACAATTTTGCCCTTGCCCTCATCTCCCCATTGCGAACCAACAACAACTACATTTTTCATTATCTAAACTTTTTATCTATTTTTATTGAGCTTAAATGGTTAATAGGACCATGGCCTTTTCCATAATTAAGATTAGATCCTATTGATTGGTTAACATATTTAACTCCTAACTCACAAGATTTCTTTAAAGGTTTTCCACATGATAAAAAAGTTGCAATTGCACTTGATAAAGTACAACCTGTTCCATGTGTATTTTTAGTCTTAATTTTTTTATTTTTAAAAATTTTCATCTCTTTTCTATTTAACAAAACATCTTCCATATATTTCGTATTTTTATGACCACCTTTAACTAAAACATTCTTAGCTCCAAACTTAAGTAAAATGTTGGCAGCATAAATCATATCTTGCACATTCTTAATTTTTGTTTTTGTTAAAATTTCTGCTTCGGGTATATTAGGTGTTATTAGATAAGCTTTTTTAATTAACTTTTCTTTTAAAGTTTTTATTGCTTTTTTATTAATTAGCTTAGCTCCACCTTTTGCTACCATAACAGGATCTAAAATAATTTTTGAAGTTTTTATTTTGTTCAGCGTTTTTGAAACTGAAATAATCACTTTTGATGAATGAAGCATTCCTATTTTTATAGCATCAGGTTTTATATCTTTACAGGTAAACAAAATTTGTTTTTCTATCTCTTTCACTTTTATTGGAATTACAGAACTTACACCGGTTGTATTTTGTGCTGTAACTGCAGTAATAGCAGTCATAGCATATCCGCCTAGAGCTGTAACTGTTTTAATATCGGCTTGAATTCCTGCACCTCCGGAAGAATCGGATCCGGCTATAATTAAAATTTTAGACCTTGGTTTCAATTTATTTTATCGATTTTCTAATTATTTTTATACAATTTAAAATTAAATTTTTATCATGAGACTCACCCATAATTCTTATTTTTGGTTCTGTACCTGATTTTCTTACTAGCAATCTTCCATTTCCGTTCATTAGTTTATTTGCTTTTTTAATTGCTTTTTTACATTTGTTATTATTAATAATTTTTTTATCTTTTACTGTTACGTTTTCTAATATTTGAGGCAAAGGTCTAAAAATATTAAGTAATTGACTGGCTTTCTTTCCTTTTCTTAATGAAAAAAGAACTTCTAGCGCTACCATCAATCCATCTCCTGTAGTTGCAAATTTTCCAAGAATTATATGACCAGATTGCTCTCCTCCCAAGTTAAAATTCATTTTTTTCATTTTTTCTTTGACGTATCTATCACCCACATTTGATCTAAAAAAGCTAATTTTTTTACTCTTCAAAAATTTTTCTAATCCATAGTTTGACATTAAAGTTCCTATCACACCACCTTTTAAAATTTTTTTTAATTTCCATCTTTCAGCAAGCATAGCTATAATTTGATCTCCATCTATTAATTTAGAATTTTCATCACACATTATTATTCGATCAGCATCACCATCAAAAGAGATCCCCACGTGCGCCTTATATTTTTTTACTGCTTGTTTTATTTTTAAAGGATAAGTAGAACCACACTTATCATTTATATTAAAACCATTAGGCTTTACACCGATTGAAATAACTTTAGCACCGAGACTTTTTAATAATTTAGGGGCTGCTATATATCCTGCTCCATTGGCACAATCTAAAACTATTTTAGTTCCTCTTAATTTAAAACTTTTAGGGAAATTTTTTTTTAATATCTCAATATATCTTTCATTACCGTCCTCGAGTCTTTTGACTCTTCCTAGTAATTTTGGGTTAGTTAATTGTCTTGTATTTTTTGCATCAATTAATTTTTCAATTTTTTTTTCTATTTTATCAGATAATTTCATACCATCTGGCCCGAACAACTTGAGTCCATTATCATAGTAAGGATTATGGGAAGCTGTAATCATAATACCCATATTTGCCTTCATAGATTTTGTTAACATTGCTAGTCCATTGGTAGGCAGTGGCCCAAGTGTAAAAACATGTACGCCACCTGAGGTCAATCCTGATACTAGAGATGGTTCTAAAGTATAACCCGATAGTCTAGTATCTTTTGCTATTATCGCTATTTGTTTTGTTTTTTTTTGATTTTTGAAATATGTAGCAGCAGCTAAACCGAATTTAAAAAATTTTTCCCCAGTAATATTGCCTTGATTGACGGTACCTCTAATACCATCTGTTCCAAAATATTTTTTAGTCATGAAAAATTTAATTTTTGTTTAAAATTTTATTAAAAACTAATATTCCTTGATTAATTTCCTTAACATTATGGACTCTAAATATCTGAACTCCCTGTAAAAGTCCATACAAGACAGATGATAATGTTCCTCCGGTTCTATCTTCAGTATCAAGTTTTGTTACTATATGTTCTATAAATCTTTTTCTAGAAGTGCCAATTAAAATTGGTAATCCTAAGCTATGATAAGTTGAAATTTTTGACATAATTCTTAAATTATGTTCCAGGTTCTTTCCAAACCCAATTCCAGGATCTATAATTATTGATATATTTCTTAAATTTTTTTTTTTAAAAAAATTAATTTTTTTTTCAAAAAAATCATATATATCAAGCATTGCGTCGTTATATTTTGGATTTATTTGCATTGTGTTAGGTGTGCCTTGCATATGATGTAGCACAAATGGAATTTTTTTTGATTTAATTATAGAAAAAGATTTTTTATCAAAATTTAATCCCGAAACATCATTAATAACATTGACTCCAGTTTTTATTCCTTTTTTCATTATAGATGATTTTCTTGTATCCAAAGATATGGGTGTGCGAGGAAAATTTTTCTTTATCTTTCTTATTACTTTCTCTACTCTTTCCCATTCTTCTTTTTCATCTATCGTTTTTGATCCAGGTCTTGTAGACTCTCCGCCTACATCGATAATGCTAGCTCCACTATTTATTAAAAAATTAGTTTGGTTGTATGCTTCAGTTTCATCAAAAAAAAGTCCACCGTCTGAAAAACTGTCAGGAGTTACATTAAGTATACCCATTAAATGATATTTATTAAATTTAATTCCACAAATTGTTTTTCTTTTTGAAGTAATTTTTTTTAAATCACCTTGTATAATTAACTTTAATTTATTTGGCAGTTTATTTACTTCTGAAAAATGATAATACCTACTTTTAACTTTATTTTTTTTTATTCTTTCGAAAATTTCTACCTGGTCAAAAGCAATATTTTTTCTCCCTGTTAGGGGAAGTGCTTTTTTACTTTTCACAAGCTTTTTAGCATAATTTCCATAATAGAAATTACACGCTCTTGTGTAATATTTTCTCATTAAAATTTAATGTGCAGGTTTAGGCTTAAGACCCAAAGAACCTAAAGATGAGCTTTCTTCAGTATTTTTGTCATCTTCATCTTTTGATCTTTGTGGTTGAATATTTTTTAATATTAAATCTTTTATTTCTTCGCCACTTAATGTTTCATAAATTAATAGCGCTTTTGCTATCTTATGCAAGTCTTCCAATTTTTCTGTAAGTATTTTTTTAGCTCTATTGTAACCCGCATCTACAATTTTTTTAACTTCTGCATCAACTTTTTTCGCTGTTTCTTCTGACATATGCTCTTGTCTAGTTATTTGTCTGCCAAGAAAAACTTCGTCCTCGTTAGCTCCATAAGATAATGGCCCAAGATCTTTGCTCATTCCAAATTTTGTAACCATGTCTTTTGCTAATTTTGTTGCCATTTGAATATCTGATGATGCTCCTGAGGTTACTTTATTATGTCCAAAAATCATCTCTTCAGCTACTCTACCACCCATTGCTTTTGATATATTGGCTTCCATATACTCTCTTGTGTGAGAATATTTGTCTCGCTCCGGTAATGTCCAAACTACACCTAAAGCTCTTCCTCTTGGTATAATTGTTGCTTTATGAATTGGATCAGATGCTTCTTCATTTAATGCTACAATCGCATGCCCACCTTCATGGTAAGCGGTTAATTTTTTATCATCTTCAGTCATAACCATCGATCTTCTTTCAGCCCCCATCATAACTTTGTCTTTTGCCTCTTCAACATCTGACATAGTTACAATTCTCTTATTTTTTCTTGCCGCTAATAAAGCTGATTCATTTACTAGATTAGCTAAATCAGCTCCCGAAAATCCTGGAGTGCCTCTTGCTATTGTTCTTAATTTTACGTCCGGACCTATTGTTATCTTTTTTATGTGAACTTTTAAAATAGCTTCTCTTCCAATAATATCTGGATTAGGAACTACAACTTGTCTGTCAAATCTTCCTGGTCTTAACAAAGCTGGGTCTAAAACATCAGGTCTGTTTGTAGCAGCTATTATTATTACCCCTTCATTTGTATCAAAGCCATCCATCTCAACTAAAAGTTGGTTTAATGTCTGCTCTCTTTCGTCATTTCCGCCTCCAAGACCTGCTCCTCTGCTTCTTCCAACAGCGTCTATTTCGTCTATGAAGATTATACAAGGTGCATTCTTTTTTCCTTGTTCCATCATATCTCTGACTCTAGAAGCTCCTACGCCGACGAACATTTCTACAAAGTCAGAACCTGAAATAGTAAAAAATGGAACGTCTGCTTCTCCAGCAATTGCTCTCGCTAATAAAGTTTTTCCTGTTCCTGGAGGTCCAATTAAAAGTGCACCTTTAGGAATTTTTCCACCTAATCTTTTAAATTTTCTTGGGTCTTTTAAAAACTCCACTATTTCTTCAACTTCTTCTTTTGCTTCATCAATGCCCGCAACATCATTAAAAGTTACTTTGCCTCTTGCTTCTGACAAAAGTTTGGCTTTTGATCTGCCAAAACCCATAGCTCCACCTTTGCCCCCTTGCATCTGTCGCATAAAGAAAATCCATACCCCAATTAGTAATAACATTGGAAACCAAGACAACAATACTCCTAGCAAAGATGGCATTTTATCTTCTTGTGGAGAAGCTGTTATGTTAACTCCTTTTGATGTCAATTTTTCTACAAGGTTTGGATCGTTTGGCGTGTAAGTATTAAATACAGTTCCGTCAGATAAGATACCTTCAACGTAATTACCTTTTATTTCAACCTGTACAACTCTTCCTTCTTCAACATTTTTAATAAAATTAGAAAATGCAATTTTTTCAGAATTCAAATTTTTATTTGGATTTTGAAAAAGCTGAAAAAGTCCTACCACTAAAAGAACAATTATTCCCCACATCATTAAGTTTTTGATATTCATATATGATTAAAGATAAGCATTATTTTTTTTTAAACAAGTAGCAAATGGTCTCATAAAAATGCTTACTTACCAACACTTATTGGCAATTCTGATTTTTCTTCCTTGGAAATTGAAATAAAGTCTTCTTTTTTTTCAATTATACAGCCCCCTAAGGTTGACTTATTGTATTTCATTTTTTTAATTCTATTTATTAAATTTATTACTTTTGCCGATCTTGGAGGGTAATAGGTTCCTGAAATTAAAGAAATAATATCTGAAAATGATTTAAAAATAATTTCATTAGATTCTTCTGAAAAAATTTTTGCATTAACCACGCAATTATTTTTAGATAAAAAAGTTACATGTCTGTATAAAGCTTTATCCTTATAAAAATCTATAGCCTTTTTTGCTGATAAAAGATTATCAATTGTTTTTACAATTTTACTATCATCAAAACCTTCCTTTTCCATATCTTTTCTAAATTGCCTTATTCTAACACGTAAAAATTTTTTATTTTCATTTGAAGGATCCGTAATAAAAGTACCAAAATAATTTAAAGTTATGTTTTGCAAAACATCTTTTTTTATAGATAAAAGTGGTCTTAAAATTTTTAGGTTTTTATTATAGTTTATAATTTCTGACATAGAAGATAGACCGGTAACTCCACTGCCTCTCAATAGTCTTATATAAAAATTTTCAACTTGATCATCTTTATGATGTGCGGTCATTAAATACTTAATTTTTTTCTGCGAACAATAATTTGCTAACAGCTGATAACGTAAATTTCTTGCAATTCCCTGTATATTACTTTTTGGAACTTTGCCTTTCCAGACTAATATTTTACATTTTATTTTTTTCTTTAATAAAATTTTTTTTACTTCTAAAGCCTCAATATTAGACTCTTTCCTAATATTATGATTGACTATCAGTACATGTATTTTATTTTTAAATTTTTTACTATACAGCTTTGAAAAATAAGATAAACATAAGCTGTCTGCACCCCCCGAAACCGCTATAGCAAAACTTTTCTTTTTTACATTTTTTAAAGCAAATTCTTCAAATTTTTTATAAGGTTTGATTTTTGAATCTTTAACAGATAAAAAATTTTTTTTAGCTTTTCTTCTCGCAATTAAATTTTTTCTTTTCATATTCTGCTTTTTGAATAACAGATTGGTTTGCTTTTGGATATTGTACTTTCAAACCAACAATCATTGAACACCCTTGTTCTTTTTCTCCAATTTGAACAAGCATAACTCCTAACTTTAAAAGATTTATTGGAGCTTTTTTACTTTTTGGATATTTTTGGTATCCATCCAAATATGCAGAGGCTGCATCTTGATACAATTGTCTTACTCTAAAAGTTTCCCCATACCAATATTGAGCATTTCCAGCTAAAGCATGTTTAGAATGTAAATCTATAAATTCTCTTAAAGCATACTCTGCAGTTTCATAATCACCAACTTTTAAAAAACTTGTAGCAAATTCATATTGTTCTTCCGGGCTTTTATTATTAGGAAGAATTTTTTCTGCTCTTGTTGCTTCTTCAGTAACTACGGTACCTACAGATTCAACCGATTGAGTTTCCTGAACCTCTTTTAAAGAAGCAACATCAGATTCTGAAACGCTTCCTAGGTCGCTTGGCTGATCGCTGCCAGGTAAAAGTTTTTTTTGTTTAGAAATATTTGAATTTGTTTGAGTAGTACCTTCAATATCCTGAAAACGTATTTGATTATCTTTTTGAATTTTTGTTATTCTGTTTGATAACTTGTCTAATTTAAAATTAATTTCCTCAAAACTATTTGTTAAATTTTTAAATTGTTCTTCTAATTCAGATAATTTTAACAAATGCTTAGTTAGCACATCATCACTATTTGAAATTGAAGAGTTTGAATTATTACTTCCGTCATTACTGTAAACAGCCTTCTCAAGAGTTTTAATATCTTTTTTTAATAATTCAATTTGCTCTGAAAATGTTTCATTTTCTTCTTCAGCAGAAATTTTACTGGTCAAAAAAGCTGCTAAAGATAAAACTAAAACTATTCTTACGACGTAAATTAAAATTTGATTCATTCTATAAAGATAATTTAAAGATAAAAATGGCGAAAAAAAGACCTCCCAGATGTATACCTGAGAGGTCTTTAAATTTAAAAATTTTTAATTTAATTAGCTTTAACCGTAACAGATCTTCTGTTTTGCGACCAAGCTAGAGGAGTTGAACCAGAGTTTACTGGTCTTTCCTTACCATAACTTATTACTGATAATCTGCTGCCAGATATACCGTAAGTCATAAGATAGTCTTTTACCGCATTAGCTCTTCTTTCGCCAAGCGCCAAGTTATATTCTCTTGTTCCTCTTTCGTCAGCATGACCTTCGATTGTTACTGAAATTTTCGAATTTTTTCTTAACCAAGCAGCTTGTTTACGTAATGTATCTCTTGATGCTGTAGTTAGAACAGATTTGTTAGTTGCAAAAAATACTCTGTCTTTTACGCCAGAGGCTAAGTATTCTACTGTATCATTACCTGTATATACATCCCCTTGCATTTGACCAGTTTTTTTTGTTGTTGCGCATGCAGTCAGCAACAAACTCGCACAAGCCACCAATAAAACTTTTTTTAGACTAGCCGTTAAATTCATATATTCTCCTATACTTTATCCCAAGTTTTTAAAAACTAAGCTTAATATTTCAAAATAACCCTTAAGTTGCAAGTCTAATTTTTCTTGAAAATTGGCTACTTTGACAACAAAGAAGACCATGATGGGTCGGATCCATCTGTTTCCGTCTTTATTAATCTTTCATTATAACCGGTTAAATCTATAGACCAAAGTTTAGCTGTAAAGCCTTTTCCCTCAGAGTCTGATTTTGTTTCTCTGTAAAAAATTAAAACTCTTCCATTAGGAGACCAGGATGGAGCTTCTTGATAAAAATTTTCAGTTAATAATCTTTCTCCGCTCCCATCATTTCGCATTACTCCTATATAAAATCTACCTTTATGCACTTTAGTAAATGCAATTAAATCACCTCTTGGTGACCATACAGGAGTTCCGTATAACCCTTTTCCAAATGTTATTCTTTTAACGTTTGATCCATCGCTTCTCATAACATAAATTTGTTGCAATCCACTTCTATCAGAATTGAAAACAATATATTTTCCATCCGGTGAATATGATGGAGATGTATCAATGGAAGAATGTTCTGTAATTTTTTCTACAACTCTAGTTTCTAAATTCATAGTATAAATATCTGAGTTTCCGTCTTTAGCAAAACTCATTATTATTTTTTTACCATCAGGTGAAAATCTTGGAGCAAAAGTCATACCAGGAAAATCACCAACAACTTCTTGTATTCCAGTTTCTATATCTAACAAATACACTCTGGGTAAATTTCTAAAATAAGATAAGTATGTTACAAGTTGATTTGTTGGACTAAATCTTGGTGTCAACACTAACTCATTTCCCAAAGTTAAATATTTTACATTCGCACCGTCTTGATCCATTATCGCAAGTTTTTTAATTCTTTGTGTTTTTGGTCCGCTTTCAGCTACGTATATAATACGAGTATCAAAATAACCCTCTTCACCGGTCAATCTTTGATAAATTTTATCAGAAATTATATGTGCAACTCTTCTCCAATTTTCTGGTGTAGTAGAAAAAGCTAAAGCCACCATCTCTTTTGCTGCAACTACATCCCACAGCCTAAATTCTGCTCTTAATTTTCCATTGGATACTTTTACTTTACCTGTAACTAATGCCTGCGCTTTTATTAGTCTCCAGTCCTCAAATCTTGGCTTAACATGCACTATGTCTGAACTTTGTACAAAAGAATCTTTTTTTAGAGGATTAAAAAGTCCAGATCTTTTAAAATTTATCTCAATAACTTTTGAAATTTCCTCTCCTACATTTTTAATAATTTTACCTTCTTGCTTAATATCTTCTGATCCAGATTCTACATGAAGAGGAGATACAGCAATAGGAAGAGGATCAAGATTTCCTCTAGTTATATCTATTTCTACTAACGCTAAAGCAGAGTTAGTATAAAAAAGTAAAAAAAATAGAGAAATAATAAGTTTTTTCATATCATTAGCCTTTTAACATTTCATTTGCATCAAAGTTTAATTGTAAATCTTTCCATTTATCATAGCCAGTAGGTGGAACTCTTAATGGTTGGCAGATTCTTATAGCTCTTAAAGCACTTTCTGCTAAAACTTTATAAAATCCTTGTCCTGGCATATTCATTCTTGCATGATCTAATATTTCTGACTTCATAACTGTACCGTCTGGCCTTAGTTTTAGTTTAATTCTTACTAACAAATTTTCTTGATAAGGCAAGCCCAATGGGAGACTCCAGCACCCAAAAATCTGAGCTTTTAGAGCATCTTCCTGGCTTAAAGTCAAACCACTAACAAAGGAGTTTTTAACACTATCTTGTGTAAGTTTATTATTCTTTTTTAAAGTAGTAGCTTGCTCCTCTTTAGACTTATCAATTAAAGCTGCGATTTGGTTAGGATCAAAAAGTTCTTTTTTTTCAAATTCTGAAGACTGTCTAATTTCATCCTTAATTTCTTCTGGGTTTTGTTTTTTCTTTACTATTTTCTTTTTTTCTTTATTTAAATCTTCTGGTAAAGGAATTCTATCTGGCTTTTCTTTCTTTTTTTGTGCCGGTGGCGCTTGTTCCGAAACTAGTCTTTCTTCTTCTTTTTTCTTAATTTTTTCAAGTGTCTTGCTAGCTCTTTCTGCATAGGGAATACTAGTTGTGTCGGTAATTTGTATCAAATCGACTGATAAAATTGGTGGTAGATCAATTGGACTTCTTTTCATAAAAGGTAAACTTAAAGCAGTGATAATAATCATAATTGAATGGAAGACTAAAGATAAAAAAATACTTTTAGTCATATTAATTTTTATATGGTTCAGAAATTAAAGCA
>MDSW01111044.1_pt1 | contig 10806 bp, 5 predicted proteins | sample 811171 | NCBI WGS metagenome assembly MDSW01 (sample SAMN05326641, study PRJNA326480) | marine metagenome | isolation source: seawater | place: Atlantic Ocean: North West | collected 2012 | reverse complement strand
GGCGGTGAGTTCGGTGGCGTTTAGCCCGGACGGGAGCCGCATCGCGTCGATATCTGGGGGTGACGATGCGACGGTGCGGGTGTGGGACGCAGCGACCGGGGAGTGCGTGGCGACGCTGGAGGGGCACTCCGATTGGGTGACTTCAGTGGCGTTTAGCCCGGACGGGAGCCGCATCGCGTCGATATCTGGGATTGACGATGCGACGGTGCGGGTGTGGGACGCAGCGACCGGGGAGTGCGTGGCGACGTTGAAGGGGCACTCCGAGAGGGTGACTTCGATGGCGTTATCCAATGGGGTGACTTCGATGGCGTTTAGCCCGGACGGGAGCCGCATCGCGTCTGGGTGTGGGGAGAAGACGGTGCGGGTGTGGAATCGCTTGACGCGCGAGGACTTGGGCGAATGCGATGTCACGTCGTGAGGAACTCCTCGCCTCGTGCGAGGCAGCCGAGAGATGAGGAGGGGTTCAAATCAGCGCCGGGTCGCCAAAACAACGCAAAGATACGAGCGCGCGACGAGGGCTCGAGCGGAATCTCCCCGTGAGCGTTTCCGCGAGGGTGGACAGGCGCTCAGCCGGGCGCGTCTTCGCAAACCTTCATCGGGACGCGCGTGTATCAATATTGATATGATATCATATTGCGAACGTTTAGAAGAACGCCGCCTGGGCGAACCCCGCGAGTAGCCCGAGGAACGCCCCGACTAAGATGAGCGTCAGTTCGTCCTCCTGGAACACGGGGTGCAGAACCCCCTCGAACTCCTCCCCGCTCAGCCCCTGCATCTTCTCCCGCAGCGTGTTTTCGAGGTCCAGCGCCTCGTCGCTGTACGCGTAGACCAGGGGCAGGTGCGTCGGCAGATCGCTCACCACCCGCGCCGTCGCGACGTCCGCCACCTCGTCCCACGCCTCGGCCCCCATCGCCGCCGCCGCGAGCGCGACCGGTCCGGGCTCCTCCCTGGCCTTTTGGATCTGCTCGCGCGTCTTTCGCTCGAGGATCTCGTAAAACGTTCGCTTGGTCTTCGGGTCGGTGAGAATTTCCCTCCAGATGAGCTCCGCCGTCAACACGCGTCGGCGCAGCATCTCCGCGAACTCGACGCTCACCTCCGCCTGCCTCCTCAGAAACGCGCCGTGCAGGGTGAACGGTCCGAACTCTTTCGGGTTCACCGGCGAGAACATCAGGGTCAGGGCGAGCCAGTTGGTGGCGTACCCGACCGCGGCGCCGCCGACGGCGAGGGACCACCACGGGTCCCACACGAGCCACTGCAGCATCTGCACGAGGCCGAAGAGAAACCCAAAGTACAAGCCGCTCCGCCGGATGAAGATGAACTCGTCCCGGCCGCACCGCTGAAACAGCTCGACGATGATCCCGACGTCCCTGGTCATCGCGCCCACGACCTGCGTCTTCACGTCCCACACCTCCGGCACGCGTTCCTGCATCTCCCCGAGAACCTCCGCGACCAACGCTTTGCCGTGCCGCCGCGCCAAGTCCCGCGCCGCCCAGACGGAGGCGAGCGGGACGAGGGGGAAGACGCGCGTCGCCACCCAACGAAACCGCGCGGATTCGGCGGCGGTCAAGTCCTGAACGACCCCCGCCGCGATGGCGTCGATGCCCGGCTCGAGAAGGTCCCCGCACTTGGCCTTATCGAGGCGCCCGAACACCGCGCGCACGTCCAGAAGGCGGCTCGTCATCAGGTCGACCATCGTCGTGCTCATCTTCCGAACTTTACACGGCACGATGCCCTGCCAACCGAACAAACCCGCGGGGGTCTCGGGCCAACGCTTGACGTGCAGACCGACGTACTTCTCGGGGGAGAAGATCATCTTCACCGCTAAGGCGTTCGTGAGCCAGTTCAAGATGCCCGCGACAATCGGGATTGTGCAGTACGCGAGCCAGTTAGCCATGAACTTACCGGAGATTTCTGCGAACTGTTTCTGTATCCCAACCGCGTTCCCGGCGAACCAGCTCGTGACGATCCAACCCGTGCGGGGGAGAGCCACCGCGGCGGGGAGGAAAGCGACGTCACCCACGAGAGCGGGGTCGCGCGGCGAGACGGGGGGCGAAGACGTCACCGAGAGGCGCTCTAGGAGAGGCGCGAGCGCGGACGCGTCGCGAACGCCATCGTCGGTCCCGATTCGCCCATCCACCGACCGCGTCGTCGACGTCGCCGGGGGCGCCGTCGCGAACGCCGCGGGCGCGGCCGAGCCGGCGTGCAGCGCGGCGCCCCCGATCGTGGCGCCGACCGCGGCGCGCCAACCGGGGCGGCGATCCGAGGACCACCGACCCCGCGCGGTCGTCGTTCCGTCCCCGACATCGTCGCCCGGATTCAACGATGCCGCCTCGGCGTGGAATCGTCGCGAACCGACGCCGAGGCGGACGACGCGCGTCCCGCGACGCGACCCCCGACGGCTCGGCGCGGCGCGAAGACCGCCCGCGCCGGTCCAACCGGTCGCGTGAATCGCCGACATCTCCGCGCGCGCCCCCCCCCGGCGCGCGCGCGTCCCTTTTGACGGTGAACCAGGAGGGATTTTATCGCCGACGCGCGTTGGTTGGATTTTAAGCCGAAGATGATTTCCAGTCGCTCGTGAACGAGTGCTGACGCCCGAACTCCGCCCCGAACCACGATTGGCCAAAAGGAACTCCCGCCAGATTGCTCGCGACCGCCCCTCCGCGGGGGACGGTCTCCGAGTGTAGACTTTATCTCACCTATCGCATCCGTCGCCGCCGCCGTCGAGGAGAGACACTCCGCGCGAGCGCACGAGAGCGATGCGCGTTCGCGTTGAATTGCTCGGTATTACAAAGCTGCTATGCGTATTAGGGGTCTTACTAGTAGTAGAGTACACGTTCGGTTCGGGTCGGCGGGCGTCGCGCCCCTCCTCACCCGACGAAGCAGTGGTTGCCGATGCAGCACCGCCCGTTGAGGTCGCACACGACGACGGAGCTCTGGAGCCCTCCCCGGCTGGCCGCGCTCCCCCGCACGAGCGCCGAGTGGACGAGCTTGCTTCTCCGCTTCGGCGCCGCGGCGGTGGCGAAGCGCACCGCGGAGAGCGCCGCCTTGGCGACGGCGGCGGGCGCGCGCGCGGCGGCGACGCCGAGGCGAACGGCGCCCTCCTCGACCGCCGCCTCCTTCTCCTCCGGCGCCATCGCCTCCGCCATCGCCTCGAGCCTCTGAGAGACGCCCGCGGAAGGCTTCTTCTCCACGAACACAGCCAGGCGGAGGAGGAGCAGGGTGAGGAACCGCTTGTCCGCCCTGGTGTCGTAGCGGTTGACCCTGGAGAGGCCCGCGCGGAGCTTGGCGTGCGCGACGGCGCCGACGGCAAAGGTGAAGAGGGCGCCGGGGAGCGTCGTCGGCTTCTCGACGATCGAAGACGCCTTCTGCTTCGCGGCGACGAACGGCGCGGAGGCGGCGGAGAGCGCGGGGGAGGTGCTCTTCGTCGCGGCGGCGACGGTCTCCTTGGTCACCTTCTTCGTCCACCTGTCCGCTTGCTCGGCGCGGCTTCCGGTCTTCTCCCAGCGCCACTTCTTCCCATCCTCGGGCGAGAGCTTGGGCTTGTCGAGGTTGGGGTCGACGTTTTGCGCCCTCGCGACGGTGCCCGCGCGGTTGCCGCGGGCGCTCGACCAGAGCTCGGTGAACTCGAACGGGCGCAGGTACCCGTGGCCGTACACGAACCGACCCGCGGGGAGGTGCGCGAGAGTGACGTCGTCGTCGCCCGCGAGGTGCTCGCCGACAAGGCTCCGCGCCCGGGGCGCGGAGGCGACGAGGACGACGGCGCCGTCGCGGGCGTGGCCGAAGCTCATCGGGGCCGATCGCGGGGTCCACGCGGCCAAAGCGCGGCGGGACTCGTCGAACGCGGCGAGGGTGAAGCAGTGGCCCTGGTTCTTGAGGTCGCGGAGGAACACGCGCAGGGCGTTCGCGCGCGCCCGGGGGTCGTCCCTGTGCGCGTCGCGGCGGGAGACGAAGCCGTCCACGACGGCGGCGGCGTCCAGGGTGGAGGAATAGAGCGCGATGCTGACGCGATCGCGCGTGAGGAGCTGCACCGAGCTCGGACGGCGAGCGGCGAGGCCGCCGCGCGCGTCGCACGCGACGACGGAGTCCGCGGGCATCACGGCCTGGAACGTGGGGAGCGTGTCGGACGCGTCCTCGCTGTCCTTGCTGCGGACGACGACCATGAAGAGCGCGTCCTCGAACGTCGCGTCGACGTTAGGATTCACCTTGGCGGGGAGCGCGACGGACGTCATCGCGCGGGCGTGATCGTGGAGGAAAGCGACGCGGAGGTGGAATGCGGTGCGGCGAGCGTCGATGCGGCGACGGTCGCGGGGCGGAACGAGAGTTCGGTGACGTCGCGCGGCGGGGCGTGCGGCGAACAAGTGGCGCGACGCATCGCGGGAAGACGCTTTATCGGTGACAAATCCCGCCCGAGCCCGCGAATCGGCGCGAATCCGACCTTCCCATTGGACATCGCGGATACGTCTGACTAAGCACGCGCGGCTTCCAATGAACCGCGACGTGACTCAAGAACGAGGGGTCGATTGGTCCCGCTCCCAATCACCCGCGAGAGGAAAAGGGAAAATGAGGAAAAAGGCACCGAAATATCTATCCCACGTAGCACCTTTTCGGTCGAGAAGAAGAACTCAAGAATCCAGGGTTCGAACCCCCGCCCGCGGGACCGAACGGAACGGACCCGACCCTCCGCTCGATTCCCCGCCGGCCGAGGTCAACAACGCGCGACGGGGAACCCATTTCGTCAGATTCGATCGGACGCTGCGCGGTCGCGCTCCCAGCCGCCGCGACATGGGTCTGTTCGGCGGCCTGTTCGGCCCCCCGAAGTTCACCGCGGCCAAGTGCAAGACCGCGCTCCGCCTGTGCGTCGGGCGCATCAAGCTGCTGCAGAACAAGAAGCGCACCGCGCTCGCCTCGCTCCGCCGGGAGATCGCGGACCTCCTGCGCGCGAGGAAGTACGACTCCGCGCGCGTTCGCGTCGAGGCGGTTCTGCGCGAGGAGGCCCTCCTGGACGCGTTCGAGGTCCTGCACCTGCACTGCGACCTGCTCATCGTGCGCGTCCCGCTCATCGACTCGTCGAAGGATCTCCCCGACGATCTGCGCGCGCCCGTGGCGACGGTGACGTACGCGGCGCGGCGCACGACGGAGCTCCCCGAGCTCCACCAGATCGCGTCGCAGTTCGCCGGAAAGTACGGCCGGGAGTACGTCGCCGCGTGCGCGGACGACGCGACCGCGGCCGCGTGCGGCGTCAGCCCCGAAGCGATGGCCAAGCTCTCGACGGCGCCTCCGCCGAACGGCGTCAAGGTCGCCAAGCTGCGCGAAATCGCCGACGCGCTCTGCGCGGACGTCGACGTCGACGAGGCCGCCTTCGCGGGAGGGGGAGGGGGAGGAGCAGGATCCGGATCCGCGGGAGGAGGAGGATCCGGATCCGCCGTCGGCGCCGATCCCCGCGTCGACGGTTCGTTCGCTAACGCGGGCGAGGCGGCGAGAGCGGCGCGCGAGGCGGCGAACGCGGCGAAGGAGGCGGCCGATCGCGCGGCGGCGCTCGCGGGCGGATCACGCGATGACCCGGGCGAGGGGATCGGCCTCGGGGGCGGCGTCCTCCGCGAGGGCACGCGCGGGGTGATCACGAGCGACGCGCCTCTGCCGCCGCCCGGGTACCTGATGGACTCGAACGGCGTCCAGAGCTGGAGGGTGGACGTCGGCGACGTCGGCACGACGAAGGGGCGCTCCGTCTCGGAGGTGGTCGGCGGAAGCGCCGAGGCGGAAGCGCCGGGTGGATCTCCGGAGAAGCCGCCTCCGGATGGATCCACGGAGAAGCCCTCGGGGGCGCCCTCGCCGGGAGGGGAGAGCGTCGACTACGTCGCGGATCTCACCCCGCCCAAAAGCGAGCCCGGGACGAGCGCGCCGACCCCAAACCCCGATCCGCCGACGCCGGATTACGCGAAGCCGTCGCCGCCGCCGGGAATCGGCGGCGCGCCGGCGGCGCCTTCGCCGGCGAACGACGCGGGGACGGAGGGTTCGGGACCCTCACCGGCGAAAGGTCAGCGAGAGGCGGACGAGTCGAGCGGGGAGGCCGCGGAGGGAGCGGACGCGGGAGGTGACGCGCGCGGGGTGGACGATTTCGACGATCTCGCCTCGCGGTTCGAGGCGCTCAAGCGGCGGGACGACGAGTGATGTCGCGCGACGGAGCGGAGACGAGAAGTGGCGTACGTATTCATTCCTACGATATCAATAAAATGGACCTCATCTGTACAATCGGCCTCGCGCCTCCGGCGGCTGGAGGAGTAGTATCTGCGTGAGATATCGACACTACCGGTTAATACGCCTCCTCGGGTGGTCACGCCGTCCCCTCCTCGACGTAGGTGTACACGTTGTTTTCGAGCAGCACCTTCTCCACCGTCTCCTTGGCGAGCGCCTCCTGCTGCTTCCTCCTCGCGGCTCTGTGCTGGTCCAGGGGCGGCTCCGCCCCGGGTCCCGCCCGCCCGCCGCCGATCTGCGCCTTGGCCCACGCCGCGGCTCGGCGGCGGTTCTCGCGCGCGCGCTCCGCCTCCGCCTTCGCCTCGCGCTCCGCCTTGGTCATGAACTGGCCCTTCGCGCGCTCCTTCGCGACCGCCTGTCGCCTGAGCTTGGTCGCGAGGTTCTCGTTCTTGCGCAGAAAATCCTCCGACGGAGGCGCAAACGCCGGCGGCGGCGTCGAATTCACCTTCGCGCGTAAGCTCGCGAACGGCCACCGCACCTCGGGCAGGATCTTCTCGTCCATCTTCGCGTCCATCTCGATCGCGCGCAGGTCCCGCTCCCGCTGCGCGGCGTCCTTCTCGTGGAGCTTGAACTCCCGGACGACCGTCGCCGGGCGGTTCTTCTTCGCCTCCTTGAGTTTGCGGAAAAACGCGTCGTGCAGCGCGTCAAAGTTGGGCACCTCCTTCCTCGGCCCCGGCTTGAACGACCACTTCGAGCGCTTCTCCGCGAGCGTCTTCTCGCGCGTCTCGGACCCGTCCCCGTGCGCGGCCATGCGTTCGGGGAGCTTGGACGACGCGAGCGCCGCCGCCGCGTTCGCGCGCGCCTCCTCTCTGCGCCGCTGCGCCTCCTCCTCCATCGCCGGCAACCGCGCCTCGCGAACGGCTCTGGGAATCTCCTTCGCCTTGAACGGCCTCTGGAACTTGTTCGCCCGGCGCTTCGCGCGCTCCTCGTCCGTCTCCCCCTCGTACCGTTTCGCCTCCTTGTCCCGGAGGTAGAAGGAGAACGGCCGTTCCGTCTCCACGAGGGCTTGTCGGCGCGACGCGCGATTCGCCTCCCGCCGCGCCGCCTCCGCCTCCTGCATCTGCCTGAACTTCGGCGTCATCGTCGACCGGGGAATCGGCGCCGCCTTGAACCGCACGCGGAGCTCGGCCGCCTCGAGCTCGGCCTCGATCGCGAGCTCCTGCTCGAGCCTCTGCTGCGTGATCGTCTTCGGGCGGTTCGCGTCGCGCGCGAGGAACGACGGCGGCTTAGGAACCGTCGCCGTCTTCTTACGCACCAACACGTCGGGGCGAGGCAAGCCGTCGCCGTGCGGCCCGTCGCCCAGGTACGTCGCGCACGCCCCGTGCCCGTCCACGCCCCCGATGCCGCGAACGCGATGCCTCGGCGCCGACCGCGTTCGCGCCCTGACGCCCGCGACGGCGTCCTCGGCAGCCTTGAGCTCCTCCTCGGCGACGCCTTCGCGTTCGCCGGCTTCGAAGCGACGCTGCGCCGCGTCGGATCGAATCGGATCGGAACGAAACGCGTTGGCGTTTGCGTCGTTCGCGTCGCTCGCGCTCGGATCGCTCGTCCCGATCGAACCCAACGCCGACGCGGGCCTCCGTCCCGGGCTCGCGTTCGGGCGCGCGGGCCTCGAGGCGGGCGCCAGGCCCGGGGAGTCGCCTCGGTACTCGTCCATCCACTCGTTCTGTTTCTCGAGGCTCGCGGCGTCGTTATCCACCTCGGCTTGTTCCAACGCCGCGGCTTTCGCGTCTCGCTCCGCCTTCACCTTGCGCTGCGCGAGCTCCAGGTCCGCGGGCATCGCCTCGTGCGCCGCCATCTCGCGCTCGAGGTCGCTGTCGTACCCGCCCGAGGCCTTGAACTTCTCCTCGAGCGCCCGTTCGAACTGCGCGAGGCGCTCGTCCGAGTACGTCGCCTTGGCGCGCGCCAGGTCGTCCTCAAGCGTCGTCGCGCTCGTCGCCGTCGCGCGCCCCGCCGGCGGCGCCATGCTCGCGGGTCCGCCCGGGTGCGTCGCCGCGTCCTTATCCCGCGCGGTGGGCGTCGGAGCGACCGCCGAGCGCGGTCTCGAGGGCGGCGCGTGAGGGTCGCCGAGACCCTGGGAAACCTGGGGAACGGCGCCGTGGAGCGCGTACGGCCCCCCCGCGGGCTCGGGCTCCGAGGAGGCGACGCGAAGGGGATCGCCGAGCGTCGCGACGGAACGCTTCAGCTGCGCGAGCTCAGCCTCGAGGCGCGAGACGTACTCCGCGGACGCGCGGGAGGGGTCCGAGCGCCCCGGGGAATGAGAGCCGCCATCCCGGTGCGCCGCCTTCCCGGGGCTCGCGGTGCCCTGGGGCGCGTCCGGCTGCTCGTGGAGGTAGTGCGTCCCGTGCTCGGCCACCGCGGGGTGCGCGCCGTCGAAGCTGAAGTTGGTCGCCTTCACCGGCGCCTTGCCGCGGTACCGCGCCATCGTGGACTGAGGAAAGAGAGGCGAAGGCGCGGAGTGAGGGGGGGCGCGGGGATGAACGGGGAGGAGGCGAAAGGGTCAGGAGGACGGTGTGTGGAGGGGAGGGGTGGCGTGAGGTCGCGCCGACGCGCGAACGGGGAGGCGAGCGAGGCGGAGCTCGAGAGCGCCCGAGCCACGGTGGCGCGCCCGAGCCAATGTGGCCGTTTTAAACGGAGGGCGGGCCGCGGTCTCCGGGACGACCGCGCGCGTTCGCGCCTCGTCCGTCGCAACGGCGCTCGGTCGATCGACGCGAGCGATGGAGTGATGCGGAAAGGACGGAGGTGCGTACCTCGAGGGTGTCCGCGCTGCTGGTCCCGGCCTCGGCCGCCACCTTGGCCGCGGCCGTGAGCGTGCCTTTGCCCCCGGTCGGGACGCGGCGGAGGCCCCCGCGCCCGCCCTTCGTGGGCTCGCTGAACGTGACGTGCTTCTCTCCCGGCGGCGCCATCGCGGGCGGGGCGTCGAGGAGATCGACGACGGTCGGTCGGTGCGCGACCGTTCGCGCGGCTGGCGTCCGGCGCGCGCGCGAGGATGTGCGGGACGCGCGGCGCGCGAGCCACGACGACCGATTCGCGATCCCCGGACGAGGCGAGCACCAACGGGTAGACCGGACGATTTCCTGACGCCCTCTCGCGTGCGCGCGATTGATCGCGTCGTTTGAAAGGAGGTGTCCGATCGACGCGCGTCGGGATCGGTTCGACGCGGCGCTCTCGCGATCAAAACGCCTCCGCCGAAACCTAAAACGCTCTCCACCGCGGACGACGCGCGCGATCGCCCTCCTGCATCTCTCCGAGGTGCCGGGAGAGGTTTTCGCCGACGACGCATTCCCCACTCCGACAACGCGCTCGTCCCGCCGCGCGACCGAGACGGACGCGTTCGCGACGCGAGACTCGAACCTCCGCTCGGAGCAGAAGCACCCCGCGCCGTCCGACCACGGGACGAGGCGCGGCACGGGCTCGGAGGCGGTCACGCGCCGCTCGGGAGCGTTTTTCGCGCAATCCCGCGCGCGTCGCGTCGGAACTGAACGCGCATCCGACGCAGCCGACCGGACGTCGCGCGACGACGCGAGAGAGGGGACGCGATGTCCTCCGCCGAAGCACCGGTCGCGGCGACGACGGCGAACGCTGACGGAGGAGGCGAAGCGCCCGCCGCGAAGGTACGTGGGCGCTCGGGTCGGACGCCCGCGACGCGCGTCCGAGCGCGTCGCGTCGCGCGAAATTTCGCACCGTAACCCTACCTGCGCGTCCGCCGCGAGCCTCCCGTCGTTTCCCGGCACCCCGGGGACGTTCGTTCCGACCGAGCGTCCCTCGCGACCGGCCTCGCGCCCGACCCACCTGACCGTTCCCACCCCCACGCTCCACCCACCTCCGCGCGAACAGACCGAACCGTCCGCGCCGCCGTCCCGCCCGGTGACCGCGCCGTGGTCCTCCATCGTCAAGGCGAAGCCGTCCGGCGAGGCGACCGCCGACGCGACGACGAAAACAACAAACCCTCACGCGGGATCGGGTTCGGGATCGGCCGCGAGCGGAGGGGGCGGTGGCTCGGGCGACGCCCCCCCGGGGGGCGGAGCCACCACCGCCCCCGGTGGAGCCGCCACCGCCCCCGGTGGAGCCACCACCGTCCCCGGCGGCTCCGTCGAAGCCCCGTCGAAGCCCCCCTCGCGGCCCGCGTGGGGCGCCAAGCCCGCGGGCGCGCCGACGGCCCCCGTCGCCGGCGCGACGCCCGTGACGTGGCCGACCCTCGGCGACGCCAAGGACCCGAACAAGAAGAAACAAGACCCGCCGCCGGTTCCCCCCGGACCTCCGCCCGGGGAGACCGGCGAGAAGGGCGGCGAGAGGGGGCCGAATGCCAAGGGGGCGAGTGCGAAGGGCGCGGCTCGGGGGGAGCGCGCGCGGAACAAAACCGACGCTCACGAGGGCGGGGGCTCCGGCCGCGGGGAGGGCAAGGGCGCCGCGGGGCGCGGACAGGGCGGGCGCGGCGGGCGCGGGCAGGCCGGCGAGGGCGGGCGCGGGCGCGGCGGGCGCGGCGGGCGCGGCGAGGGCGGCGAGTGGGGCGGGGCGGGGCTCGGGCCCGGAGGGGGACGGGGCGGGCGCGGCGGG
>MDSW01200182.1_pt1 | contig 10807 bp, 7 predicted proteins | sample 811171 | NCBI WGS metagenome assembly MDSW01 (sample SAMN05326641, study PRJNA326480) | marine metagenome | isolation source: seawater | place: Atlantic Ocean: North West | collected 2012 | reverse complement strand
TGCTGTAATGTAATTAGTTCCTGTGTTATTATCATCTAATGTTACTTCTATTTCTAATAATTTATCTCTCCACGAATCAAAATTATTATTTTTAAAAGCAGGGGCACTTGAGTCCTCTGCTAGAAAAGTAGATAAATTTTGTGTTTGACTATCCTTCCACCAAGTTTGTGGTGTATCCCAAGTCCCTATTTGTTTAACTCTTATAATCGGTGATTGTGCGAAAACAAGTCCAAACAACACCGCCGTCATAACCATTTTCTTCATAAACTGAAACATTGTTTTCTCCGTTTGGTTTAATACAATAATAAATATAAGGTAAGTAAAGATTATACATCAAAGCGAACAACAAAAGTAGTAGAGATTTCTTCTGATAATTTTATTGGTTTTGCCATCTTTGCGACAGCTGCCAAATCTCCATCTTCTGTATATAGTCCGACTTGTGTAACATAAGGTCTGAAATTTGATTCAGTTACGAATCCTAATGATGAAGTAGCAGCGTTATAAAATGTTTTAAAACTACCTGTTCCCTCACCACTTGGTTGGTCACCTGGTGGTAAAAAGTTAGACATAGAAACCGTACCAGCTTTTAGTGTTAAACTACCACTACGACCTGGTGTTATACTGATATTCTGTGTGGTGTTAAACTCAAATGGTTTAGCTATCACACGATATTCGTGTTCATAGTGTGTTTGTGTAGCTTGATGTTTTAATGTATAACTTGTAACATCACGAGTGTAAGAACCCGTATCCGTCAACACTATCAATCCTTGTGAATAAAAAACATTGCCCACTTCTGAACCACTACCTCTTGTCGCAGCTGCTGATGAGACACCTTGTGTTCTGTCAAATGAACTTGACTTGAATGCTGCGAAACTAGCAGAAAAATTATTATCATATAGATTTCCGTCTCCGTCATCTACGATAGTATATGTTTTACCATCTGTTGTTAAGCTTAAATCTATTGACTTTGGTTTTATTTGTTCACCATATAAATCTCTCGCTACATTAATAATACTAGCACTAACATTGAATTCTCTATTTTCTTTTGTGGTATCGTTATTACCAAATGATTGAAATGGTTTATCTGAATCTTTGTAGAAAGTTTTATTAATCATATTCCAAGTAGGTAATGCAAAAAAACTACTCGTTACTGAACCTGAAATAATGTGTGTGATTGCGTCTGATGAACTGACATATTGTTTGTAAGAACCACTACGAGCTTTAACTAAAAATACTCCACTTCCACTATCGTTATTAGTAAAAGTAAAGTTTTTAAAACTTTTAAATGGTTTTACTTTTATGTCTTGTGGGTCAAGATTCTTGAACATTAGATTGTCCTAAAAATCAAGTTTCACTTTAATAATAGCTTCCCTTGCATATGAGTTTAACAATGGTTGTGATAATTTTGCAATAGCCAACAATTCATTGGTATCATTGTAAAGACCAACTTGTGTAATAAATGTTTGTGGGTCTTTAAAGAAAGTTGGTTGTGTTAACGAACCATCAGAAGAAGTAGCAAATGTAGGATTTGAACTAAAGTTAAATCTTTTGTTATTTACACGACAAAAATAACTCGTTGAACTAATCTCTTCTTCTCTACGAGCTTGGAAGTTAGCACCTTCAATTATTGAGTCAAACAAATCTCCTTTGTTATTGTCTTGTGCGTTTGCACTTCTTGTTGTCGTAATGTCTGCTACACCTGTTGTTAATCTTGTTGGATTTAACAATATGATACCCATATCTGGATAGAATAATCCATAAGCACCTTTTGCTGTTTCTGCTGATGCAGCTGTCTTTACACCATTAGTAATAGAACCACTAACAACATTAAATACTCTACCACCTTGTTCAACCGTAACACTTGAAGCTGTTGAACTATCATCAATTAATTTTATCTTTGCAGTTCCACCATCTAAATGTAATTCCCAATTACCTGGGTCAACTTTTTCTCTCATACGAGCTCTTTGGAACGAGATGAAGTAAAAGTCTTTTTCACCTGATGCTGTTGGTGATGCTGTAAATTTAAATCTGTCTGTGTTAGGTGCTAATAATAAATTTCTAAATTGTCTATATAGAGCTGCGGTTTGTCTATCACCTGATGTTGTTTTAGTTGTGTTTCCTAATGAACCACTTCCATCAATGTGAGCGTATCCTAATGCAAACTGAACTTCTGCAGAAGCACTCGCGACTGGATTGTCGTTGTAAACATCAACAAAATAACTACTTGTTGTAGAACCTGTGTAGAATGCTGTTAGTGTGGTTGAACCACCTGTCCACAATCCACTCGTTACAGTCGTTCTTTGATTTTCTATAATATCGTTTGCTCTATCAAATCTTTGGTATGACATCATTTACTCCTATATTTTACTTGGGTCAGCTTTAACTGTGATTGGTAAATTAAAGGTTGCACCTGATTCATTACCAACTACCGTAATGTTAGTTGAAGTTTGTGAAGTTATCGACCTCGCTATCACATTTACTGAAGTTCCTGTAATTGTAATAGAGCGTTTTCTTTCACTTTCATTTAAGAATACTGGTGTAGTAACACCTGTTCTTATTGGTAAATCATCTTCTCTACCAAGTCCTGCTGGATTTGCTAAAGGAGCTTCAGCTCTAAGTGCTGCTGCACTTGGTCTTACTTCACCTCTAACTGATAAGTTAGCGATAGACGCGTCTTGTAAAATAAATGTATAACTTTCGTTAGGAGCGTTTCTTGTATTAGGTGTAATAGTTTGTGTAATACCAGGCCCATTGAAAGTTAGTGAAGCGTTCGGTAATTCCAAAATAGGCATTTTAGCTGTCTCTTTTGGAAGTGTTGTTAACTTATATCTCATTAATTGATTTTCATCTACGAATGCCTCTAAAACTGGCATATTTTCAATCACTGCCCCATAAAAGTTTGAACCATTTGGGTGTGATGTATCGTAAAGATTATAATCAATCTCGTCGTCTGCTAATGCAAACTTTGTAATTCTAAATTCATTCTGCCCTCTTGCCAAAAGTTCACGACCTTTTTTTGTCAAAATTGCGTCTACTGTTATTGTTGTATTATCTAAAAATCCCATTTATTTTACTCCTGTGGAATGATATAACTATTCTTAATCATTAATAAATATAAGAAAGTTAAATTTTCCTTTAACTTGTTTTCAATTTACTTAAATCTGTATCGGTTGTTTCTACCGTAGTTCCCGCTACTACAAATACCTCAACTGGTTCTTTATTGTCTGGTGCATTATCTCTTGTTAATTTTGTCCCTTGATAGAATGACCTAAATAAGTTATTTGAATCAGCAACACTCTCAAATTGACTAGCTGAAAAACTTGTAGAAACTGCATAATATTTTGGATTTACTGAATCTCTAGCCTTTGAAGCTGATAATGCATTACCAAATATATATCGTGCTTCTTCATTTTTCTCAGATAATCTTGAACCTGATATGATTGGAACTAACGCTTCGGTAAAAGTTTTTAATGGAACATCACCTGATGCTGTTGCGTATGTTGTTCCATATCCTAATTTTCTATCATTTTCTCCAATGACTCTAAGTCTTGAAGGTAGTCCTAAGAAACCAATATTACTACCTGAGAAGTATGCTAAATTGGCCTCACCAACATAAGTGTTATAACTACTATCTGCAGTAGAGAAAAATAAATCATCACTACCACTTATTACTCTTGTTATTAAAACACCATTGTCAAAATCATCTGCATTCGAGAATACACGATTTGTAAAGCTTGGTTTTCTACCGATTACTTCTTTTCTTCTTTCTAAAATATTTGGTTCAATCAATACACCTACCGTAGCATCTGCACGAGCTGGTAGTAATTGTCTTACTTGTGTAAATACACTTGAATCATAAAAACTTAATATCCTTAAATAATCAAAAAAGTTATTAGTCTGACTATTATATCGTTTAAAATAATCTCTTTGTAAACTACCCAAAGTTTTATAAGAATATTTAAATTCATCTCTTGGGTCTCCGATTAAATCGTCTAATGATAAATCTGCAATACTATGAACTATATCTTCATTTATTACATCAGTTGGTGAAAAATAAATACCTAACTTATTACTATCAATCGGTGCAAAATCTTGTGATGATTGTTCATTTCTTACATCAGGTGAAAGTGAAGTTCCAACTTTTAAGGTGTTATCTTCTATTCTAATCTTTGTAGCATTTCTACGATTTGGGCCAACATTAGGAACTCTTAATTTAGCTTGGTCAACTACGGTTCTAAATTTATTACCTGTAAATCCAAATACTTGTTGTGATGCTGTTTCATATGTTCTAATGTGTTGTGTTGAACTTACTGACTCGGTCATAGAAGCTGACATATTATGGTTGTCATCTAATTGATATCTAACTACTAAGTTGTTATATGATGATGCACTTGTATTACCATTGTAAGCTTTTGGTGCTCTAACGTGATTGTTAAATACACTAGCACTCAATGGTTCAGACCATAAACGATATTCCATTAATGAACCACTAAATGCAGTTCCAAAACTTCCTACACCTGTTCCACTACCACTACCACCTAAATAAACAAAACCACTACCTGTAAATGCACTTTCAAACTTAGACGCTGTTATTGTCATACTTTGACTATCTTCAAATAAAATCTTTTGTCTTGTAGAGTCGTATTGTTTTGTTGTTAACTCATAACTTGATGTGTTAAATGTTGAACTATCATAAACGTGTTCAGCACCACTTGAAGATTTTCTTGTCAACATAACTGACCAAAAATCATCATTATAAAATCTTTGTAAAGATGATGTTATAAATTTTGTAGTTCCGTCTGAACCACTAATGGTAAATCTTAGATGTCCATATTCATCTGTTGTTCCATTATCTTGTAGTGAGATAGCCCAATGACCACCACCATCAGAACCAGATTTTTGAACTATTGTCATTGAACCCGAATTACCAACACTATAAGGTGTTTTAAATCTAAACTCTACGGTATCTGGTGTTAAACTATCGAACAAACCAGAACCACTTAAATTCCAATTTGTTTTAATAAATTGTCCTGCGTTAAAATCTAACGCTCTTGTAAATCTTCTTTTAATTTCATAACTTACTCTTGTTCCTTTATCTGGCCCACCATACTCACGAACTCTTAATATTGAACTTGGAATACCATAACAACTTAGTAATCCTTTAACTGCTCTTTCTGTTCCTTTTGCTTTAATAAAGAAAGGTAAGTTTGCTAATATTCTTTTCCATATTTCTTCTGTTAATTGTTCAGAAGGTTTCTCATACTTTGTTGTTCCGTCAGCATTTTTACCTAATAAGAACTCTGGTAAATTAATCAAATCATTACCCATATATAATTCTAATCCTAAAGCTCTTGCAAATTGTAATGTGACATCTTTTGATATACCTTCAGATAACTTTTCAATTCTACTATTGACATCAGTTATAGATTTTACATATGTCCATATTTCATCAAATTGTTGGCCAACCATATCCATAAATTCTAAGAATACATTGTTTGATAAATCAGAACGAACGTGTTCTGGTAAAGAGTTTCTTAGTGAATTAGCATTGTCTTGGTCGTATGCAGATGCACTTGATATCATATTATTATACCAAGTGGTTGCAGTTGAACCTGATGTATGTTCTAACTTATAAGGTGTGGTTGATGTCATTTTCGGCCAGGCTGTATCGTGAAATTGTCCTAATGAAGAACTCACATAAGAAGAACTTTCAAAATACATAAAATGTTCAAACGGGTCAAATGAATTGATTACCCTTTGTCTTTTTTGTTCTTCTGCCTGTATCGTTGATAATGAACTTGTTACATTTAACAATGATGCACTTAAAGCAGTGTGGTTTTCAATCAACTGAAGTTTTTTTCTAAAATTACGAAGTCTTGATTCTGCTGATGAGAAGTTAACAAAGTTCCCAAAACCTGTATCATCATCTGAAATCGTTATATCAGTTGTTGTTTTTTGATAACTTATATTTGGTTGTATATCTAATAAACTTCCTGATATTAATTTTTCTTCTATATCAAAGTTCATTAAGTTATCATCACCTAATAAATCATTATGACTTTGAAAGTTAGTTCCTTGAAAATTAATAGGGTTATCTACTGAATTTAAATTAGGTATTCTTAAAAATATACCTTCATCAGGCCTGTTTACAAATGGAACTAATCTAACATTTTCTTCAAAGTCTGGTAATCTTTTTTCGGCAAAATATACTCTATCTAATTTTTGTTTACCTGACTGAAGTGGTTGTTTTAATTTTACTTTTCTTGATTTTAAATCACCACCTAATTTATCATTTACAACAAGGTAATATTCATCATTACAAATCATATAAGTTTTAAATCTATTGATATTACTTTTATCGTAATTTACTCTCCAATATTTAAACTTTTCTGCTCTTTGGTCATCACCTTTGTGTTTATATAAATTTACTCCTTCTTCATATGATAAAGAAACCTTTACACGATTAGAATCAATAACTTCTGTAATGGTAGCTACATAATCTCTTTTTGTGTTTATTTTCTTTTGTGCTCTTTTTCTGGTGATTATTTTTTCTTTTCTAATCTTAACTGGTGGTTTTATAGAATTTTTTAATTCTGTTGTTCCTCCATAAACTCCATAACCTTCACCACCACGAATCAAGCCACCTAAAGGTAATCCATCACCTGGCGTTAGTGGGCCATCTTCCTCACCTCTAATTTTTCCTGTAATGTCCCAATCTATATAGGCGTTTCTCGCAGCACCACGAGCTTGATTACGAATCTTTCCTTGTCGTAATAATTCTGCGTTTCGTCTGATTGCTCTTTCTGATGCTGCCATAATTACCTATCTCTATATTCTCTTTCAAACCTACCCTCAAACTCATCAGTTTGTTCTGGTATTTTTATTGGGTCTTTTTCCTGAACAACCTCTTCAGGTTCTATAAAATCTATTTCTTGGATTTCGTCAATGATTGCATCTTCATTTGTAGTATCTTCAAAGCCTGTTTCTAAGTAAAGGTTTGGAATAACAATTTGTCCACCTACCATATTTTGTGTGAACCCTCTATCTTTCTCATCAATATCAAATTCTAAAATATGTGGATTTTTTGTATCAAATTTTATTGCACCGAAGTCATCAGTTTTTAAAGATTTGTATTCAATCAATTGACTCATAGTTTCAAAGTCTTCACGATATTCTTCATTTTTAATATTTTCATCAACCTCAATAATTAACTCAGTTCTATCTGTTGAGATATCGTCAATAAAATATGTAAAGTCTTTTAAAAATAATTCTGTTTCTGTATTTTTATCTTTTTCATCAATTCCTGGATTCGTTGTAGATGTATAAAATTTTACTTCACCATTTACTACTTTTTCTGAAACATCTCCATCCCAAACATTACCATTGTCATCTACATAGACTTGTCGTTCAACACCAGCCAACCTTCTTAGGAATTTGTAAACAACTCTATAATCACCTTGACTAAATCCAGCGTCTCTTAAATGTTGTCCAACATTTATGTCAATAAATCCTTCTTCAGTAAAGTTAACATCTTGAATTGGAATCATAATATTTTGTAATAATAAATCTGTATCTTGTGAATACACATACAACATTATAAAGTCGTCGTTATTATCACGACCAAAACTACTATAAACTCTATTACTTAAATAATAAGAGTCTTTTTCTTTTTGTGTAAATCCATATTCTAATGCCATTATCTATATCCTGATATGTTTATGTCTTCAAATGAATCTCGTAATCCTTGAAAGTCTGGACTTTCAAAATCAAATTGTTGTGTAAAATCATACTCTTCACCTGATATTGTTTCTGATGATGTTGGAAGATTTTTAGTTGTCCATATTTTTGTTAAAGAACTATTTTGATAAATTACATTTCTAATAAAAGAAGCGTAGTTTTTAGTTGACACAATTATATTCAACATCACTACTTGTTTTAAACCTGTGAAAACTTCTTGGCCAGTCTTTGTCATTTCAGATTGTATTTTTTCATCAGAAGCGTTATCGTTCAATTCAAAAAATTCTATTAACAAAGCTCTAAATGAATCATTAGGTTTTTCAGTTTGTTTTTGTTTTTCTTGTTCTTCTTCTTGTTCTAATTGAACATCTTCTGATTGAACGCCAGTTGGTGGTATAAAAAATTCAAAAGGTTTTGCAACTTGATTTAAGTATCTGTCATTAAAAAATTGTTGTTTGTTTTCAATACGAACACTTTCTGAAAGTCCTTCTGCAGCACGACCTAAGTTGTTTGGGTCTTCTACTGAAACGACGAATCCATCATCATCTCTTGTAGGATTGGTCGCATCAATCGATGCTGATACTTGTGATTTTAATTGTAAATTTTTTATTAAATCATTTTGTTCTATAACATCAGCATCCAATAACTTTTGATAGTATGATGATTTTTTTCTTGCTGAACTTGGTAAATATGGCATTTTACTATCTCACAACTCTAAATTCATAGTCGTCATCATAGTAGTTTATTGTTTCAGTTGTTCCACTTCCACTAACTACCTTTATACAAAAACGATAGTTTCTTTCAGCTTGTAATCCATCTAACCACAAGTTAAAGAAATTACCTGTGCTATCACAACTAACTTTTGAACCTGTTCCAAATGGAATAATGGTTTCTTCAGTATCAGCGTCTTTCACTTCATAGAACACCGATGCACTTGGCAGATACTTAGCTGTAAGCTCTGCTGGTGTAGTTGCAAAAGCTGTGGTAGGATATAACTCTCTACCGACAACTCTAAATTTAACTTTTGAGCCTTCTTTATATTCCTCTCTTAAATTTTTAAAATAAATTTTTAATCTTTCTAAATCAGCTGTTACTAATGGTGATAAACTTCCTGTTGACCAAGAACTATCGTCCCACACCACTTCTAATTTAGGTGGGTAAATTGTATGTGTTTCTCTACCAAAGTATTTCAAATTTCCTAATCTGTCAGAACTTGATTCATCTTTAGTGGTATCACTTCCAGGATTATATGAAAAGTCACTTGAACCTGTATAGAGTGATTCTCTTTTTACTAAGAAGCCTCTGTTAGGAAATAGTGAACTTGAAAATATATGATTTTTAACTAAGTCTGTTACATCAACTCTTAAGTCTTTTCTGTCAAATGTTATTTGATAAGAAGCACTAACTTTGTTCGCACCACCTTGACTACCTGTCCACCAAGCACCTCCGTCAGTCAATACTGAACCTGTGACCCAAGGTGTTTTATTTTCGTGGTCTCTATATTGATAACTTACACCATCTTGTGTTACTGGGTCGTGGTCAAGTTTACCTGTTCCTTGTTTCCAAGCACTACCACTAACCATATAAACAAATATATTTTGTTCAGCCTCTACCTCTTCTGATGTCGCGTCATATAAATTTAAATAATATTTCGCAGTTGTGGGTATTTTACTATCAATGATTGATTGTGATATAAAAGACAAATCAAAGTCAATTAAAATTCTTGAAACATTTGCAACCGTTCCATTATTAGATACAACTTTATTTATTTCTAATATCTCATCTAAACCTGTATTGATTGATGATGTTGTTCCACCAGAATAAATTGTAGCGTCTCTTTTTGCAAATTCAAAATAATGCATTATCTATCTCCTACTACTCTACCCTCAATATCAATGTTCGGGTATTTGAGTTCAAATATACTTGGGTCTAATGAAGGATAAACTATTCCGTCTCTTGTGGCTGCGTCTAAGTCATAAACATTACCACTATATCCACCAGATACTTTATGTTTGTTTTCAATAACTATAAGATTTTTGTTTGGATTATCATCTCTTGGTGGAACTACTGTAACAACTCCGTCCACTAATCCAATAACATAAGCTATATCACTTAACACGATTGGTTGATTAATTTGCCATTTCTTAGTTTCAAAATGTTTCTTTACAGCCTGAATTGAATTAAACAATACTTCATTTTTGTTAAACCCTCTTTTTACCGTAATTGAAAATCTTACACCAATATTAATAATGTATGCGTCTTTAATGTTGATAGCGTCAGTCAATACTCTATATTGTGAAAGGTATGTTTTAATGTTTTGTTTAACTCCTTGATTTAATTGAGTAAGTTTTTTATCACTTGTGTATCCTAATAAATACATATTTAACGCTAATGGATTAGGAATAACATCAATTGATTTTATTCTTTTTACTTCACCATTGATAACCTCTAATTGTCCTTCTTCTTCTAATTGTTCATCTTGAACAATAAAAGCTTTTGCAACATTACCATACTTTTGTGGTAATGAATAAACTCTCGTAATGTAATCTTGTCTTGTTACTGCTCTGTTCTGTGCATTAAAGTGAGCTGATGCATTTAATTTTATGTCTTGTAATTCTTCAGTTGATGAACCACCAGTAGCTCTTTCTAAATTCACAACTCTTAAACTTTCGTTAGTCGTAGATTGTGTTGCAGAAACTAAACCTGTTGTTGAGTTTGAAAGTGTAATATTTCTTAATCTATTTATTGTTCCGACTGGCACATTATGTTCAACTGCTCCACCAAAACGATAAGTTACAGTTAGTGTGGTATTACTTGGTGCTAACCCAAATGTTTGTGTTTTTAAAAAATTACTTGGGTCAAAAGAATCATCTAATCTCGATACACCAAAACCTAACGCGGAACCAACATTATCAGGATTTGGAATTATTTCTTCATCTGCGTTATCACTAACACCTGAACCAAATCTTAATTCTGTTTTATTATCATCACGAACTCTTGTTGTAAATCTTCTGGCTGTCTTAATTAACTTTAATAAGTAAGGAGCGTCGTTTTTATATTGAGAAAGACT
>MDSW01050508.1_pt1 | contig 10808 bp, 5 predicted proteins | sample 811171 | NCBI WGS metagenome assembly MDSW01 (sample SAMN05326641, study PRJNA326480) | marine metagenome | isolation source: seawater | place: Atlantic Ocean: North West | collected 2012 | reverse complement strand
CTGCTGTCTTAATTCTCTCACTGAATAAATCAATGAAGGTAGAGAGATCAACATCCCATGGATCTAAAGATTCAGTCTGAAAAAGCTGGAATACGAGAGCTATGGACCTATCTATCGGATCAACCAACATCTGATGTTCTCCATTTTCCATTTCGGCGATTTCTACCAATCTATCGATAAATGGAGAAGTCGCTTCATCTTCTTCTCCACCCAACAATCGATTTACAATATCAGAGCGTAGATGGTGAGAATCTAGAATATTCATTCAGTCACCTCACTCCTTTAGTAAATTCTCATCTTCTATAATTTGGTCAGAGGCGCCTATTGATTTTCCAGCTTGCTCTGCCTCTTCAAGACGATTTTCCCAATCCAATTTTTCATCCAAATCCTCCTTTGTATCGGCTGCTCTATCTCCTAGTAATTCCAACGAAGATGAATCATCTTCAGGAGATTCCTCTTTTCTAATTCCTCCAAGACTTTCAGGATTAGGCAAAGGTTCTGGTACCATAGGACGATTCTGAGGATTTGGTAATTCGACCATGTTTTCTTTTTCTTCTGCAATCTTCTTTTGAGCCTCTAATTCCGCTTCTGCTGCTTCCCCCATCTCAACTGCAGCATCTCTATCGAAATTCATGATTAATCGACTACATCCATCTCCACCATGTGTAACTCCAATATGATGATCTGCCATTTGAAGACTTACTTTTCTCAATGTAACCATGATAAATTGAGCACGCCCACTTCTAAGTCGGCATAATTTAGCAATACTTTCTGCATTGAAAGAATCTAAGTTTTGATCTACTTCATCGAAATAGTAGAACGGAGATGGTTCGAAATCTTGAATGGCGAAAATAAGAGCCAATGCTGCCATTGATTTTTCACCACCTGAAAGAAGGTTCAATCGAGTTTTATTGCTCTTACCTGGCGGTTGAGCCCACATTTCTAAACCTCCTGTGAAAGGATTTTCCGGATTTTCAAGCTTTAGATCTCCTTTTCCTCCGGGTTGAAGAATTTGGTAGACTCTCGAGAAATTTGTAGCGACCTGATTCAAAACTTCTGTGAGTCTTAAACGTCGTTCAGATTCGAGTTGATCAGCAATTTCAATCAAGCGTGTTCGCCTATCTCTTAATGACGATGCGTCTTGACGAAGTTGTTCTACTCTCGCTGCCGCTTCGTCATATTGTTCGATTGCAAGCTGGTTTACATTTCCAATTTGACTAATTCTTCTCTCCAATCCTCGAACCTTTGATTCGATTTGTGTAAATGCAGGAATACTATCTCCTTCTTCAGGTATTGAGATATTCATTTGAGACATTTCTACAGATAATTCTTTGAGGACTGAGTGTTTTCTATCGATCTCTGAATTAAGCTCTGTGATTCTCGCCATCATTGTAATTCGTTTCGAATTCATTGACTCAAGATTAGCACGCAATGTTGCACGTTCTTCAACAAATTCCATTCTCTGCTCGTCTAACTCTTTCTGTTCTTCACTTACCTGAGAATGTATCTCTCGGAGTCCTTCGAGTTCTTCTCCCCATTCCTCTCTCTTCGATTCTAATTCCTCAATTTGATTTTTATTTTCCTGAGCGAGGGAACGAGACTCTTCTTCTCTACGCTCTAATTTTTGTACTTCCCCTTGAATTATATCGAGTCGTTCATTACTTGTTGACAAGGATGATTCAGCCTGAATTGAGACTCTTGATGCTTCTGTAAAAGCCTCCTGGGCATCCCTTAATCGTTTAGACAAATGTTCAGGAGTTTGGGAACGTAATCGTTCCATTAGTTCATCTCGATTAGAAATAGCAGCAAGATGATCTGCTTCTGCTTTTGCAGAAGCAATTTCAGAATTTTCGACATCTTTTGCCTTCTTTTTCAATTCTATTTGAGCTTCATTTAATCTCTTCTTTATTTCGGATAGTCTGGAACGTGCTCTTTCTAAATCACCTTTAATCTCTCTAGCACGCATTGAGCCATCTTCTTGAGTTAAAGAATTGATACGAGTTCTGATTTCTTGTTGAGATTCTTGATTTTTCTGTACTGCGGATTGAACTGTCATGTGTAAAATCTCGGCTGAATCAAGGGCAGAAGCCGCTTTTTCAACAATGGATAAACCAAGAGCCTTACCCCCACCAAATGAGGAGGACGGAGTTCGACTAACTCCGCCAACCATTGCACCGGATGCCTCGAAAACGGTGCCATCTAATGTTACCATACGAACTCCACCCATATTCCCTCGAGCGACATCCATATTCTGGACAATCAATGTATCTCTAACTGCAGTTCTAACTGCATTTTCAATTTCTGAATTATAATCCAAAAGATCTGCTGCAAAACCTACTACTCCGTTTTGTCTAGAGACCATTAACGCACGGCCTCCAGCACGTCTTACTTGCATTTTGTTAAGAGGCAAGAAAACTGCTCGCCCCAGACGTCCCTCTTTTAGACGACGAATGCACATTGAAGCAACTTCATCATCTCTAACAACGATATGATTCATCCCTCCTCCTAGCGCATGAGATAGAGCCAATGCATGTGAATCGTCCTTAGGAATACATAATTCATTTAGTGGCCCTAAAATTCCATCAATTTCTCCGGAATCTCTCATCCCACATATTGCCTTGACTGCCTGAGCTTGATGAGAAGATCTGCCAGACTTTTGTTCCATCTCTTGACGGACACGAATAAGTTGTCTTTCAGCATCATTTCTAGCATTTTTAGCATCCATTTCTTCTTGACGCAGAGTGGTTTCTGCTTTTTGCAAGCGAATTAATTCTTGGCCTAATTTTGTACGCTCTTCCCCAGAATCAACTCCTCCTAAATCATCTAATTCCATCTCTAAATCGGATACTTCCATCTCTGCATCCCTATGAGAATCTTGTAATTCTGCAACTTGTCCATGGACAATATCAGCAGATTGACGTGCTCTCTCTGTTTGTAATGTTTGAACTTGGAGACTATCAGATAGTTTAGTAGCTTCATTTACTGCCTTTCCATAAGCTCTATTCAGATCCATTGTTGCCTTATCGCCTTGTTCCATGGCTTTCCTTGCATCTGATTCGTCTGTTTTTGCCTTCTCCATATCTAATTTAGCATTTGTTAGACGACTTTCAGCATCCTCTATTGTCGAGAGATGTTTCGTTATAGATTCCTTAGCTTGACTGATTTCTTTCTCTAGGGTTTTGGCCTCAACTAATGCTCTTTCTGATGAATTTTTCAATTCGAGAACTTTGTCTCCTGCTGCCTCAATGTCTATCTCAAGACGTCTGATTCTCTCCAAAGTACCACGTTCTGAAGAACCCAGCAAAGCATTCATCTCTCTCTGAATTCTTACTATTTCATCATCTAAAAATTGAACTCTAAGTTCTGAGGATTCACACGAATCTTTGAGTTCTTCAGAAGAGGAAATGTAACGTGTTCTTTCTTCCCCTAACATTCGAATTTCTTCAAATTGTGCTCTATGTTTAGACTGCATCAACAAAGATTTTGATTCTTCAAGATCTTGAATTAAATCTCGATACTTTAATGCCTTTTCTCTTTCTTTTTCTAGACTTTCAATACGATCTATCTGTTGTTTTTCAAATACATCTATCATTTCTAATTGAGACTCAACTTGTTTCCTTTGACGATCTGCTTTTCTTAGCTCTTCATCGTATTGAGTAACCCCTGCAACGTCTTCCAAAACTCTTCTTCTCTCTAAAGGAGTCATGGTGGAAAGACTAGCGACATCACCTTGTAGAACAATATTGTAGCCATCTCCTCTTGCTCCTGCTTCAATTAATAGTCTCCTAAATTCTGTACTAGATGATGGACGATCATTTAGCCTATATGCTGAAACTGCTGCGCCTTTTGAATTGATTTTTACTGCACGAGTAAAGCATACTTCTTCTGCATCAACCTTCAATCGCCTTTCTCCAGAATCATTGGGAGGATTATCGAAAATTAGAGTGACCATACAAGATTTTGCAGGCTTACTTCTACTACCTCCATTGAATATCAATTCCTTTACATTTTGAGCACGGAGTGACTTAGTTGAACGTGTACCTAAAACAAACTGAATTGCGTCGCCGCTATTCGATTTTCCAGAACCATTAGGGCCAGTAATTGCAGTAAATCCTTCTTCTAAATCTATCACTAATTCACCCATAAAAGATTTGAAATTTTCAAGTTCAATTCTTTTCAGATGCATCGTTCCACCTCATAATCCCATCCATAATCGAGCACCTCGATGGCTTACAGCAAACCTGAGGACACTTAAATCAACACGGTCAGAGATAGTAATTACGTTCGTTTTGAAGCACTGCTAATCAACGCCGAATCACAATGAACCTGAAGAATCACATTCTGAGCATCCTGCACCACTACAATAATGGCATACTCGTCCGACTTTTTCTTCAAATTCATCAGAAGAGCCTAATTGAAATACATCTTCTAAAATATCTAAGCCCAATATTCTACGCATTTGTCCTACGCTCATATCCGTCCCATCTAATTCCATCTTCCCACGATAGCTGATTCTACTCGACGAACTTTTAGTTAAAATTTGAGCATGATTGGTTGAACCTCTACGGAATAGAATAATTCCAATGATAATCAAAAACAAATTCACGATTAAAGAAGGGATGCCGATGATTGCCTCCCATTCAATACTTGAACCACTAGGATTAGATATACCGAGAATGTCCAACGCTCCAAAAACTGCTAATATAGCTCCCCCAATCATTAACCCCCAAGATTTTCTTCTGGATCGACCTTTGGAACTTAATCTAAGATTAAAGGCAGAAGACAAGCCAATGAATGCCAACGTTACTCCAAGTCCTCCGACTAACAAATCTGGAAAAGCATAATTTCCTAGTGGATGCAAACAAGGAGATTGCCCAAAACTCACATTTTGACTATCATAAGTTCCATTAAGTTGAGCAAGAACTTCTGCTTCAGTACATGAAAAAGTAACCAAACCAATGAGGTCTACCTTCTGATTATATTCATCATGATGAGACCACAATCCAAATTCTACATTGTAAATTACAATGAATACAAGAAAACATCCGGAAACGGCGAGAACTAATCGAGATGCCTTCGACACAGGTCATGATGCATAGAGTAGGCTATTCACGCTATCGCAAAAAAACAGACACCTTTGCATGAGTCTTATGCGAGAATGCCAGTACGGCACTACATGGTGCAGAGGGTGATGGAGTTTGACGCCGTAGTAGTCGGCTCAGGAATCGCAGGACTTACCATGGCTGTAGGACTAGCAAGAGAAGGCAGAAATGTCGCTTTAGTAACTAAAAAACAATTAGAAGACTCATCCACAAATTGGGCCCAAGGTGGAATTGCAGGAGTATTAGATACAACAAATAATCTATCAATAGAGAAACATATCCAAGACACCATAGATGCAGGGGATGGGTTATGTGATGAAGATATTGTCAGGAGTGTCGTACAAGAAGCTGCTGAACGGATACAATCCCTAATCAACGAAGGAGTTGATTTTGATCGATCTTCCGATGGATCTTTTGACTTGGTCAAGGAAGGGGGGCACCAAGAGAAAAGAATTCTACATGTCAAAGATAGGACTGGAGCAGCAATTGAAAGCACTCTAATTAATCGATTACATCAAGAAAATGTAGCCATTTTAGAAGGGTGGATGGCTGTTGATTTAATTTTAGAAAAGCAAAATTCTCCACAAGAAGGGATCAGAGGCATATGGTGCTTAGATCCCGAAGGAGAGGTACATTCAATTGTCTGTAAAGCGTTAATTCTCGCAACAGGAGGAGCAGGAAAATTATGGAGAGAAACTACCAATCCATCTGTTGCCACAGGAGATGGGATTGCAATGGCTCATCGAGCTTCTGTAAAAACTAAACATATGGAATTTATTCAATTTCATCCAACAGCGTTAGCAATGCCCGGAGAACAACCATTCCTAATTACAGAAGCGCTTCGAGGCGCTGGAGCGATTCTAATGACTCTGGAAGGATTACATGAATACAGAAAATCAAAGAAAAAGCCTGATTATTTTTCTTATATGAAATCTATTGATTCGAGAGGATCTTTAGCCACTAGAGATATTGTTGCTAGGGCTACAGATAGTGTTCTCAAAATAACTGGAGACAGTCATGTAGTTCTTGTAACTGAACATCTGAATAGAGAAGACCTGAAAAATAGATTCCCAACAATAAATGAAAGATTAACTAAATATGGCTTAGAATTAGGACCTGATCCCATACCTGTTACTCCTGCTGCGCATTACATTGTTGGCGGGATTGAAGTAAATAAAAAGGGCCAATGCAAGACATTTGATGGAACCATCTATCATGGAATTTATGCTGTTGGGGAAGTGGCATGCACTGGACTTCATGGAGCCAATCGTTTGGCATCCAACAGCCTATTAGAAGCAATTGTAATGACTCACCGGGCTTTGTTAAGTGCTCTAGAAGAAACTTCAGGACGTAAAGAGAATGAAACTGAAGTGCCTCTTTGGAGAGCAAAGGGGCTTGATAATTTGATAGAACATGTTTCACTAAAGGCAGATCGAGAAGCATTACAGAGCATAATGTCTGACGATGTTGGACTTGTTAGAAGAGATGAACGACTACAAAGAGCAAAACGAAAAATTAGTCATATTGCCGAAGAAATTGATAGAATTTGGAGACGTTCTAAACCAACACGGAAATTAGTAGAACTTAGAAACATGTCCATTGTTTCTTCATTAGTCGTTAACGCTGCAATATCAAGAAGAGAAAATGTTGGTTTACACTACAATTTAGATCTTAATCACATTGACAAACCGTGAACTAAATTCCATAGTGTTTGAGTCATTGGTACTGGAATCCCATGAATTTCTGCCTTTTCCACAATAGCCCCACAAATCCAATCAACTTCAGTGGGAACTCCATGCATTACATCTTGAAGCATACTACAACGATTCTCAGCAGTTGCTTTCAACACCTCATTCAAGGAATTCTCCAATTTTTCAAAATCAATATTTATTCCCTCATATTCCGCTACCATTGCACCCTCTCTCATCACTGAGATTGCTAATTCATTAAGCGGAGAAGAGAGAAGAACACCATTTCTAACACCACAAATAGCTGATATCGGATTTATTGCAAGATTAAGTAGCAATTTTTCCCATATTGAAGGTAAAATATTTGCCACGGGAACTGGAGAAAGATTTGCTTCATCTAACATTTCAATTACTTTTTCGTAAAGTCCAGTTCTAACGGAAAATTTCTCAGAATCTAATGGACCAATGACAATTTTCCCTTCTCCTCCAAGTTGAATTTCGACCGGTCCTATACGGTTAGAACCATGAGTAACACATGCTCCAATTACTCTACCTTTTCCCACAACAGAGGCAATTCTATTCAAGTGACCTAATCCATTTTGGATTGCAATTACAACACCATCGCTTGCTAATTGGTTCTCAGCTATCATTACTAATTCAGATACTGAATTTTGCTTACAACAAATAATCGCAATGTCCAAATTTTGTTTTGAATCAAGAATAGAATATTCAATAGGCGTTAATACATGTATAGAATCATGAGAATGAACAATTATTCCTCTCTCTTGAAGAGCCAATAATGATTCTCCTCTAGAATAGATAAATGGCTTATTTCCGGTCTTTGACAATTTAAAGGCAAGTAAACTACCTATTGCTCCAGTACCAAAAATACCTACTCGCAATCAATCACCTATACTACATTCCAATCCAGGATAACACATTGCTGCGAGGTGAATTTCAAGACCAAGTGATGATGATTCAAACCATATAGCTGAAAATCCACCTGTGATATTGGCACTCGATGAATCAAAAGAAAACGAACTATTTGCATCTATTTCTGAGGGGAAAGTGATATTCCAAACAGAATCTAGAGAAATTGAAGAATGGATAACGGGGATCAATGAAACAGACTCTGTTCCTACGTTAGAGAGGTTGACGGATTGATCATTGATTTTTGAATCTAAAACTAACATTTCTCCATTGACCAAAATACTTGGCCCACTTATCATTTGATAGATAAAACGAAGAGATTCATCACATACCGTCAATATACCAAAATCAGGAATGGAAAGTATTCCGTTCATAGTCTCATCAGAAATATGGATTACTTGAGAACCATTAAAATTCTCATCAAAGGTATGATTACTATTCTCAGATAATTCTGTGGTGACAAATTCAGGACAAGCACTTGATTGATTCAAATGCCATCCCAGAGCCACTGCATCAAATGGATTTGAATTAGTAAATTCAAAACCATCTTCTAATGCAATAGCTGTTCGATTAATGTCCAATAAACTAGCAGTCAAAGTGAAGGAAGTACCATCATCAGATTGATAATTTATTACAGGCCCACTTATTCTACCATCCAATGATGTTTCGGCTAATTGTATCGCACCTTCCATCGGCTCTACACATACTATTTCAGGTGATTCTATTGTAATGTTCATCGGATCGTCCACTACATGAGTTTCTCCTCCTACTATAGCCCACATAGGATTATCCATGGTTATGTTTGCAGGTAATGATTCTAATCCAACTACCATTTCCACACAATGATTCTCTTCATTAGAAAACCAACCTTCACCTAATATCCTCACTGAACCTAATACATTTACACTAGTTTGGTGATGCAATGTAATTCCACTCGAAGTACTATGTAAATCCAAATTCAATTGAATGACACCTGTTATTGAATCTGAAGGAGGATGTAGTTTAATCAACAACTTTCCAGGAGAACGTTGAGAAATATCTGAATAATTACAATCTAATCCAGAAAAATTATCCTCACCAGGACACATTATTTCGATGACCCATCCTTCAATAACTCCAGAAGGAGAAACATGAATACTTCCTGAACTATCCAATACACCCTTAGGTATGAGAGGGTATTCTAGAGTTGAATTATTACCGAACAAAATATTGTGTTCGACAACCCATTCTTCAATATCTAAATCATGATCCCAATCATCTATGGAATAATTTACATCGTAAGTAGGCAAGGCAATAATTAGCATCACTACTGCCATAGGCGTAATCCATGAAGGCATAGAGGTATTCGCAATATCTGTATCATTAATTACCATGGGAACTGGTATTGAATCACTTTGAAAGCGTCTCCAAATCGCTAAACTTCCTATGGCAATCCACAACCAATATTGCCCCTGTAAATTGACCAAAAGTGCAACGACAACAGTGAATAAAAGAAGTTGAGCTTGCTCTGAAGTTTCGGTCGCCCACTTTGCAGCACCTCGAATGGCAGTGTACAGATGATCTCCTGGAAAATTAGGAATTGGAAGTAATAAAATAAATCCTATAATCGTCATTCCATGTCCTGCTAACAGCATAGGAGATGCCCATTGGGTTCTGAAAAGAATTGATTCTCCAATTAACAATGAGCCAATTAGTTCTGTAAACCAATTCAAATCTAAAACAAATGGGATTTCTTCAATCGGAAGAGGATTAGTGGGAGTGAAATATAGGCCCAACAACGCAAATCCTATTCCCGAAAAAATCAATGTAAATGGCAAAACTAGAGAAACATAAGCTAAACTAATTCGATTTGGGAACTGAATCTCATCAATACGACGAAGTTGGAGGATTCCAATTAATCCAAACGGCCAAATTGGACTTAATCCAGTTATAGGAAACGGTATACTAATCGGCAAAAGATGATCTACTTTTACTCCATAAGAATTAGCAACTAATCTTCGGAGAATACTTGCTAGAGCAATTGTACCCATTACTGGCAAGGCATACTCAATTCCACCAATCCGCAAAGCCTCGAAAGAACTAGAATCGATAGATGAATTAACCCTTCCAATCCAACCTGCACCAATTATTGTTAAGAAAATAAAAGAAAGTAGCCACAAGAATATCTGAGTACCATTTCGGATGACTGCATTTCTTACTCGAATAGGACAAATCTCCAGAATATATGGCTCATCGTCTTCAAGATTGGGGACCCAACCTAAAGGAGATAATTTTGAACGTAGATTGTCAAGACTAGATTCGACATCATCTCCTACTGCATCAACCATCCACGCAAATCCATACTGCGCCTCATTTATTTCTGAAATTATTACGAAATGTTCGGCAGTTAATTGCTCAAGAAAATCACGTTGTGTCCAAGCTTTTCTTTCCAAACGAAGTGCCGGCACATCTGGTTCGCCCAACACTTCCACCAGTTAGTCGTCTAACTAGTTGGATATGTAATTATGTTAACACGTAAAGAAAATCAAGATAGAATAAAAAAAAGAATATTCACTTATTCTTAAATCTCTTTAATCTAAATGTCTCTTCTCTCTCCATCTCTTCTAACCTAAGTTGAATGAAAGACTTCGCTTCCTCCATTTGAGGAATAACAACGAACTCAAGTGCATTTACTCTTCTTTTGGTTGCCTCTATCTCTTCAAGAAGGCGCTTGAGAGTTGCTTCCATTTCTGAAGCTTTCACGATCTTCTCAATTAAAGCAGAATAACCATCAGCCGCTTCGTCAATATACGGAGAACCACCGACTAATCCCATTCCTCTTTCATCCATTGTCGAAGAAAGATTTTCACCAGATACGCTAGGAACTACCACACCCATGATATTACGTCTTTCAACCATAACCTCAGGGTGATTTGATATCGCGATTGCAGCACTCTGAACCTCAAGTCCACCTTCAATAGCACTTGCTAAATCAATTCCTTGTTTTGCTTCTCTAAATGTTTGAACAAGTTCTTCGCGTGCTGAAATCATCTCAGAAAGAAGGGTCCTAAATTCATGGAAAAGGCCATCTCTTTTCATTTTCAGAAGT
>MDSW01030384.1_pt1 | contig 10808 bp, 6 predicted proteins | sample 811171 | NCBI WGS metagenome assembly MDSW01 (sample SAMN05326641, study PRJNA326480) | marine metagenome | isolation source: seawater | place: Atlantic Ocean: North West | collected 2012 | reverse complement strand
TACTCTTCACTGGATTCTTTACCATTACAAATTATTGCACGAATTTCATCATCGAGAATCTCTGCTCCACCACCTGGTAACGAAGTCAAACCTGCTTCCTTTAACGTTGATAGAATCTCTGAGAATGTCATATTACTCATCGAGGAAAGATGCTTGATTTCTACTGCAGTCAAACACTTCATAGAAAGATGGGGATGCGCTTCAATCGCAGAGCGAATCAATTCAGCATAATGCTCAACAGTCCAATCGGGATGGAGGCCACCAACTGAATGCACCTCGTCAATACGACTTGAAAATGGCTGAATACGAGAGAGGTATTCCTCGACAGTTAACGCGTATGCATCATCGGCTTTACGACCTCTTCTAAATGCACAGAAACGGCAAGCAAGAACGCAAATATTGGTTGGGTTGACATGCAAATTAGAATTGAAATAAACCTCCTCCTCAAAGCGAGCCAATTTGAGTGCTTTACCTAGAAGTCGGAGATCGGTAAGATCAGCTTCCAATAGTAATCTGATTCCTAATTCATTACTTACTCTGCCTGTTACCTCTAGATCTTTCGCAGCCTCAATAACAAGCATGTCATCGATGCCACCTAATTGCTTGACGACGGTAGGAAACCGATGACGCCAATCGGAATGACCCTTTGAGCCCAGCATTCGCAACGGTCATGGGTCGCAGCAATGACTCATGAATCCTCGCTCATGCCTTTGGTTTCGGCCAGAAGAGTTTGCGGAGTTCCTCAGCGATAAACACAGAAGATGCTACGAAGAATACCACTAACCAATCAATGCTAGACAGCGGCACTGTAGACACCATTTCGCCCACCCTGAATCCTGCGAAAGATGGGCTTTGAACCATGAAAAGTAGCATCAATGAAGAGATTGCAAAACTAACTGTAATCCACTTATTCGATGTCAATCCGAGACGGAATGCAGATACCTCATTCGAACGGCAATTCATGACGTTCATCAACTGGAAGAAGATGAAGACAGCGAATGCGCTCGTCCTTGCAGAAGCGAATCGATCTTCCGCATGGTGCGTCCAGCCTTCTACATCACAATCACCTATCTCACCGAAAGGAGATTCTCCTAGAGGACCTGGTGAGCAAGGCGCATTAGTTATCATGTCACCACCTGCAAAGTAGAATACGCTAGCAGTTCCAATGACCATGATGAATCCAAGGAAAAGAATCAGGAAGATATCCGGGGGAGTAGGTAGAGTCTCATCAATGGGCCGAGGAGGCTCTTTCATCACATCTTTTGTCTGTTCCTCAATACCCAGGGCAACCGCTGGAGGCCCATCCATCAAGATATTGATGACAAGTAGTTGAGTGGGGGTAAGGATTAGCCATTCTCCAGTCCAACCGAAGAAAATTCCAGTAAATATCAGAAGTGTTACTGCTGCAACATTCGTGCTGATCTGGTAACGAACGAAATTTCTGATGTTTTGATAGATTCTGCGTCCTTCATCTACCGCACTAACGATCGATGAGAAATCGTCATCTTGGAGTACCATATCTGAAGCATCACGAGCAACATCAGTACCTCCTCGACCCATCGCGATTCCAATATTTGATTTCGAGAGTGCTGGTGCATCGTTATCTCCGTCGCCAGTCATTGCTACAACATGGCCCTGCCTTTGGAGACGATCGACAATTCTGAGTTTTTGATCAGGAGTTGTTCTCGAAAAGATTGACACGCGGTCAAGAATCGCGTCCAATTCATCATCAGACATATCACGAAGTTCTGAACCATGGATGGATAAATCGTCACCTGAAAAGATTCCAATCTCAGCACCGATTGCCTCTGCAGTAGACTTGTGATCTCCCGTAATCATGATAACACGAATCCCAGCCTCATTACAGGTCGAAATGGCTTGAGGAACCTCAATCCTAGGGGGGTCTGAAATACCAACGATACCAAGAAGAATGAGGCCACTCTCTACCTGATCGACGTTATTTATGTCCTCTCCATCATGAATCTCACGCGTAGCAAAACCAAGTATCCTCAATGCATCACCAGCATATTCGCTGTTAGCTTCACGGAAACGCTGTAACCTCTCTTCGGTCAATGGAACAATCTCGCCATTCTCAACAGTCCGATCACAAATCTTCGCAAGATCACCTGCAGCACCCTTCACGAAGAGACGCCGCTCACCCTCAAACTCATGAATAGTAGACATTCGCTTGCGAGTACGATCAAACGGGAACTCCCGGAATCTAGGATGCATTTTCCTAAACTCGTCCACAGATGAATGCAACTTCCAGCCTAGTACAGCACAGGCAGTATCCGTTGGATCTCCAACCCCCTGCCAACCGGAACCTACCTTTCGTACGTTGCTGTTCTGAGCAAGTAAAGCACTACCCATCATCCATCGAAATGCAGGGATTGACTTCAGTTCGGCACGATCTGCCTCTGATAACTTAATTCCATCAATTTGTAGACCACCTTTGTTTGGATTAAAACCGCGACCTGTAACCTCATAAGAAGTCCCATTAAAATGAAAACGACGGACGGTCATCTCACCAGTAGTTAGCGTACCAGTTTTATCCGAACAGATTACTGTAGTGCTACCAAGTGTTTCGACTGCTTTCATCTTTCGAATAATTGCTCTGTGACGAGCCATATTTCTCATTCCGATCGACAATGTAATGACAAGAATGATTGGTAGCCCTTCGGGTACAATGGCTACGAAGATTGCTACTGCGACAAGGAATTGTTCGGAAAGAACAGCATAGAGTTCTTCGCCACGCATACCGTTAATCAGGTACGCCTTGCCAAGACTTAGTGTAACAATAAGTAAGGCTGCGAAAATAGCAACATATCCAAGGAAACGCCCAAGCGTTTCAAGCTTGACCTCCAGTGGCGTCTTGGGTGCTTCAACCTCTGCGAGATCTGCGGCAAGACGGCCCAACTGGGTATTCATTCCAGTACTAATGACTACCCCGCATCCACGACCTGAAGAAACAACTGTCCCCATGTGAGCCATATTCTTTCGATCAGCCAACATCAAATCCTCAGATAATGATGAGATGACCTTTGAAACAGGATTTGACTCACCAGTCAATGTGGCTTCGTCAATAGCCAAATTATGGGATTCAATAATGCGAACATCAGCAGGGACATTCATACCGTCATCTAGGAAAACTACGTCTCCTGGCACAAGTTCCTCCGTTGTGACACGAACGTCTTTACCTTCTCTGAGAACAACACAAGACCCGACAAGCATCTCTTTGAGACTATCCATTGCCCGCTCAGCCTTCGCCTCCTGCATATAGCCGAAAATCCCGTTAAGACTCAGAGCGATAACAATGAAAATTGGCGTACCCTTGTCCTCAGGATCGAATAAAAAGGCGATTGCAGCCGCAGCAAGTAGTAGGTAAACCATCGGGTCACGATATTGATCAATAAGTTTCCATATCCAATGTGTAGGAGATTCTTCATCGAGTTTGTTGGGACCAATTTCGGCTGCTCTTCGAAGTGCCTCTGATTCATCGAGGCCATCCTTGGAGGAATCAAGTGCATCTAGCGTCTCCTCAACTGTTAGAACATGCCAATTAGGCGTCGCGGCGGGAGTAGAATCAGGTTCCGAATCATCGCCCATTAACGGTCCTAATCATATGGGGTATATCATTCTCCCCAAATCGAATAGATACGCAGATATCTTGAGGTGAATAGCATTCGGAAGAAACATGGGGGACGGCCGTATCATCGAATTCGGCAATGATGGGAGTACGGTTCACGAACTCACCCTTCGCGCATTACTGATTGGCGTAGTCCTTGGCGCTCTGTTAACTGCAGCTAACACATACCTTGGTTTACAATTAGGAATGACGGTTAGCGCCTCGATTCCAGCCGCTGTCCTGTCAATGATTATCCTGCGTTCAATGCGTCTGAGAGACGTATCAATTCTTGAAAATAATCTTGTTCAAACAATGGCAAGTGCAGGTGAATCGTTGGCAGCTGGTGTAATCTTCACTGTTCCTGCTCTTTTGGTCATGGGAATGGAAATGCGACTTCTTGAGACATTTATCATCGCTGTCTTAGGTGGAGTTCTTGGTACCATGTTTACTATCACATTAAGGCGGATTTTCATCGTCGAGGAAGCTCTACCATACCCTGAGGGTGTCGCATGTAGAGAGGTCCTCGCCGCAGGTGAACGCGGTGGTTCTGGAATGACTGCAATCATTTACGCACTTGGCCTTGGAGCGATGTATGGGTGGGTTACAAAGGGATTCAAGATTATTGGCAAGCATGGCGAACCACACCTTTCAGGCGCAATGGATTTTCTTGGCACGCGACTTTACATCGGATTTGAAATGAGCCTTGCACTAGTATCCGTCGGATACATCGTTGGCATCCGTATTGCCTCATTCATCTTCCTAGGTGGAGTCATTGGCTTCGGTATTTTGGTACCCATTCTTGGAGTTCTACAGGGATGGCCAGTTGGCATGGATCCTGCAGATGCTTTCATGGCACTCTGGTCACAACATATCCGATTCGTTGGAGTTGGTGCGATGGTTGTAGGTGGAATCTACACACTTTGGTCAATGCGATCTACCATTGCATCTGGCGTTTCTAAGGCAATCAAAGGTGCAACGGATGATTCAGATGCCGTAGTCCGAAGAGAGGACCAAGATATCGACATTCGCACCACATTCTACGTCGCTGGTGTAATTGCAATCCTTACTTTTCTATTCTATTGGTATAGCATTGGTAGTATCTTACTCGCCTTTGTGGGCGCTTTATTCCTTACTGTCGCTGCATTCTTTTTCAGTGCCGTTGCAGGCTACATAGCTGGTGTGGTTGGATCATCAAATTCGCCAGTCTCAGGAATGACAATTGCGACCCTGATGGCCACCTCACTCATCGTTTGGGTTGTTGGAGATCTCGCCCTAGGATTAGAAACTGAGGAACTGATGTATGCTACTTTGCTAATTGCCTCTGTCGTCGCTGTCAATGCAGCGATAGCAGGGGACGTAATGCAGGATTTGAAGACTGGACACCTAGTAGGTGCAACACCATGGAAACAACAGATTGCTGAGGTTGTTGGAGTTTTAGTCGGAGCATGTGTTGCTCCCTTTACAGTAGTACTTCTACATCGAGCATTTAGAATTACAAAAACAGCGTGTTATGCTGATCCTCCAGCAATAGATGGTGTAATTCCAACAGACCCGAATTTGATTGTTGAAGCCTGTAGTGGTGCCCTCCTCGCCCCACAAGCTGAACTCATTGGAGCAATTATTCAGGGTGTATTTGGAGGCAGTATCAACTTACCAATGGTCACACTAGGATTCATTATCGCTGGTCTGTTAATCTGGAAGAAACTTCCTGTAATGTCTGTTGCAATCGGCATTTATCTTCCTCTACAACTTTCTTCAAGCATCATGATTGGTGGAATCATCGCTGCTTTCATGCTAGGAACAGCAAGATTGCGCACAGATGGAGATCTAATTGGGAAAATGTCCGAAGAAGCTGAAGTCGAAGTCAAGAAAACCCATGACCGGGGCGTTCTTCTTTCAGCAGGTCTCATCGCAGGTGAAGCACTAATGGGGGTAGTCGTCGCCCTATTCATTGTCCTATCAGATGTAGTAAAGCCACTACGTCGTCCAGACGAATGGTTCTGTAGCCAGTCCGCTACTGATGCTGAAGGTGCTTCTTACTGCGTTGAACGTTCCCTTGCAATCCTACCTACGTGGATTTCTGCCCTATTTTTCCTATGGTTTGTATTCGTATTCATCCACCTTGTCAGCCGTGCCCTTCCCCGGAAAGAGGAAGATGCTCTACATGGAACTCGGCCACCTGGATTCGATATGCCTGTCCTTGACCTCCTACATGACTCGGTTGCTATCGTAGCCCAAGGAGGTCGAGACCTCGTAGATACCGTACGTGTAGATGATTCCGAAGAAGGATGAGAATCATCAAAGACCCATCTCAGATGATGACTCATTATGTCTGATGATTCACCTGAGTTCAATCAGAAATCTGTGGACGAACTCATCGATATTGCACGTGGTTGTCGACGTGAAATTGTCAAGATGGTAAAGAGGGCTAATGCAGGACATCCAGGTGGAAGTCTTTCCGTAATCGACCTCATTGTTGGACTATATGGACGGACTATGCGTGCTTCTCCTTCAGAACCGAAACACCCGGGAAGAGACCGGTTAATCCTATCCAAAGGCCATGCATCTCCAGCAATGTATGCTGCATTACATGCCTTTGGATTCCTTGAAGAATCAGATCTCCATTCCTATCGCATGTACAACGGTATTTGCCAAGGCCATGTCGATTCGAAATGGACCCCTGGTGTAGATTTCTCGGGAGGAAGTCTTGGAATGGGGCTTTCCTTCGGTCTTGGCGTTGCAATTTCTGGACGCTTATCAGGTCGTGATCACCATTCATGGGTTATTCTCGGAGACGGAGAATGTCAGGAGGGAGAGATTTGGGAAGCTGCTATGGCTGCAGTACACCACCGATTGGAAAATGTCACAGTCATTATTGATGTGAATGGAATTCAAAACGATGACTTCGTTGATCAACAGATGGAGATGGGGGACTTATCTTCAAAATGGGCTGCTTTCGGCTGGAAAGTCCGAGACATGAATGGCCACGATATGACGGAAATTTCCGAAGCAATTGATTGGGCAAAGGCCACAGTTGGCCCTTGCGCTATACTCGCCCGAACTACAAAGGGCAAAGGTGTGAGTTTCATGGAAAATAATCCCTCATTCCATGGTAAGGCACCCAATGATGAAGAATTTGAACTCGCTATGCAGGAGTTGGCATCATGATGGACGCTGCAAGTCGTGACGGCTACGGAGCCGCTCTTCTTGACCTATCTGAGAATGACAAGATTGTCGTTCTTGAAGCAGATCTTGGCAAGTCTACAAAGTCCTGCCTCTTCCGAGCGGAACATCCTCAACGCGCATTTTCAATGGGCATTGCTGAACAAAACATGATGCTAGTGGCTGCAGGACTAGCTTCTACAGGAATGATTCCTTTTGCTTCCACTTTCGCAATTTTTACAGAACGTGGATTTGAACAAGTTCGTAACGGAATTGCCCGGCCTGGGCTAGTGGCACATATTTGTGGGAGTCACGGAGGAATTCATACTGGCACTGATGGTTCTTCAGCACAGTCCATTGAGGATCTAGCAATCTACCGTACTCTTCCAAACATGACGGTAATGCACCCTTGTGATGCTGTTTCAACCCGTGCATTAACGAAAGCACTAGTGGGTCACAAGTCACCATCCTACACTCGAACTGTTCGAAATAAAACACGGCAAATCTACACAGATGAAGAGGCCACCACATTAGAAATTGGTAAATTCTCAGTATTGAATGAAGGTAAGGATGTGGCCATTCTCGCTTGTGGAGTCATGGTCCAAGAGGCCCTCGATGCAGCAGATACACTTGCAGGCGAGGGAATTCGTGCTACTGTTGTCGATGTTCATACGCTGAAACCATTCGATCATGATGAGATGAAGCGTATCTCCGAAGAGTGTGGAGCCGTAGTCACCGCTGAAGATCACTCCATCATTGGAGGCCTCGGAGGAGCAGTCGCCGAAAGCCTGACTTCTAACCATCCAGTACCCCTCGAACGCGTCGGTGTAGAGGATACCTACGGAATGAGTGGGCAACCAGCTGAATTGATGAAACATTACGGCCTAACGGCAAGCGACATAGTTGATGCCGCGAGGATTGCTATTAAACGACGAAACGATTGAAGCGTTCTGAGTTTGCAATGCCCTAATGAACGGGTAGTGTGTGGATGAGACCGATGACCGAGGATGACCCCCTCCGCGATTTGCTAGATGGCAACATCTCAGCGGAAGAACTCGAGGCAATTCGGGCAAGCCCAGATCTAAGAAAACTTGCTCTTCGAATGTATGGTGATTCAGTTCTTGAACTCCTAGGTGAAGAAATCATTCCCGAAACTGCCGCAGATGAGCCAGATTTGGATCTTGAAATGGTAGAGGTCATTCCTGAAACTGTTCCAGTAGTTCGTGCCTCAATCGATTCTGCTTCTGCTCGTAAATCAGGAGTAAACACTTCATCGGGGAAGAGTGGAATCTTGCTTACATTAGGCGGTATTGGCGGTCTTGGAATTGGACTTACAAACGTCTACTGGGGACTCGGTAACATAATTCCAACCTGTGCAGATACTGTGCATCAAACCTGCGGAATCTCACTCAAGCTCAACTGGGCAAGTGCTCACTTAACTGCTGACAAGTTAGGTTGGAGTCCAGTAGGTACATGGGGAATCCCTGACATGGTACTTGTTGGAGCCAGTGCGCTCTTGTTGGCCTTCAGTTTCATGCGACGGCGCTAATTCTTCGAGCCCATCAATCTCAGATGGTGGTCGATGTCATCTTGTTGTATCAATACATTCGAGCAAGATGTTGACGTGTTGTAGTCATCTCACCTGAAACGATACATGGCTTTGGCTCTGCAAATGGCTCCAAGGCCTCACCGAGAAGAGTGAGTCCAGATGACTTCTCAAGCACCTCTGCATCTGCATCAGTACCACAAAAAGCAACTTCGAAGATGGCGCCTTCACTATCTAACTCACTAAGATTATTCGCGAACCGAACAATTGAGGCGCGATGCTCCTCTGAAGCTTTGAGCAACGTGGCTTGAATTTCCGTGAGTTCAGAACGGACGGAGGATTCAATGTCCGAAATTGGAAGCGGATGTTTTCCACCAGTTCTACGAGCAGCAAAGGCATTGCCATTTTCGACATCTCTAGGACCAATATCAAGGCGGAGAGGGACCCCTTTGATTTCCCAGTCATAGTACTTCTGTCCAGGACGAATATCACGATCATCCACATGAGTTCTAATTCCAATCGCTTTCAGACGATTATTGACTTCATGTATCGTTTCCATGACTGCTTCTGTCTTGTGTGCTGCGACAGGTATCAGAACTACTTGGATAGGCGCCATTGAAGGTGGCATTATGAGGCCTGCATCGTCACCGTGCATACCGACAACAGCACCCAAGAGTCTCTCAGACATGCCATAGGTTGTCTGATGGCAGTGCTTCGTAGTTCGATCCTCAGCCTCATAGGTCAAATCGAAAGCCTGCGCCCATTGATCACGATAATGATGACATGATGCAACCTGGAGGGTGCGCCCATTGGGCATTATCACATCAATCCCAATCGTATACCATGCACCTGGAAAAGTATCCCAAACTGGACGGCGGGAAGCAATGTAGGGGAGGCCAAGATCATTCATGATATTAGCAACAATTTCTAGATCTTCCTCAATCTGACGTGTAGCATCTTCTTCATCGATATGAGCAGTATGCGCTTCAAAGAAGTGAATCTCACGGACACGAATGAAAGATCTAGTTTGCTTCGTTTCATACCGGAATGTATTGACAATCTGGTAAGTCTTCAAAGGTAAATCTGCATGACTGCGCACCCATAATGGAAACATAGTGTACATTGCAGTCTCAGAAGTGGGGCGTAGGAACATTGGGACATCGAGGTCATTCTCTCCTGCATGCTTGACCCAATAGACCTCTTTCTTGAAGCCCGCTGGCTCCTCATCCATTCTAAGTTCAGAGGGATCTACGCCGGCTTCACGTGCTGCTTTGAGTAAAGCAACAAGACGGTTCTCCTTTTCCAAGAGATCTTCTGGGATGAGTAATGGGAAGTGAACTTCGTCGTGACCAGTCCGTTCCATCTCTGCATGTGTCAACGCATCGATACGTTTCATCGCCCGCCAACCATAGGGCCGCCAGACATCCATGCCCTTGATTGGATACCTTTTGTCTACAAGGTCCGCAATCTCAACAATAGCTGGATACCAGGCGTTGAAGTCCGCCTTTGGAGGGATTCCCCGCTTCGCCTTGTCGTGCTTAGCCATCATTCCGAGGCCTAGGACGCTGAACTTCAATCCTGCGCCAAAAGAAGCCTATCTATGGCTACAACGATAGATTCGAGATTAGCGAGTTCAGTTACCTCGTCCATCGTAACCCATAGTGCACGACGTCTATCGCCTTCAATCCAAGATAGATCATTTGCAATTACTGCAGATACTCCACTCCGTTCAATTTGCGAGCGAGCCGCTTGAACAAGTTCTTTTTCATTTGAATTCGACAAGAGTTTGAAACCGATGACAGGCCCAGCATCAACACCTCGATTCTTTCCTAACCAAGTAACAATACCATCGATTATCTTCGGGAAGGGTGATAATCGAAGGTCCAGAACATCATCTGAAGATATCTTTCCAGAGAATGGTTCGTCCACTACATGATCAGAGATGGCTGCTGCGCTGATTACGGCGTCAATGCCGATCTCGTCATTCTCTATCAGGTCCTTTGCCCAGCACTTCATCGAACCTACATCAGGGGAATGTACGATTTTGAATCTTGAATCATCGATATCTAGAGAGGTTCTTCCAGCAAGTATAGTCACTTGATGACCTAAGCGATGCAGACCATCACAAATCGCAAATCCGGTTTGACCAGTACTACGGTTAGTGATTACTCTGACATCATCAATCGATGATTCAGTACCTCCAAGAAGAACCAGTACATTCCGATGATGTGGACTCCTGTTCAGATAGTGAGCGAACTCTGCCACGATATTAACTGGGTCGGGTTGCTTCCGTCTACCTTCCTCAGATTCCGAAACCAATACCTTCGCACCACCTGCAATTACAGAATTAAGCAAATCCTGAGTTACAGCGTCGTCGAAGAGATCATTGTGCATCGAAGGAACCACCATTGTAGGGGTCCCATTTCCTGCCGCAGCAGCCATCGCCATTGCCAAAGGTGAATCCATTACACCGTT
>MDSW01016746.1_pt1 | contig 10808 bp, 10 predicted proteins | sample 811171 | NCBI WGS metagenome assembly MDSW01 (sample SAMN05326641, study PRJNA326480) | marine metagenome | isolation source: seawater | place: Atlantic Ocean: North West | collected 2012 | reverse complement strand
TTTAATATGAGTGTTTTTAGCCGTTTTCAAGCTATTAATGGACCAGCTCTTCAAAAACTAACTGGTGAACATGGAGTAACTATAAAAACATTCCCTGATGAAGTATTAATTGCTCTAGGTAATGCAGCTGGAGAAGTTGTTTCAGAGAGAGGTTCAATTAATTCTGAAACTAAGGCTATAGCAAATCATTTACTTTCCTTTAGAAAAGTAATTAAAGAATGGTTTACAAAAGGTGAGCAAGATTTTGCAAGAATTAGAAATTTACCTTTTAAATATCCTGATTCAGTCTAATTTTATTTACATTTACAAAGAGGTCTAAAAGACCTCTTTGTTAATTTATCAACCTAGGTAACCAAGTTGCAATTTGTGGAAATGCAAATACTAAAATAATAGATACAACCTGAATAAAAATAAAAGGTATTACACCTTTATAAATATTTATAGTTCTAACTTGTTTTGGAGCAACACCTCTTAAAAAGAATAAAGAAAATCCAAATGGTGGAGTCAAAAAACTAGTTTGTAGATTAAGTGAAATTAATATACCCAACCAAAGGGGATCTGCGCCGTTAGCTATCAAACCAGGACCTACTAAAGGAATAATTACAAAAATAATTTCAATATAATCAAGAAAGAAGCCTAATAAAAATATTGTTATCATAACAACAAGTAAAGCTCCATATTCACCACCAGGTAAATTTGTAAGAAAATTACTAATCATATCATCACCTTCAAATCCTCTAAAAACTAAAGAGAACATTGATGCTCCTATTAAAATCACAAATACAAAAGAGCTCATCTTGGCAGTAGTTATAGCAGCTTCATATATATTCTTAAAATTCAATTGGCTTCTTAACAAAGCTAAAAATGCTGCACCAGCTGCACCAACTGAAGCTGACTCTGTAGGTGTTGCTATACCCAAAAAAATTGAGCCTAAAACTGCTAATATTAAAAAAATAGGAGGAAATACTTCAAATATTGCATTTTTAAAAATTTCTGACCTTGATTTATTTGTTTTAGTTATTGGTAAATCTTCAGGCCTTAGTTTAGCAACAAATAATATGTAAGCTATAAACATTCCTACTAAAATTAAACCAGGAATTAATGCGCCAGCAAATAAATCTATTGCTGTAACAGGTAGAGGTGCAAGATCTCCTGTTAACAAACCTGCTTCTTCATTAGCTCCTTGAAGCATTTCAGCTAATAAAATTAATACAATTGAAGGAGGTATTATTTGACCGAGTGTTCCTGCAGCACAAATTGTACCAGTTGCAATTTTTTCATCATAACCGGCCTTTAACATTGATGGCAAGGCAAGCATACCCATTGTAACAACTGTTGCACCTACGATGCCTGTAGATGCCGCAAGTAACATTCCTACTAAAACTACGCCAATACCTAACCCACCCCTGATTGATCCAAACAAGTCCCCTATTGATTCTAATAACTTTGCAGCAATTTTGGTCTTCTCTAACATAACACCCATAAAAATGAACAAAGGAACAGCAACCAAAGCTTCATTAATCATAATCCCATAAATTCTTTGAGGAAAAAAGAATAACATTCTAAAATTAAAAATATCTAGCAAATCTCCTATGAATGCAAATATCAAAGCTGATCCAGCTAAAGTAAATGCAACAGGAAAACCAAATAATAAAAAACATAAAGTTGTTACAAACATTATTATTGCTAAAATTTCTGGAGTCATTTTTTGAAAATTTTTAAAAGATTATTTATTATTTTAGATAAAGCTTGTATGAAAAGAAGTATTACAAATAATAGAATTGCTAATTTCAGTAAATATAACATGCTTAGACCGCCAGCTTCTCTTGATATCTCACTCATTGACCATGATTTATAAACAAAAGGAAAGCTGTAAATCCAAATTATAAATAAAAAAGGCAAGAGTAAAATAATATTGCCAATTAAATCTACAATTACTCTATAAGTTGGTGAAGCACTTTTATATAAAATATCAATTCTTACATGTTCATCATTTAAATAAGTAAAACCAGCACCAAACATAAATATGTAAGCGTGCATCCATACATATGTTTCTTGCATCCATATAAAGCTTATACCAAATAAATATCTTAAAATAACAACAAGAAAAACATTAAGGGTCATTAAAACTACTAAAAAAGCACAGAGGTTTCCAGCATATTTATTAATTTTGCTAAAAAATATTGATAAATTTTCTAAAAAATTATTAAACATTAAAAAAGCAAATCTATATTAAGCGATAAAATCATATTTATTAATAACATAGAGGTTATTTATAAATTTTTCTATTTAAAAAAAAACTTTAAGTCTTTATTAAATCTTTTTGGAACTTTTTTACCTGATTGCGATCTTTTACCTAGCCAAAAATCAATATTTTTTTCACTTTTAATTTGTGAACCAATTTGCCATTTAATTCCATCGTCATCATTAAAAGAGATAATATCAGATAAAGCATCTTTATCTTTTATCTTTATTAATTGAACTCCAACACCTTTTTTCAGTGTGGGCAATTCGCTTGTTTTAAAAATTAATAATTTAGAATTTGTAGATACACAAGCAACATATTTAAAAATATTATTTCTAATACAAATAATCTCATCTTTAGATTTTAGATTAAATAGTTGTTTTCCTTTTTTTTGACTAGTTTCTATTTCACTTAAATCAGCAACAAATCCCTTTCCATTTTTTGAAGAAATAATGCACTTAGATTTATTATTAACTAACATATTAACCAATTTTTCATTAGAATTTGATTCAACAAAATAGATAAAATTCTTTGGATTAGATTTGCCAGAAGGAAGTTTATTTGGATCAAGTGTATAAACGCGACCAGCAGATGTAAATAATAATATTTTTTGATTAGATAAAATTTTTATACTTGATAAAATTTTTTCATTAACAATTTTTATTTTATTTTTATCAAGATGATCTCTAAAAGTTTTAAGTAGTCCATTTTTTGTTAAAACTACAGTTAACTTTTCGACTTCTTCAAATTCATCAAAATTTAAATCATGATTATTAAAGTCATCTATTTTTATTTTAGTCCTTCTAACAATTAAATCTTGATCTAATTCTTTATTGGTTTCTTTTAATTCTTCTATAATATAATTATCTAAAACTTTCTTATTTTTAATTAATTTAATAAGAAAATTTAATTCTTCTTTCAAATTTTTTATTTCTTTTTTTGTAGAAATTTCATCTAATTTTTTCAAAGACCCTAATCTCATATTCAAAATTGCTTCAGATTGAATTTCTGTAAGCTTAAATTTTTTCATTAATTCTTTTTTAGGATCATCTTTTTTTCTGATAATCTTTATTATTGCATCTAAATATTTATAAGCAATTAAATAGCCATTTAATATTTTTAATCTATTAATGATCTTATCTTTATTAAAATTGGATTTTCTTTTAATAGTCTCTCTTCTATATTCTATAAAATTAGATAAAATGTTCTTTAAACCCATTTGTTTAGGAATCAGTCCATTTTCAAGAACATTAAAGTTACAAGAATATTTGGTAGATAAATCTGAAAGTTTAAAACATAATTCTACAAGCTTATCAGAGTTTATATTTCTATTTTTAGGTTTTAAAACTATTCTAATTTTTTCATCTGATTCATCCAAAATATCATCTAAAGGAATTTTTTTATTGTTTATTAAATTAGCTAATTGTTCAATGAGTCTACTTTTATTTACTTGATAAGGTATCTCATTAATAACTATTTGATATAATCCATTTTTCAAAATTTCTTTTTTCCAATTAGATCTAATTGTAAAGGAACCTTTTCCATTTTTATATAGTTGAGATTTTTCTTTTTTAGAAATAATTATTTCTCCTCCAGTTGGTAAATCAGGACCATGAAATTGTGATAATAAATTTGATAATGTTATTGATGGATTTTTAATAATTTTAATTAAAGCATTATTTAATTCTAATAAATTATGTGGAGGTATATTTGTAGCCATTCCTACTGCTATTCCAGTAGCGCCATTTAAAAGGATATTAGGGAGTTTGGCAGGTAGAACAGTTGGCTCTAAATTTTGTCCATCATAGTTTTCTTTAAAATCAACGGAGTTTTCTTCGATACCATCAAAAAAATAATTGGTAATTTTTTCCAACCTTGCTTCAGTATATCTCATAGCAGCTGGATTATCGCCATCAATATTACCAAAATTTCCTTGTCCTTCAATTAATGGAATTCTAGTAGAAAAATTTTGAGATAATCTTACCAAACTATCATAAATAGCCTGATCTCCATGAGGATGAAATTTACCCATTACATCTCCAACAATTCTAGCTGATTTTTTAAAAGCAGAATTATTATTTAATTTAAGTTGGTACATTGCAAAAATTATTCTTCTATGTACTGGTTTTAAGCCATCTCTTACATCAGGTAATGATCTAGAAATAATTGTAGAAATTGCATATGATAAATATTTTTCGCTTAAAATATTATCAATTATATTTGAAGATTCTTTTGACATTATTTATTTAGTCTTTCTAATATAATATTTTTAAAATTTGTAAAATTTATTGGCATTTTAGCATTAATACTATTTAAATGGTTTTTTTGATAAATATTTTCAAACAATAAAAATATTGATTTAACATCATCATGATTAATATTTTTTAATTTTTTTATCATTTTATGAGGAAATAATATAAAAGTAGAATTTTTATTAACATATGATTTAAAATCCTGCTCTATTAAATCAAAATAATCTTTTGATTCATTTTTTTTGTAGTCTATTTGATAGCCAATAAGTTGTAATAGATATAGCAACCATTCACAATATTCAACGATCCAGGATTTACTTGTTATAATAAATTCTACTAGATTATTTATACTTTTAAATAAACCATGAATTTTTTGACCTTCTATAATAGAAATATTTACTAAAGAAATAAGACTGAGTAAGCCCATTAATTTATATTTATCATTTAATGCATTTAAAATAAAAGGTTTGGTAGGTTCTGCGTTAATAGAAGATAATGAATTCTGATATTTTTTTTTTATATTAAAATTAATAAAATATCCTGTTTGATAAAAAATTTTTTTTTTTGAAGAATTACCTCCAAAAACAATACCAGATACAATTATATCATCTTCAGATAAAATCTTAATATAAAAATCATTATCTTTAACTATTTTTTTAAATAAAATTATACCATGTTTACTTATCATTTTTAACTTTCAAATGTAAATAAAGATGAACTTTGCATTTTAAAATATTTGATATTTCGTTTTGACTATCCTCTCTGATAACTTTAATAGTTTTTCCATTTTTTCCAAGAATTATAGATTTATACCTTAAATTGCTAATAAATATATTTTGTTTTATCTTTAGTTCATTTTTTTTTAAATATTTAAAAATTAGATTTTTAATAGAAATATTATAGGGTATTTCTTTATGTAAATATTTTAATATAGAATTTCTAGTACATTCATTGGTTATAAATATATCATCTTTATTTGAGATTTCATTATTTGAATAAATCCAATTTGCATAATATGATCTTGAACATAAATATTTAATTAATTTATCAATATTTTTATTATATTTTGCTGAAATATTAAAAAAATCATCAACTATATTTAATTTGTCTATTTTATTTATGTGTATTAAAATTTTTTCTTTTTTTACTAAATCAATTTTATTAAATACAATAATAATAGGCTTTTTAATTTCGTTAACTTTTTGCAAATCTTTAATTATATTTGAATAATTATATTTATAAGTATCAATAAGATATAATATTAAATCAATTTTATTTAAAGCCTCCCAGATATTAGTATAAATACTTTTATCTAAAAGCGAATTTCTAACTTTAAATAAGTTTAATCCAGGTGTATCATAAAATATTAATTGAATATTCTTATTGTTATAAACTCCAATAATATTTTCTAATGTAGTATTGATTTTTTTATTTTCAATTGATATTTTTTCTTTAATTATTTTATTTATTAAAGTTGATTTACCAGAGTTAGTTTTTCCAATTAAAGCAATATTTAAAATCTTAGATTTCATTTATTGATTCTAATATTATTTTTGCAGCTAATTTTTCCGCATCTCTTATTGATCCTGCTGATGCTTTAACTGTTTTTAAATTTAATACTTTTAAGGAAACAGTAAAAATTGGGGAATGCGGAGGGCCTTTTTTGTTTAACAATTTATAAATTGGTAATTTTTTATATTTTTTTTGAGATATTTCCTGTAATTTTGTTTTTGAGTCTGCTTGATTTGATTCTATAGTATTTAAATAAGGCGTCCATATTCTGGAAATAATTTTAGACGCATTAGCAAATCCTCCATCTACATAAATAGCTCCAATGATTGCTTCAAGAGAGTCGGAAAAAATAGATTTATTTATATTAATATTCATAGATTGTTTTCTATAGTTTAGATATTTCTCAAGATTTAATTCAATAGATATTTTATATAAAAAATCTTTTTGAACTAAAAATGAAAATTTTTTTGTTAAGTCTCCTTCATTTAAATTCTTAAATTCATTAAATAATAAAGAAGCTACTACAATTCCTAAAACTCTATCACCTAAAAATTCTAATCTCTCAAATTCATTTACTATATTTTTTTTTACTTTAATTTTTTTATTAATACTTGGGTGAGATAAGGAATTTTTTAAATTTTGTTTATTTTTAAATTTATATTTAATAATTTCTTGAATTTCTTCAATGGATTTAGAACTTATCATTTAATTTTTTTCATAATACGTTCATATCTAATTGCTTTTGGCCATTTCCAAATTTGAAAAAATCGAGAATTTTCTAATGAAAAAAAAATATATTGGGCCTTACCTACTAGATTATTAATTGGAATATATCCTACATTATTTAGAAATCTACTATCTTGAGAATTATCCCTATTATCACCCATTACAAAAAATTTGTTTTTGGGAACAGTATATAATTCAGTATTATCTACAATGCCATCATCAGTTAAATCTAAAATATTAAATTCTTTATTAAAAAAATATTCTTTATATTGTCTGACCCTATTATAAGAACCTGTTGAATTATAATCAATAAAATCAGCTTCTTTTTTTTTAATCACTAAATTATTATTTATGTATATAGATCCATCTATAATCTTAATTTTATCTCCTGGTAAGCCGATTACTCTTTTAATATAGTCAGTTTTATTATCTGAAGGATTTTTGAAAACAACAACATCGCCTCTTTCAGGCATTTTTGAAAATAGCTTATTTGAAATTAATGGTAGCGAAAAAGGTAAAGAATGTTTTGAATAGCCATAGGACCATTTTGAAACAAAAATAAAATCACCTACTAGCAAATTAGGTTTCATCGAACCCGAAGGAATATTAAATGGTTCTGCAATAAAAGATCTTATTAAAAGTGCAATAAATATTGCAATTGAAATTGATTTAATATTATTAAAAAAAGAATTAATGGATTTCATTTTTATTACTTATTACAACATTTGCTATAGCATAATTTTTTTCATCACTTAAAGAAACTGAAATGTCAAATTTATCTTTAGAAATTTTTTTTAATCTTTCCATGGCTTTGCCATGAAGTATAATATTTGGTTTTCCATATTGATCATTTTTTACTTCTATATCTTTCCAAAAAATTCCTCTAGCCAAACCGGTTCCTAAAGCCTTTGCACAAGCTTCTTTTGCTGAATATCTCTTTGCATATGAATATATGGGGTTACTTTTTCTTTCTGAATATTTAATTTCATTAGTTGAAAAACATCTATCTTTAAATTTAGAACCAAATTTATCTAATGTTTTTTTAATCCTTCTGACATCAATAATATCTATACCAACTCCGATTATCATAAATTCATATATTAATATTAGATTATTAAAATATCTATCCTTTTATTCTATCAACAGAGGAAACAACAGATAATAATCTTAAGGCAGCAATTATATTTGAGAGATGATTTTTATCTCTTACCTCAATATCAATAATTATTTCGTAAAAATCTATTTTTCTTGTATTAAATCTAATATTAGAAATATTACCATTATTTTTTGCAATTGCAGTTGTAACTTTACCTAGACTACCAGTTTTATTAGTTATGACAATATTTATTCTGGAAATAAGTAATTGCTTAATATTATTATCAACTTCCCATGATATATCTAGCCATCTTTCTGGACTATCCGAATAAGACTCTAATATTTCACAATCAACAGTATGAACTGATACACCCAAACCTGCGGTAACAATTCCAACAATTTGATCGCCTTTTATGGGTGAACAACAACCAGCTAAATGATAGGTCATTCCTAGAGTTAGTCCTTTTAATTTTATTGGTTGGTTTAGTTTATTAGTATCTTTTTGTTTAATATTAAATTTAAGTTCAGGAAAAATTTTTTTTAAAACAGAGGAGCCTGTTATTGATCCTGAGCCAATTAATTCATATAAATTTTCAATTTTACTACAATTAAAATCTTTAAGAACATTATTTATAGCATCTTCAGAAAAATCAATTTTTTCCCTCTTAAATAGATTAATTAAAATTTGTTTACCAAATGATATATGTTCATCTAGTTTTTTTGATCTCATAAATTTTCTTATTTGAGATTTTACCTTATTAGTAACAGTGAATCTCTCCCACAATGGAGAAGGTTGAGCAGTTAAAGAAGTTATAATTTCAACTTGATCACCATTTTTTAATTTCATTTTTAATGGTTGTAATTTTCCATTAATTTTACAAGCAACACATTTATCACCAATTTCTGAATGAATTGAATATGCAAAATCAATTGAAGTGGCATTTTTTGGCAATTCAATTACATCACCTTTAGGACTAAAAACATAAATATTATTTTTAAATAATTCTATTTTAGAGTTTTCTAATAGCTCTTCTTGAGAGGAAGAATTTTCCATTAAATCTAGTAAATCATGTATCCATTTATATTCTTTAGATTCTTTTTCTTTAATAATTTTTGGGTCTTTATATTTCCAATGAGCGGCAACTCCAAATTCAGCAATTTGATTCATAACATTTGATCTAAACTGTATTTCTATTTTTTTATTTTTTGGACCAATAACAGATGTATGTAGAGATCTATAACCATTTGGTTTAGGTGAGGATATAAAATCTTTGAATCTACCTTGAATATAAGAAAATTTACGATGAATTAAACCTAAAGATTTGTAGCACTCTCTTGAAGAGTTAGTAATAATTCTAAAAGCCATAATATCTGATAGTTGTTCAAAAGATATATTTTTGTTTTTTATTTTATTCCAAATTGAGTAAGGTGATTTTAATCTTCCAGAAATTTCGCATTTAATGTTTTCTTCTAAAAAAATTTTTTTTAATTCATAACTTATGTCATCAATAATATTTTCATCTTTGTTATTAAGATACTCCAATCTGTCGACAATTGAAGATCTAGCATCAGGATTAATTTGTTCAAAAGCTAAGTCTTCTAATTGTTCTTGCCAATCCCTAATACCTAATCTTTGAGCAAGAGGTGCGTAAATTTCTTGCGTTTCTAGTGCAATTTTTAAAATTTTATCAGTATTATTTATATAATTAACTGTTTGCATATTATGTAAACGATCTGCTAATTTAACTAATATCACTCTCAGATCTTGTGCAGTAGCTAAAAGTAATTTTCTATAATTCTCTCCAGATTTAAAGTTATTAATTTTTAAAGAAAAATTATTTATTTTAGTTAAACCATCTACTAATTTAGAAATTTCATTACCAAAATTTTCTTCAATATCTTTTAAAGAAACTTTAGTATCTTCTACTGTGTCATGTAATAATCCACATGCAATAGATGAGCTATCTAGTTTTATCTCTGTTAAAAGTTTAGCGACTTTTATTGGATGATAAAAAAATGGCTCTCCTGAATTTCTAAATTGCTTTGAGTGGGCTTGTTTTGAAAAAGCTATTGCTTTTTTAATTAAATTAATTTCATCATTATTTTGATAACTTTTAGCTTTCTGCAATAGTTCATTAACTATTATAGTATCCATTAATTAAAACCCTAAAATATTTAATTTTAATAAAAAAAAAATATTAATCAATTAACTTATGAAATATTCTGATTAGTTTCTTCAGTTTTTTCTTCAGTCTCAATCTCGACCTTATTTTCCTCTATATCAAAACCTTCATTAATTTTTTCATCTTCAAGCATTGCTAGTTTTTTTATTTCTTGATCTACCTCTTCAGATATTTTATCATCATCAGCTGAAGTAGATTTCTCATCTTTTGAATCTAGATCAATATTATTATTTTCATCTTCTTCATCTACAATAGTAACTGTTTGATATTCTTCTATTAAATTATTTTTCATATCACTTATCGGAATAGATTCTGATGCAATTTCTCTAAGAGATATTACGGTATTTTTATCATTTTCTTTTTCGACAGTAGGTTGATCACCAGCATGTAATTTTCTTGATCTTTGAGAGGCAACCAAAACTAACTCAAATCTACTAGGAAATTTATCTACACAATCTTCGACAGTAATTCTAGCCATTTGTTGGCTTATAGAGATTTTGAAAAAAAATGTAAATACATATTTAAATATTTTTATTCTTTAACAATTTTTGTTTTTTTATAGCCCATTCTTTAGATTTTATAACCAATCTTTTATCATATTGTTTTTTTCCTTTGCCAAGACCTATGACTAATTTAGCAATTCCTTTATCATTAAAATATAGTGATAAAGGGACTATGGTCACACCTTCTTTTTTGAAAGATCCAAGAATTTTATTAATTTCCTTTCTTTTTAAAAGAATTTTTCTTTCAGTTATTGGATTATAATTTTTTTCTAAAGATGCAGAATATTTTTTT
>MDSW01170747.1_pt1 | contig 10809 bp, 14 predicted proteins | sample 811171 | NCBI WGS metagenome assembly MDSW01 (sample SAMN05326641, study PRJNA326480) | marine metagenome | isolation source: seawater | place: Atlantic Ocean: North West | collected 2012 | reverse complement strand
TAATGCATAAGAACTGCTCATGTCATTAATTTACTATATTAGAGGACCTAATGCATGTTTAATAGGTTTTTGCGACACTTTTACATGGGCAAATTTTGCTTAGATTTAAAGGGAAATTACTTAAAATTTAAGTTGTAACTTAAAATTGTGGTTGCAGCGACAGCTGCTGTCTCGGCGCGTAAAATATTCTTCGCTAGTGAGATAGAAATGGTTTTTTTATGATCTGCTATTAATTGTCTTTCTTTTTCTGAAAAATCTCCTTCTGGTCCAATTAAAATACAGATAGGGTTTTCCTTTGATAAAATATTTTTTAGATTACTAGAGTCGCAGTTAATATCACAAAAAACAATATTTCCATTTTCTGGAAATTTTTTTAGAAAGTTTTCTAAATTTTGCATTTTTAAAATTTTAGGAACTGAAATTCTATTTGATTGCTCGCTTGCTTCGGTAACAATTTTTTCTGCTCTTTCGATATTAATTTCCCTAACAACACTCCGTTCGCACAAAATTGGAATAAATTTTTGAACTCCAAGTTCTGTGGTTTTTTGAATCATAATATCTTGCGAAATTTTTTTTATAGGTGAAAAAGCCAACCACAAATTATTCTCTTCCTCTTGCGGTCTAGATAGTTTTTGAACTTTAAACTCTGTTAAGTCCTTACCATGAGTGAGGATACTAGCATCCCATTCTCCATTTGAAGAATTAAAGAGAAATATTTTATCACCTGGATTTAACCTTATAACATTTTTAATATAATGAGATTGGGTTTTTGAAAGTTGAGAAATAAGACCGTTTTTTAATTCTTTAGGGTAAAAAAGCCTTGCTTTTGAAGTCATGAACAATTTATATAAGTTAGAATGTCAAAATCAATTATTATTAATAAGCATGGAGGCCCGGAAGTTTTGGAGCTAGTAGATTCAACCGTTGGTGCTCCGGGACCAAAACATATAAAAATTAAAAATTTAGCTATTGGTTTAAATTTTATTGATACTTACCATAGATCTGGTCTCTACCCTATCAAACTACCTAGTGGTTTAGGAATGGAGGGGGCTGGAGTTGTTGAAGAAATTGGCTCCGAAGTAAAAAATTTTAGAAAAGGTGACAATATAGCTTATGCATCACTACCCTTGGGCTCATACTCTGACAAAAGAATTATACCAGAAAGTATTGCTGTTAAAATACCCGAAGGTATAACCCATAAGATTGCAGCTAGCATTATGACAAAAGGTTTAACGGTACATTATCTTTTGTACAAAACTTATAAAGTCAATGCTGGCGAAACAATTTTATTTCATGCAGCAGCGGGCGGTGTTGGACAAATTTTCTGTCAGTGGGCTAAAAGTATTGGTTGTAAAATAATTGGCACTGTAGGATCTGATAGCAAGATTGATATTGCTAAAAAAAATGGTTGTGATTTTGTTATCAACTACAATAAGGAAAGTTTTGATAAAAAAGTTCTTGAAATAACTAACAATAAAGGACTTAACGTTGTTTATGATGGAGTTGGTAAAGACACTTTTGAAAAATCTATTAGTTGTTTAAAACCAATGGGAATGATGATCTCTTTTGGAAATTCATCTGGAGCATTAAATCCAATAGACGTAAAAAAATATATAGCTCCAAAAAGTTTATTTTTTACGAGGCCAGGACTTACAAATTATGCGGCAGAAAGAAATCAGCTTGAAGAAGGTGCAGCTTTACTGTTTGAACAAATAAAATTTGGAAAAATAAAAATAAAAATTTTTAAAGAATATGCTTTGTCAGATGCAAGAAAATCTCATGAGGATCTTGAAGCAAGAAAAATTATAGGTCCAGCTTTATTAATTCCTAATGAATAATACAAAAATAATAAGTCCATGCATTAGTATTTGCAAAAATGACCCTACTACGGGTTTTTGTTATGGCTGTGGAAGAACAGATGAAGAAAAAAAAATATGGAAAAATACAGACACACCGAATGATTGGAAAAAAGAAAATTTAAATATTCTTATAAAGAGAATGAGCAAATCCCAGCTTAAAACTTTCGAGCAGTCATATAAAGATAAGCTTGAGTTTGGAAAACTGGTCTATTCTAAAAATTTAAAGAAAAAACCACAAAATTAAACCCACGATTGCTAATATAACTATTAATATTCTTACGCCAAAAAGATATCTTGTTAGACTTTTTGAATCTTCTATATCTTTTTTTTTCCCCGCGCCTAATCTAATAACTAGATAAAATGCCAGCAGTAGAATTAATATAATTATAAGTATAACTGGTTTGCCAAACATAATTAATTTGAAGTCATAATTATAGGTAAAAACAAACCCAATGCATACAAAAGAATTATTATAACAGAAGCAATTATAAAGGCTCTTATTGCATTAATTTTCATAAAGATTATTCCTCATCTATTTTCATATCAGACAAATGAAGCTTTAATGCTTTTGTTGATACAGCAATTTCGCCTAAATAAAACATTATCGATAAAATTAAAAACAAACAACATGAACCAAAAATCAATCTGGCAATAAAGATTTGGTCTAAGTATAGAGCAAAAACTGTCAACAAATTAAAAAGAAAGCCTGTTCCAGCTAAGCCTATGGCATATTTTAAGTTAACGCTTCTTTTGCTTAAATTCTTAAGTTGTTTTTTCCATTCAGGCGGTATGTGTTTCTCAAATACATACTCATCATGAAGTTTTCTTATTAAAGCACTTAAGGTATGAAACCTGCTGTTATAAACGCCCATGATAAGAGCTATAGCCGGAAACATTAACGCTGCTACTGTGTAATCTATATTCATATCGAATCAAATTGATTATGTATTTAGTGTTTGATATTTACAAGAACTAATAATGTCCGTACATCTAAAAAACTTCATTGATGTCACAAGACTAAACAAACCTGTTGGCTTTCTTTTACTTTTCTGGCCATGTTCGTGGGGATTGTCTCTTGCTTTATATTTTGAGAGAAATCTAAATACCTTTATTTATTACTTGGCTCTTTTTTTTTGTGGATCTTTACTCATGAGAAGCGCCGGGTGCATAGTAAATGATATTGTCGATGAGGGCATAGACAAAAAAGTTTTAAGAACAAAAAATAGACCTATTGCCTCTGGTTCCTTAAAAAAAAATCTTGCATGGTTTTATGTCTTAATTTTGTGTTCATTGGCTTTTTTGATTCTAGTTCAATTTAATTTGTTGACCATATGTCTGGGTATGTTTTCTATGATATTTGCATTTTCCTATCCATTTATGAAAAAGTATACCTACTGGCCACAGCTATTTTTGGGCTTTACATTTAATTGGGGGATAGTGATGGCATGGACCTCTATAACAAATGAAATCTCTTATTTGCCAGTGCTTCTTTATATAGGGGCCATATTTTGGACATTAGGATATGACACGATTTATGGTGTACAAGACATTTCGGACGACGAAATAATAGGGGTAAAATCTACAGCAATTAAATTTAAAAATAATCTTAAGTTTTTTGTTGGGTGTTGTTATTTAATAAGTTCGATTGTAATACTCTTTGTTATGATTAATTTGGAAGTAAACTATTCTTTGATTTTTTTGGTTTTTTTTACTTTAACTCTATTGTATCAAATAAAAATTTTTCATGTCGATAGCTCTGAAAGCTGTTTTAGAGCTTTTAAGTTAAACAATATTTCTGGCTTAATGATTTTTCTTGGTTTTTTTTTCTTAACAATTTTTAATATCTAATGAAAGTAAATAAAGTAATATTTTATCTAAAAAGATTATACAGAGAATATGTAAGAGAAAATTTAAATAAATTATTTCTTGCCTTATTCTTGTCTCTAATTGTTGCGGTCACTACATCGGCAATCGCATGGCTATTAGATCCGGCTATCAAAAAAATTTTTGTTGAACAGGATAAAACTTATGCCATCTTCATTCCGTTATTAATTATATTTTCATTTTCCACAAAAGGAATCTCATTATATTTAGCTAGATCTACTGTTATTGTCTTGGGTTTTAGAATAGTTCAAAAACTTCAAAATCAAATGGCGAAAAAAATTTTGCAGTCCGATGTTGAGACACTAGAATCAAAACACTCGGGTAAATATATATCGCATTTTTTGTATGATGTGGGAATGATCCAAAATTTGGTAAGCGTTGCAACATTAAATATGATGAAAGACTCTTTGACTCTTGTGGCTTTAATGTCTGTGATGTTTTACCAGAATTGGAAGTTAGCTTTATTTTCTTTGGTTATGATGCCTTTTGCGGCATTAGTTGCAAAATCGCTAGGAAAGAGGATGGGTAAGGCAACTAGTCAGGCAGCATCTTCGACTGCAAATTTTTCTACTTTAATAACAGAAATATTGAAGGCGTCAAAAATAATAAAAATTTATCAAAAAGAAGATAAAGAAGAAAAAGGAATTTCAAATTCAATTGCCGATGTAATAAATAAAAATATAAAAATTGCAAAGGTTATGATCAGAGCGACCCCTGTCATGGAAATCTTAACCGGTATTATGATTGCCGGGTTTATTTATTATGCTGGTTTTTTAATAGCTCAAGGAGAGATTGGTCTAAATAATTTTTTCTCATTTCTTGCTGCAATGATGTTGTCTTATCAACCTATTAGGTCACTGGCCACGATTAATATAACTATTTATCAAGGTACAGCTGCAGCAGAAAGGGTATTCGGATTAATAGATGAAAAGAGCAAGATTATAAATAATGAAAAACATCCTGATATAAAAATTAAAAACTCTAATATAAAATTTGAAAATGTAAGTTTTAAATATAGCAGTGGCAAAGAAAGGGCTATTAAAAATATTAGTTTGGCTATTGAAGGAGAAAAAATTACCGCTTTAGTTGGGCATAGCGGTGCTGGAAAAAGTACAATATTAAATTTAATTCCAAGATTTTATGATCCCCAAAGTGGCAAAATATATGTAGATGATCAAGATATAAGCAATGTTTCATTAAATTCTTTAAGACAAAAAATTTCATTGGTTAGCCAAGACACAGTCCTTTTTGATGATACCGTCAAAAATAATGTTAGATATGCAAAACTAGATGCTTCTGAAAGTGAAATTAAAGAGGCATGCAAACTGGCTGCTGCAGACGATTTTATTCAGAATATGCCTAACAAATATGAAACTGTCATTGGAGAAAACGGTGTACGTCTGTCTGGTGGCCAGAAACAAAGGTTGACCATAGCAAGAGCAATACTAAAAAGTGCGCCCATTATTCTACTCGATGAAGCAACATCTTCTCTAGACTCTGATTCTGAAGAAAAAGTCCAAAATGCAATATTTAATTTAACGAAGAATAGAACAACATTAGTTATTGCCCACAGGCTATCTACGATTAAAAAAGCAGATAAAATCATTGTCTTAAAAGATGGGAATGTAATTGAAACAGGTTCCCATGATCAACTTCTAAAGGCTTCAAAGGTATATGAAAACCTTTATAAAAAACAAATCACTATTTAAATATGTTGAAAGTTTTATATAACTTAACAACAATAATTTTCTACGTTCCCTATATTTTTTTAATTTTGATAAGAAGGCTTACAGATAAAGAACATTCTTTAAAATTCAGGGAAAAGATTTTTTTTAATAATATTGTTAGACCTAAAGGTTTTTTATTTTGGTTTCATGTAGCAAGCATAGGAGAATTGAATAGTATACTTCCTATTGTTAACTTTTATTTGAAAAAAGATAAAAAATATAATTTCCTTATTACAACTGTAACTTTAAGTTCGTTCAACCAGTTAGAAAAAAAATTTAAAAAAAACGAAAGAGTTTTTCATCAATTTTTGCCTTATGACCTTAAAATCTTGGTTAACAGTTTTTTTAAAAATTGGAAACCAGACATTGTCTCTTTTGTAGATTCGGAAATCTGGCCTAATTTTATACTAAAAATTAAAGAAAAAAAATTACCTTTTGTTTTATTAAATGGAAGAATTACAAAAAAAACTTTTGTCAGATGGAGTATGGTTAAAAAATTTGCCCTTGAAATATTTAAATCTTTTTCTTTGTGTATAACATCAAATAAAGAAACGGCCGAATATCTAAAAATATTTCAGGTTAATAATATAAAATATTTTGGGAATATTAAATTTTGTTCACCATCCAATAATCCAGAAGGGTCAAGTGATAATGATTTTAGTTCTATAACAGGCAAAAAAGTATGGTGTGCTGTGAGCACACATAATAATGAAGAGATATTTTGTTCTAAAGTTCATGAAATAATAAAAAAATCGGAAAAAAATATTATGACAATTATAATTCCGAGACACATTAATAGAACAAAGGCTATATACTCAAGTTTAAAAAAAATGGGTCTAAAAATTCAAATAAAAAATGAAAATGATCCTGTAGATAGATATGCCGAAATTGTACTGGTTAATTACTATGGTTCAGTTACAAAATATCTAAAAAGTTTTAAACAAATATTTATCGGAAAATCATTGTTGAAAAAACTTGAAAGAGTCGGAGGACAAAATCCTATAGAAGCTGCAAAAATGGGTTGCTATGTATATCATGGCCCCTATGTATACAACTTCCAAGAAGTTTATGATTACCTGGACGAAGAAGGCTTTAGCAAAAAAGTAGACAAACCAGAAATTTTGGCAAAAAATTTAATTGAAAATTTTCATACAAAACTTGAATTAAACAAGGAGAGCATAAATAAACTTAACGTTTATAGCAGCAGAATTTTTGATAATGTCATTAACGAATATAAAAATCTTATCCGATGAAAATTAAAAAACCTAAATTTTGGGACCAAAATTATCATACTTTGTTTTCTATTTTTTTGTTTCCGTTATCTTTAATTTATCAAGTTTTAATTTTTCTTAAAAAATTAGGCGTCAGTAAAAAAAGTTTTCCCGTGCCAATTATATGTGTTGGAAATATTTATTTAGGTGGAACTGGAAAAACACCTATATCAATTAAAATCTGTAAAATTTTTAAAGAATTAAACAGGAATCCAGTAATAATAAAAAAAGATTATACAAACCAAAAAGATGAAGTGGCTTTAGTTAAAAAATATAACAGCATCATAACATCAAAAAATAGAGTGGATGCTATAAATGAAGCTATAAAAAAAAATTTTGACTTAATTGTTTTAGATGACGGTTATCAAGATCCTAGTATAGAAAAAAACCTAAGCATTATATGTTTTAATAGTAGACAGAAAATTGGCAATGGGTACGTCTTGCCAGCAGGCCCATTGAGAGAAAGTCTAAGCTCCATACAAAACTCAAATATTGTGTTGATCAATGGAAAAAAGGATTACGAATTTGAAAACCAATTAAAAAAGCACAACCCAAAATTAAATTTTTTTTATTATGAATACCAAGCAGAAAGCTTAGTTAACTTTAAAAATAAAAAATTAGTTGCGTTTGCAGGTATAGGAAATCCAGAAAATTTTTTTGATCTTCTTAAGTCTAATCATTTAAATGTAGTGCGAGAAGTAAGTTACCCAGACCATTATAGTTATTCTGAAAAAGATTTTGACTATCTTGAGAAACTAAAGAACAAATACAAAGCTCAATTAATTACAACAGAGAAAGATTATTTAAGGATCAGCTCTTTTTCTAGAAAAAAATTTGGTTTTATAAAAGTAAAAGTTAAAATAGAAAATCAAGAAAATTTCAAAGAAAACATTTTAAAATTTATCAAATGAAATTAATTAAATATATATTTGAAGCAACTTTTATTTACACTTTGTTTTTTCTAATTAAAGTTTTGGGGCTGAATATGGGTAGAAATATATCATCTTTTTTATTTTCAAAAATAGGGTTTTTTTTTAGACCTAAAAAATTAGTAAGAAAAAATATTTTAAGAGTATTCCCTAATTATTCAGATAAAGAAATAAAAAATTTAACAAAATCTATGTGGTCAAACTATGGCTGCGTTTTTGCGGAATATATTTTTCTTTATAAGTTTCGTCTAAACAAATTCTCAAAATCTCACATTCATATACTTGGCAAAGAAATGCTTGATCAGATAGCAAGTTCAAAAAAACCTGTAATTTTTATCTCTGGTCACCTGGGTAATTTTGAACTTATGGCCATGGAATTGGAAAAATGCAATATAGATCTGGCAGCCATTTACAGACCACTGAATAATTTTTTCTTAGATCCATTTATGGTTTTTTTAAGAAAAAAATATATTTGCAAAAATCAGATCAAAAAGGGAATCAAGGGAACCAGGGAAGTAATGAATTATATTAAAAAAAATCATAGTATTGCACTTATGGTCGACCAAAGAGTTGGAGAATCCGACAGGTATCCTTTTTTTAAATTACCAGCACATACAACAACTATACCTGCTCAATTGGCGTTAAAGTTTAATTGTCCTATTGTCCCAATATATCTTGAAAGAAAGGGTGACAACTCTTTCAAAATGGAAATTTTGAATCCTATTAAGATAGATAAAACAAATAACCAAGAAGAGGACAAAAAAATGATAACAAAAAAAATTAATCAAATAATGGAAGAAATGATATTGAAAAATCCCGGGCAATGGATCTGGACTCATAACAGATGGAAATAAAATAATTATTTCTACTTCTTGTTTATTTGTTCGAATCTTGCCTTTACTTCTTTTGGCGAATAATAAGCCTCCTGAAGCTCTACATTCCAGTAAGCCAATTCACCTAAAGGTATTTTTTTACCAGAAACAGCACAAACAACATGGTCTCCTGCCTCAACAACTTCGAAGCTATTTGGTTGAAATTTAAGTTTTGCTTTATTCTTGTTCATGCTAATTTAATTGTCAGTTTATTCACAATATATGAATTTAGCAGTTATAGGAAGTGGTGGTCGCGAACATGCGATTTGCCACAAATTGAAACAGTCAAAAAGAATAAAAAAATTAGTTTGTATACCGGGAAATGCTGGTACCAAAAATATAGCAGAAAATGTAAATGTGGATATCCTGAATTTTGATGAAATTTATAAAACAATCAAGAATCATAACATTGATATTGTTATTATCGGTCCAGAACAGCCATTGACTGACGGAATTACAGATTATCTAAAAAAAAGATCGGTAAGAGTGTTTGGTCCAAATAAATTTGCCTCTCAACTTGAAGGTTCAAAAGCTTTTACGAAAAACCTGTGTAAGAAAAACAATATACCAACTGCAAATTATGGCGTATTTGACAACTTGAATGAGGCTAAAGATTTTATAAAAAAAAATGACCTTCCTATAGTGGTTAAGGCTGACGGTTTGGCCGCAGGTAAAGGGGTAACTGTGTGTGAGTCTGCCGACAAAGCTATTAAAGCAATAAAGGAAATTTTAGAGGGAAAATTCAAATCTTCAAAAAAAGTAATTTTGGAAAAATTTCTTGAAGGGGAGGAGTTAAGTTATTTTGTAATAGTGGATAAAAACTCTTATCATTTTTTTGGTTCAGCTCAGGACCACAAAAGAGTTGGTGAAGGAGATACGGGACCTAATACTGGTGGTATGGGAGCATATTCACCCGCAAGACTATTAAATGACGAACTCGAAGAAAAAATAAAAAAAAAAATTATAGAACCGACTTTAAAAGCAATGAAAAATCTGGGTCATCCATATGAAGGTTTTTTATATGCAGGGTTAATGATAAACAAAGATGAACCTTATCTAATTGAATATAATATCAGAATGGGCGATCCAGAATGTCAGGTTTTGATGATGAAATTAAAAACAGATTTTCTTGAAATTGTAGATTATGCGACAAAAAATAATTTAAAAGATATAAAAATAAAATGGGATAAAAATAATTGTATAACAATTGTTTTATGCGCAAACGGCTATCCTGGTAAATATGTGAAAGATAAAGAAATTAAAAATTTGTCTGAAATTATTTCTGACCAAAATAATCAAGTTTTTCATGCTGGAACTTATGAAAAAAATAATAAAATATTTTCCAAGGGTGGTAGAGTTCTTAACATTACCTGTTCTGCGGGAAGTTTAGATAAAGCAAGAAAACAATCTTTAAATAATTTAAAAAAAATAAATTGGAATGATGGTTTCTTTAGAAAAGATATTGGTTGGAGAGCAATAAAAAAATAATGCGTATAATCAGTGGAAGATATAGAAATAAAAAAATTTTTTTTCCAAAAAATTTAAGAACCCGACCACTCAAGGATAGTGTAAGAGAAAATATATTTAATATTTTAAAACACTCAAAAAATATTCAAGTTAAAATCGAAAATTCTTATATAATGGATTTATATGCTGGATCTGGGTCATTTGGAATAGAATGTTTATCAAGAGATGCTGAAAAAGTTTATTTTGTTGAAAAAGATAAAGAAGCAATAAACAATTTGAAAAAAAATATTAGAAACTTAAATCTTGAAAATAAATCGGAAATTTTTGATGAAGATATTTTAGAATTTTCTAGAAGAATACAATTAAAAAAAAAAATTGATATAATTTTTTTAGATCCTCCATATAAAAATGAAGAATATATAAATACAATTAAAGTTTTAAGAGATAAAGATGTTTTAAATAAAAAACATATTGTAATAATGCACAGAGAGAGAAAAACTAATTTTGAACTAAATAAAAAAATTAATATTATTGAAAATAGAATCTATGGGAGATCAGAAATTTTTTTTGGAATTTTATTATGATATTAAAAATTTTTTTGTTAAAATCTTAACTTTTTCTACAGCTGGTTGGTCGTATGGATTTACTTTCATTATTTTTGCAAGACCAATAGTTTCAAACATAAATTTCAAAAATAATTCACCCAATGTACTTTCATCAAAGTTATTTATTTTAAATTCTCTAAAAGGAATTCTTTTCTCTCTTAGTATCTTTATGAAAGCATTTTTCTGAGATATCTT
>MDSW01160365.1_pt1 | contig 10809 bp, 12 predicted proteins | sample 811171 | NCBI WGS metagenome assembly MDSW01 (sample SAMN05326641, study PRJNA326480) | marine metagenome | isolation source: seawater | place: Atlantic Ocean: North West | collected 2012 | reverse complement strand
TTTTCAAGACCGGTGCTTTCAACCGCTCAGCCATCTCTCCGTTCGCTAGTTTTTATAAGTATAATAATTTAATTCAACCAAAAAATTATAGAAATAAGCAATAAATTGTTTATTGATATCTTAATTTTATGAGTGAATTTAATAAAGGTATTTTTTCATCTTTCGCAGGGTCATTTTGGTGGGGAGTTATCGGAGTCTTGTATTTTAAATATATATCATTTGTCAATCCATTTGAAGTTGTTTCACATAGAGTTTTATGGACAATTATTTTTTTACTAATAATTATTATTGCAAAAGGTAAATTAGATTTAACTTTATTTATTTTTAAAGACAAAAAAAAAATTTTTCTATTATTTTTATCAGGCATATTTATATTTATAAATTGGACAACATGGATTTATGCAATATCAATAAATAAACTTGTTGAAGCAAGTTTTGGTTATTATATCTTTCCAATTCTTAGTGTTTTCTTTGGGAGTGTATTTTTAGGAGAAAAGCTAAATATAAAAAAAAAATTATCAGTTTTAATAATAATAATCTCAATAGTTTATATGATGTATTTTTTGGAATCATTTCCTTGGATTGGATTAATTGTAGCTTTTTCATTCTCCTTCTATGCGGTTATAAGAAAAGTAGTAAATGTTGAAACCGATATAGGTTTATTTATTGAAAGTATTTTTTTGATACCAATAATATTTATAATTTTTTATAATTTAAATCTTCAGAATGAAATTTCATTTAATTTAGAAAATTTAAATTTATCAATCTTGTTATCTTTGGCAGGACCAATGACAGTTATACCGTTATTTTTATTTGTAAAAGGTTCAGAATTATCAGGTTTAGGTCCAGCTAGCATGATTTTTTTTGTTGCACCAACTGGCCAATTTTTCCTAGGTTTGTTTTTATATAATGAAGCATTTATGGTAAATAAGTTGATAGCTTTCGTTTTAATCTGGTTTGCTGTATTAATTTATTTAAAAGATTTATATGAAAATAATTAAAATCTTACTACTAATTTTATTTATATTTTTTAGTAAAACTAGTTTGTTTGCCGCTGATACTTTTGAAAGCTGGCTAGCTTCATTTAAAAATTTTGCTTTAGAGCAAGGTATTTCCCAAACTACTTTGAATGAAACAATGTCTAATGTAAAATTTTTGCCTAAAGTTATACAATACGATAGATATCAACCTGAATTTTACGAAGATACAAAAACATACGTATCAAAAAGAACGTCTAACGAAAAATTAAAAAAAGGAATAAATTTATTTAATTCTAATAGTTCACTTATATTAAAAGTTGAATCAAAATTTAATGTTGAAAAGGAACTTCTTTTATCTCTGATGGGAATAGAAACTAATTTTGGTAAATATCTTGGTAAAATGGACATATTATCTTCATTGGCAACTTTAAGTTATGATAAAAGACGAAGCGAATTTTTTACTAGTGAATTAATTCTTTTGCTTAAATTAATTGATTTAGGGATTGTTGATAAAAATAAATTATATGGTTCTTGGGCAGGTGCTTTTGGTAATTTCCAATTTATGCCATCTACAATAACTAATTATGCAATAGATTATGATAGTAACAATCAAATTGATTTAAAATCGATTGATGACTCATTTGGCTCCGCTGCTAATTATCTTAATAAATTAGGATGGCAAATGAATAGTCCATGTTTCTATAAAATTAATTTAAAAAAAAATACTCCACCAATACTACTAAATACTTCAGCAAAAAAAATTAAAAATAAAAAAAAAAATCAAGTATTTAAAAAAATATATAGTTAATAGTGAAACCATAATCGCAGATGATAATTTACTAGCTGCTTTTGTTACCCCAGATAGTGATATAATTGAAGACTCAAAATTATTAGAACCTGCATATTTAGTTTTTAATAATTATGAATTAATACTTAAATGGAATAGATCACTCAGATTTGCTTTAGCAGTTTGTACACTTAAAAATAAATTTAAAAATGAATTATAAAATACTAATTATTATTTTTCTTTTTTTATACTCATGTACTTCGAATGAAAGTATTAAGTTTCCAAAAGATTCTATAAAAATATCTGATGCTTTTTCAAACAAAGGATTTACGTTAATTTATAATGATGATTTGAAAAAAAAAAAGATTGTTAGTAAAAAAATTGATGAAAGGTCACTAATAATTTTTCAAAGAAACCTTAAAAAAGATACAGTTGTAAAGGTAACAAATCCTATAAATGGTAAAAGTGTTTTAGCTAAAGTAGGCAATAATTCTAGATATCCTAATTTTTACAATTCAGTTATTTCAAAAAGAATTTTTGATGTACTTGAGTTAAATTTAAATGAACCTTATGTAGAAATAATTACGGTGTCTGAAAAATCTACTTTTTTAGCAAAAAAAGCCAAAATCTTTGATGAGGAGAAAGAAGTCGCTGCTAAAGCTCCTGTTGATGGCATTAGCATAAGTGATTTAAGTGTAAATAGAAAAAAAAACAAAGGAACTGAGAAACTGCAAACATTTAGATATATAATTAAAATTGCAGACTTTTATTATGAAAAAACTGCCATTTTGATGGTAAAGAGAATAAAGGACGAACTAAACATAAATAATTCAAAAATTCTTAAAATTTCTGGTACTAATTTTAGAGTTTATCTTGGCCCATTTGATAATATTAAATCTTTAAAAAATGCTTTTGATGATATAAATCCACTTAATTTTGAAAATATTGAAATAATAAAACTATGAAAAGTAGAAACTTAATATTTTTTGCACTTTTTTTTCATCTTTTATGTACAAATATTAACTCTGCAGAATTTGATATAAAAGCTAAAACCGTAATACTACAAGATTATCTATCTGGTGAAATACTTTTTGAAAAAGAACCTGATATGTCAATTTACCCTGCATCAATGACAAAGATAATGACATCGATTATAGCTTTCGAATTAATTAAGAGTGGCCAACTAAGTTTAGATGAAAAATTTGATATTTCTGAAAATGCATGGAGACTATCCCAATCAGGTTATTCCTCTATGTTTATAATGGTTGGTGATAGAGTTTCAGTTGAAAACCTTTTGAGAGGTATAATAGTAGCCTCAGGTAATGATGCATGCGTAGCACTAGCCGAAGGAATTGCTGGATCTGAAGAAGAATTTGCAATTATGATGACTTCTAAAGCTAAAGAAATAGGTATGGAAAATACAAATTTTACTAATTCATCCGGATTAAATGATCCTGATAATTATTCAACGGTCAAAGATATTTTAATAATGTCAAATTATTTGATAAAAAAATATCCTGAGTATTACGAATATTTTAAGGAAAAAGAGTTCACTTGGGATAGAACCGGAGGTGATCCAATAACTCAAGGTAATCGAAATCCATTATTATACAAAAATTTGGGAGCTGATGGTATAAAAACTGGATATCTTGCTGTTGAAAAATATTCATTAGCTTCTTCAATAATAAGAAATGAAAGAAGATTGATTGCAGTTGGTAGTGGATTTCAAACAAGAAATTCTAGATCTAAGGAGTCCCAAAAACTTTTAACCTGGGGTTTGACTAATTTTCAAACTGTTAAAATAGCAAAAAAAAATACAAAGTTTATTGATATTGATGTCTGGCTAGGTCAAAAAGACACTGTATCAGTTTATTCAGACAAAGATATTTACAAAACTATAAAAAAACCAAGACTTAATAAATTAAAAACTAAAATTATTTATGATGGTCCTATAAAAGCACCAATTAAAAAAGATGATAAATTAGCAAAATTAATAATTACTTATGAAGGAAACGTGATATCTGAGCATGACTTATTAGCATTAGAAAATGTTAAAAAGATGAACATTTTATCAAGAATATTAAAGTCAATAAATTATTTAATCTGGGGTGATGTATAAATATCCAATATTAGTTTTTGAAGGTATAGAAGGTTCAGGAAAAAGTTATCACTTAAAAAATGTAGAAAAACATCTTAAAAAAAATAAAATAAAATTTATTAAATTAAGAGAACCAGGAGGCTCTGTAAATTCTGAAAAAATAAGAAAATTAATTTTAAATAAAAAATCAAATTTTAGGAATCTTACTGATCTTTTTTTATATATGGCATCAAGAAATGAAAATTTTCATAATTTAATAAAAAAAAATTTAAAAAAAAGGGTTGTTTTAATTGATAGATTTACAGATTCAACAATAGCTTATCAACATTATGGTATGGGTATTGATAGAAAATTAATTATTAACTTAAATAAAATTATTCTAAAAAATGTTAAACCAACTTTTACATTTCTTAATGTTGTGAATATGAAAAATCTTAAAAAAAGAATCAATAAAAGAACTAAAAATAGATATGATAATTTTAGTCAAAATTTTTATAAAAGAGTACAGAATGGTTTTATTAAATTATCTAAAAATAAAAAAAATTATATGATCATTAATTCTAATTTAGATATTTATATTAATAAAAAAATTATCTTAAAAAAAATTAACTCACTTTTATCAATATGAAGTTAGATCCATCAAATAATATAAATTTGTTTGGTTATAGTAAAACATTTTTATATTTAATAAATTTATATAATAAAGATCTGCTACCAAACAAAATTATCTTTTCTGGCAACAAAGGCATTGGAAAATCAACTTTTGCATACCATTTATTGAATTATATTTTTTCTATAAATGAAGATAATAAATACAATTGTAATGAAAATATGATTTCAAAAAAAAATTATTCATATAATTTAGTATTAAAAAATATTCACCCTAACTTTTTTCTAATTACAAGTAATGAAGATAATAAAAATATACAAGTATCCAAGATTAGAGAGATGATTAGTTTTACAAATAAATCTTCTTTTAATAATGAATGTAAAATTATTTTGATTGATAATATTGAATGCATGACTGCTAGCTCAGTCAATTCATTATTAAAATTAATTGAAGAACCAAATCCAAATATATATTTTTTTTTAATTCATAATAGTAAGGAAAAAATTCTCGATACACTCAAATCACGATGTATTAAATTTAATCTTTTCTTAAATGAAAATTATAAAACTAAAGTAGTTGATAAATTATTGAATAATGACTTTTTAGCAACTTTAAATTCAGATTTTAATAATATTTATAGTACACCTGGTGATTTAATATTGCTGCACAATTTTTTTTTCGATAATGAAATTAATCCTGATGTATCTATTGATATTTTTCTAAAACTAGTGATTGATAAATCTTTATATAAAAAAAGTTCTTATATAAAAGCTAATCTATCATATTTTATAGAATTATATTTTAATAAAAAAATTAATTATTTGAGTTCAAAAGCTAATATTTATAATTTATATAAATATTTTTTATCAAAAATTTCTAATTGTAATAAATATAATTTAGACATTGAAAGTATTTTAATTGAATTTAATAGAAAAGTTTTAAATGAGTAAAAATTTTTATATAACTACTCCAATTTATTATCCATCAGCAAAACCCCATATGGGCCATGCTTATTCAAGTATTATAGCTGATTTCTTTGCAAGATTTAAAAGAATACAGGGACATAATGTTTTTTTTTTAACAGGTACAGATGAGCATGGTCAAAAAATCCAACGCGCTGCTGAAGCCAAAGGTATTGATCCTAAATCTTTCTGCGATGATATTAGTAAAACTTTCAGGGATTTATCAAAGCTATTAAACTTATCAAATGATGATTTTATCAGAACTACTGAATCAAGGCATAAAAAATCTGTTGAAAATTTATGGAATATCTTAGTAGAAAAAAATGAAATATATTTGTCAAAATATTCAGGCTGGTATTCTGTTTCTGATGAAGCCTTTTATAATGATGATGAAATTGAAAATAAAAATAATAAAAAAATATCAAAAATTTCTGGTTCACAAGTAGAGTGGGTTGAAGAAGAATCTTTTTTTTTTAAACTTTCAAAATGGCAGGAGCCGTTATTAAAATTTTATGAAGAAAATCCAGACTTTATACTGCCTGAATCAAGAAAAAATGAAGTCATTAGTTTTGTTAAATCTGGTTTAAAAGACTTATCTGTAAGCCGAAAATCATTTTCATGGGGAATTAAAGTTCCGAACAATAAAGATCATGTAATATATGTTTGGTTAGATGCTTTAACTAATTATATAAGTGCTTTAAATTACCCAAATACTAATGATAATTTATATAAATCTTTTTGGCCTGCAACACTTCATTTAATTGGAAAGGATATATTAAGATTCCATGCTATTTATTGGCCTGCTTTTCTCCTTGCTGCAAACATACCCGCGCCCAAAAGGGTTTATGGTCATGGTTGGATACTTTCAGGTGAGGAAAAAATGTCAAAGTCTAAAGGTAATATTTTAGACCCAATTGAAATTATCAATACTTATGGGCTTGATCCTTTAAGATATTATTTAATTAAAGAAGTTTCTTTTGGAAATGATGGAAATATTTCTCAAAAAAAATTAGAAAGCTGCATTAATAGTGATTTAGCCAACAATTATGGAAATTTATGTCAAAGAGTTATTTCTTTTATTGAAAAAAATACTGATTTAAAAGTCCCAGAAAAATATTCTTTCAATGATCAAGATAATAAAATTTTAAAAATTTATGAAGATGATTATGATAAATTAGTAGAATCAGTAGATAATCAAAACATAAATTTTTATGTAAATTTCATACAAGATCAATTATTTTCTGCAAATAAATATTTTAATGATCAGGAACCTTGGAAAAAAAAGAAAGATATATTAAGATTAAATACAATTTTATATGTTTCTTTAGAATTAATAAGAAAAGTTTCTATAATGCTTTATCCAATTATCCCAGATAGTTCATTAAATGCTCTAAAAATATTTAATTTAAATGAAAAAAAAATTGATTTTAACTCAATTAAAATTCATGAAAGTTTACAACCACAAAGTAAACTAAATAAAATTTCTATATTATTTAAAAAAGTTCAAAAAAATGATTGATTCACATTGTCACTTAGACCATGAACCTATGTTTAGTGATCTCAAAAATATTGTGTTTAGATCAAAAACTGTCGGTGTAAAAAAAATTCTTACTATATGCACAACTATTGAAAGTTTTAAAAAAATAATTGATATAGTTAATTTTGATCCTATGATTTTTGGTACTTTTGGAATTCATCCACACGAAACATCTTCAAATGTAGTAACAAAAAAAGAAATAATTGAAAATATTAAAAATAATCAAAAAATTATATCTATTGGAGAAACAGGGCTAGATTTTTATTATAATCACAGTAATCACGAACAACAAATCCTGAGTTTTAAAACTCATATAGAAGCATCCATAGAGTTGAATATTCCAATTATTGTACATTCTAGAAATGCTGAAAATGAAACTTTTAATATATTAAAAAGTTATTCAAGCTATAAACCTAAAATACTTATGCATTGTTTTACAGGTTCAAGTGATTTTGCAAATAAATTATTATCAATAGATAGTTATTTTTCTGCAAGCGGTATTATAACATTTAAGAATGCTGATGATTTAAGAGAGACATTTAAAGATATACCGAGCGAAAAATTATTAATTGAAACAGATAGTCCTTATCTTGCTCCAGTTCCATTTAGAGGAAAAAAAAATGAACCGAGTTTTATCAAGCATACATTGGAAAAGCTCTCTGTTATTAAAAATATTGATATAAAAAAAATTGAAGATATTACATCAAAAAATTTTAATTCTTTATTTGGTTTAGATTAAAAATGTCATTTAAATTTACTATACTTGGTTGTGGAAGTTCAATGGGTGTACCTAGAGCTGATGGATTTTTTGGCTCTTGTAATCCCAAATTAAAAAAAAATTTCCGAACAAGATGTAGTGCCATTGTAACATCAAAATTTTCTAGTACGCTTATAGATACGTCGCCAGATTTAAGATTTCAATTATTAAAAAATAATATAAGAAAAATAGATAGAGTTCTCTATTCGCATTTTCATGCTGATCAAACTCATGGAATTAATGATTTAAGGATTTTTTATTTAAAAAATAAAAAAAAAATACCTGTTTACAGTGATAATTTAACAAAAGTTTATTTATTGAAAAATTTTAAATATTGTTTTAAAAAAACTTCGTCTTACCCACCTATAGCTAAGATTAAAATATTAAAGAAAAATAATATTTTTACCGATAATAATTTAAAATTAAATATTAAAACTATTAAAGTTAAGCATGGAAATATTGAGTGCAGTGCTTTTATTATTAATAAAAAATGTGCGTATCTTAGCGATGTAAATAAAATTTATCAGAAAGATTATAAATATTTTAAAAATTTAAAGTATTTTATAATTGATTGTCTTAGATATTTTAAACATCCTTCCCACTACAATCTTGAGCAAGTAATAGAATTGACTAAAATATTTAAACCTAAAAAAACAATACTTACAAATTTACATACTGACTTAGATTATTTAAAATTAAAAAAAAAACTTCCTAAAAACATAGTACCTGCTTTTGATGGAATGAGTTTAAACTTATAATATTTTTTCTAATTCTTTTATAATTTTTTTTGACATTGGATTTGTAAATGAAGCAAAAGTTTCATGAACATTTCCTTTTTTATTAATCAAAATTTTATGAAAATTCCATTTAGGAACAGCAGATTTTCCGAACGAATTCTTAGCCCATTTATAAACATCATGCGCATTATCACCTTTAACATCATATTTCATTGTCATTGGAAAATTTATATTAAAATTTGTTTCACAAAAATCTTTAATTTCTGCATTAGAACCTGGTTCTTGACCACCAAATTGATTTGAAGGTATACCCAAAATAATCAAATTTCTTTCTTTATATTTTTCCCAAAGATTTTGTAAATCATTATACTGTTTTGTAAAACCACAGTTGCTAGCTACATTAACTAACAAAATAGTTTTTCCTTTATAACTATTAAACTCAATTAATTCACCAGTTATAGATTCTATAGAAATATTGTACAAATTATTTTTATCCATCGAATTTCCTATTGTTATAAAAACAAAAATATTAAATGTTATTATTAAAGTGATTATTAAAAAATTACTCTTATTTTTCATTTTCTAGATGTTACTAATATCAAAAAATAACCAAATAAAGTTGACAAAAGTGACCCAGATAAAACTCCTAATTTAACACCATCCATATATTGTGTGTTATCTATAAAGGCTAAATTTCCAACAAATAAACTCATTGTAAATCCGATACCTGTCAAAACGCCGACGCCGTATAAAGTAATCCAATTTGAATTATTTGGCATTTGTGCAAAATTTAGTTTTATAGATATATAAGAAAATAAAAATACACCTAATTGCTTTCCAACAAAAAGACCTAAAAGAATACCAAGAGGTACAGGAAGCAGAAGTGATGAAAAAGAAATTCCTTCTAAAGAGACACCAGCATTAGCAAAAGCAAATAGAGGCATTATTCCAAATGCTACATATGGGCTTATTGAGTGCTCAATTTTTATCAATAATGAAAAATCCTTTTCTTTTCTTCTATGAGGGATAGTACAAGCTAACAAAACACCAGCTATTGTTGCATGTATTCCAGATTCATGAGTAAAATGCCAAAGGAAAAATCCGATGATTAAGTAAGGTAAAAACTTTTTTATTCCAAATTTATTTAGAATTAATAGTCCTAAAAATGATAAAAACATCATTCCTAAATTAAATATACTTAAATCTCCTGAGTAAAAAACAGCTATAATTACTATTGCTCCGAGATCATCAATTATAGCTAGAGCTGTTAAAAAAACTTTAAGTGATATAGGAACTCTTGAGCCTAATAATGATAGAACTCCAAGCGAAAAAGCAATATCAGTAGCTGATGGTATTGCCCAACCGTTTAAAGTTTCGATATTTCCAAAATTTATAAAAACATACATTAATGCTGGTACCAACATGCCACCTACAGCCGCAATTATTGGGAGTAATGCTTGCTTTAAATTAGAAAGCTCACCTTGTAAGAATTCTCTTTTTATTTCTAGAGTAACAAAGAAAAAAAATATTGCCATAAGGACATCATTAATCCAGTGTAAAACTGATAATTTAAGTCCAATATTATTTAATCCTACAAAAATATATTTATCTAAAGTTTCAAAGTATAATGAAGATAAATAAGAATTACTTACTATAAGTGCAATTATTGCACTTAATAACAATACTAGACCACTTGCTGCTTCTAATTTAAAAAACCATCTAAAAGGTGACGATAGATAATTAAGCATATTATTTTAATAAATCTTTTACAAAAAGTTTAATATCTTCAAAAGATTGATATAAATTATCTAATAATATATTTATATTTGGAAATATATGTGACAAATGCTCTTTAAAAGTGTCAAGTATAATTATAATTGCACCCGCAGAAATAATCAGCACCAATAAAATATTTAGGTAATAAAAATTATTTTTTTCATTTGAGTTTGTTTTATATATATTTTTTGGGACTTCATTATTATTTTTTGATAAAGTAACATTAATTTTCTTGTTTTTATTATTAATTTTTTTTTTTAAAGATTCTTGGTTAGAAAATTTTGATTTATCTTTAATTATTGGATCTTCAACAATTTTTTCTTCTTCTAGCTTTAATTTGTAAAACCAGCTATGATTACAACTTCCACATTGAAGCAATCTTCCTTTCGATGGAATTAAATTTTGATCAATATCAAATTTTTTATTACAATTTGGACAAACTATAATCATATCTTCTTATATAGCAGATTCTTAAGAATTTCCTGCATTTTTGATATTGTTTAGGCTTTGAAATTTACTATATGTAATGTATTAGTATGCCATTCGGGGCGTAGCGCAGCCTGGT
>MDSW01032184.1_pt1 | contig 10809 bp, 8 predicted proteins | sample 811171 | NCBI WGS metagenome assembly MDSW01 (sample SAMN05326641, study PRJNA326480) | marine metagenome | isolation source: seawater | place: Atlantic Ocean: North West | collected 2012 | reverse complement strand
TTTAGGAATAATGCTTGGTGTTGCTATTTTAATAATAGTAATGTCTGTAATGAATGGTTTTAAAACAGATTTAACTAAAAAAATTCTAGGACTTAACCCTCACGTCGTCATTCAACCAAATAGTTTTCAAATAGATAAAAGATATATTTCAAGACTAAAAAAAAATTTTGAAGATATAACTATTAGCAAGTCTTATTCTGGAGAAGGCATTGTAATTAGCAACGATAAAGCTAAGGGAGTAATTTTAAAAGGTATCGATAAAAGCGAAAAAAATATTATAGAATTTTTTGGAAATTTTACTTCACGAGGAGATCTAAATAATTTTAACTCTAATAATGTATTTATCGGCTCAGAGCTTGCTTTTAATTTAAATTTAAAAAAAGATGACACTATTAATTTAATGACCTCATCTTTTGTAGGTACTCCACTAGGAAATTTACCAAAACAAGAAAATTTTAAAATAGCAGGTATTTTTAATACTGGTTTTATAGAATTTGACCAAAATGTAATTTTTGTCAACATCGAAGACGCATTATCAATCTTTAATAAAGATGACAAAGATCAAAATATTGAAATTTATTTAGAGGATCCCTTAAAAGCAAATTTTTACAAGGAGAACATTAAAAAATTAAATGAAAATTATTTCATTTACACTTGGTCTGATCTTAATAAATCTCTTTTCAGTGCTCTCAAAGTAGAGAGAAATGTAATGTTTATAATTCTCTCATTGATAATAGTTGTAGCAGCATTCAATATTATTTCAGGTTTAACTATACTTATAAAAAATAAAACAAAAGAAATAGCTATTTTAAAAACTTTAGGATTTAGTAACCAATCAATAAAAAAGACATTTTTTTTAACTGGATTAACTATTGGTTTTGTTGCAACGTTGAGTGGAATAATATTAGGAATTTTATTTTCAATAAATATTGAGAAAATAAGAATTTTATTATCGAAAGTGTTTAATTTAGAAATTTTTCCTTCCGATATTTATTTTTTAGAAGAACTTCCTTATGAAATAAATTTTAATTCAATTTTAATTATTTTTTTTCTCTCCTTATTAATTTCTGCAATAGCATCTTATTTGCCAGCTAACAAAATCTCAAAAATGAACACATTTAGAGCTTTACGTTATGAGTAAAATTTATATTGAAATATCAAATTTAAAAAAAAGCTTTGAACATACGAGAGGCTCCATTACTTTATTTAAAAATTTCAGCATTAAAATAAAAGAAGGTGAACTTGTTGCTCTAGTTGGGCCATCTGGATCCGGAAAATCATCATTATTGCACCTTCTAGCATTACTTGATGAGCCAACACAAGGAAAAATTATTTTGAACAATGTAGATACGAAAAGATTATCAAATATCGAAAAAGATGAAATAAGAAGAAAAAATATTTCTATAATATTCCAAGATAATAATCTATTGACAGATTTTACTACAATAGAGAATATAAAAATGCCATTAATTATCAAGAGTGAAGACAAAGAAATTATAAAAAACAAAGCAGAAAAAATTTTAAAAGAGGTAAAAATACTTGATAGGTCTAATCATTTTCCAAATCAACTTTCAGGCGGTGAACAACAAAGGGTAGCAATTGCAAGAGCTTTAATATCTGAGACAAATATAATTCTTGCAGACGAGCCAACAGGTAACTTAGATTATAAAACTTCAAAGGAAATATTTTCTCTTTTTTTGAAATTAAAAAAACTGAAAAAAACAATTATATTTGCAACTCATAATAGAGAACTTGCTAACAGGGCTGATTACAAGTTGTTTATTTCCGATGGTAATATAAAACGTGTTAATGCACGTTAAATCTAAAAATTTTAATAACATTAAAATTCATACTCAATATTCAATTTGTGAAGGCGCTATAAAAATTGATGAACTAGCCGAATATTGTAAAAGTAATAAAATAAAATCACTAGGTTTGACTGACAGTTTTAACTTATGCGGCGCTTTGGAATTTGCAGAAAAGTTATCTAAAATAGGTACTCAACCAATTATTGGTACTCAAATAAATTTAAAAGATCAAAACATTATCGGAAAAATAACATTATACGCACAAAGTGAGGAAGGTTATAAGAATTTAACCAAACTATCTTCACTAAGTTATCTTAATACTAAGCAAACGGAAGTTCCATCTTGTAATATTAAAGATTTAATTGCTCTGAATAAAGATCTCATTTTGTTGACTGGTAATTATAGAGATTTTTTTGGAAAATTGTTTCAATCAAATAAATTAAAAAATTTTAATGAAATTGTAAGTTTACTAAAAACTCATTTTTCGGATAGAGTCTATTTAGAAATTCAAAGACATAATGAAAGTGATGAAAAAAACTTTGAAAATTACCTCCTTTATAATTCAAAAAAATTGAACATTCCATTAATTGCAACCCAAGAAGTTTTTTACATTAATAAAGAAATGTATGAAGCACATGATGCTTTGATATGTATAGGAGAAAAAAGCTTTGTTGATGACAAAAATAGATTCAAACTGAGTGATCAACACTTTTTGAAACAACAAGATGAAATTATTAAGCTTTATTCGGATATTCCAGAAGCTTTAGAAAATAATTATAATTTTCATTTGAGATTTAATTTTAAACCAAAAAAATCTAAACCAATTCTTCCCTCAATAGCCAATAATCATAAAAAATCTCCTGAAGATGAATTAAATAAACAAGCAAAAGACGGGTTGGAACAAAGATTGAAAAATTTTATAGAAAAAAAAAATAAATTAAAAAATTTAGATGAACTGAGAAATATTTATGAGGATCGTTTAAATCATGAAATTAATATTATAAATACCATGGATTACGCAAGTTACTTTTTAATTGTATCGGACTACATCAGGTGGGCTAAAAAAAACTCAATTCCAGTAGGTCCTGGTAGAGGTTCTGGTGCTGGTTCTCTTGTTGCCTATTGTTTAGATATTACTGATCTTGATCCAATAGAATATGATTTAATTTTTGAAAGATTTTTAAATCCAGATCGAATATCAATGCCTGATTTTGATATCGATTTTTGTGAAGAGAAAAGGGATCAGGTTTTTGAATATTTAAAAAACAAATATAAGGGTGGTGTCGCTCATATAATTACTTTCGGCAAACTTAAGGCTAGAATGGTTTTGAGAGATGTTGGAAGAGTTTTAGGTTTATCTTATGGTCATGTTGACAGACTTTGTAAAATGGTACCATTTGATCCGTCTCGGCCACTTACTCTCAAAGAATCTATTGATAGAGAGCCAAGATTTAAAGAGGAAATCAAAAATAACTCAAAAGTCAAAAAGCTTCTTGAATTATCTTTAAAATTAGAGGGTTTAAATAGAAATATGGCTACACACGCAGCTGGAGTTGTTATCGCAGGGGAAATGCTTGCTGAACAATTCCCATTATATATCGATCATGCCTCTAATTTAATTTTACCATCAACACAATATGATATGTATTCATCCGAGAATGCAGGTTTGGTGAAATTTGACCTCTTAGGTCTCAAAACACTGACTGTAATTGATAAAACTTTGAAAAGATTAAGTGGAAAAAATATCGAATTGAATATCAATAAGATTAATCAAAACGATGAAAATGTTTTTTCTTTGTTATCTACTGGGGAAACTACTGGTATATTTCAATTAGAAAGCGCTGGTATGAGAGAAGCAATAAAACAAATGAAACCAAATAGATTTGATGACATCATCGCGTTGGTGGCATTATATCGTCCAGGCCCAATGAACAATATCCCAATCTATAATGATTGTAAAAACGGACTTAAAGAACCAGACTATATCCATCCAGTTTTAAAAGAAATTTTAAAACCTACATATGGAATTATAATTTACCAAGAACAAGTAATGCAAATTGCTCAGACACTTGCTGGTTTTTCAGCTGGTGAAGCAGATATCTTAAGAAGAGCAATGGGAAAGAAAAAAAAAGCAGAGCTAGACAGACAAAAAGAAAGATTTATTAATGGTGCGATAAAAAATGGTATTTCTAAAGATGTAGCAAATTTTGTTTTCACAAAAATCGAACCTTTTGCTCAATACGGATTTAATAAAAGCCATGCTGCTGCCTATGCGTTAATTGCCTATCAAACTGCCTTTCTTAAAACTTATCACAAAGAAGATTTTATAGCTGCAACGATGTCTACTGAACTAACCAATACTTCAAAATTAAGAGAGTTTGTTTCAGAAATTAAAAGATTGAATATTAAATTAGTTAATCCTTCAATTAATAGATCTTTTGCGGAATTTAAAGCTTTAAATGGAGAGATATATTATGGCCTAGGCGCAATTAAGAATGTTGGTTTTGAAGCAATTTCTAACATAATCATGGAGAGAGAAAATAACGGTTTGTTTAGATCTTTAAATGATTTTATCAAAAGAGTTAATCCAAAAGATGTAAATAAACTACAATTAGAGGGCTTGACCAAAGCAGGTGTATTTGATGAATTTTATAAAGATAGAAATAAAATTTTTACGTCAATACCAAAAATTATTCAGCAAATCAAAAATGTTAATCACGATAAAGAAAATAAACAAACAAACCTTTTTGACAATAATGATAATCATGAAAATGATTTTGAATTTTTATCCTCTAAGCCCTGGACACAAAAAGAATTATTAGCTGAAGAATTCAAAGCTTTAGGCTTTTATATTTCAAGTCATCCGTTAACTGAATATAATGATATGTTTAACCAACTTAATATAAAAGAGTTTGATAAGTTTTATAACGACAATGAAAATGAAGGTTTGGTTGCAGGCACTGTGATGTCCATTCAAGAAAAAAAAAGTTCAAAGGGAACACCTTATGCAATTATTAAATTCAGTGATAAAAAAGGTGAATTTGAATTGTTTTTATTTGCTGAAATTTTGATTAATAATAGAGATAAACTAAAAGAGTCAGAGTCTTTTGTTATTACTTTGCAAAAAGACAAAATTTCTGAAGAAACATCAAGAAAGAGAATCAATGTTAGAAAAATTTTGAGTCTTGAAGAAGTGATAAATAAACCCTATCCAAAAGTAACAATTGAATTAAAAGAAAACTTTAATATAAACGAAATTAAAGATATTTTGTCAAAAACTGGGGAGACAAAAGTAAATCTCATAATTAAAAATAAAAACAAAATAGCTCATTATTCACTTCAAAATACAAGAAAATTTGATCTTGATCATCTAAAAGCTTTAAAAGCCAAGGATTACGTAGAAAAAATTACAGTTTAGAGTATTGATTTTTTAGAGCGATTGTATATATCAAGGCTTAATTTCGCACACAGTTATAAGGATAATTTCCTACCGGTCCATTTGTATGGAATTACTGTGGTGGATTAACCGGAAAAATTATGAACGTACCAAAAGTCGATATCAAACAATTGCTCGAAGCTGGCGTCCATCTTGGCCACAAAACCCTAAGATGGAATCCAAAAATGAAAAAATATATTTTTGGCGAAAAGAATTCTATTCATATAATTGATCTTACCCAAACCGTAGAATTTATTAAAAATGCTCTTCTTCAAGTTCATAAGGTTATCGCTGGAGGTGGAAAACTTCTGATTGTTTCCACAAAAAAACAAGCATCTGAACAAGTCAAAGAACTTGCCAATGATACCGGTCAATACTATGTAAACTATAGATGGTTAGGAGGCATGTTAACTAATTGGAACACTATTCAAAACTCGATAAAAAGATTAAAAAAATTAGATGATCAACTCTCAAAAGAAAACTTAGGTTTTACCAAGAAAGAAATATTAAAATTCGGAAAAGAAAAAGAAAAACTTGCAAGGTCTTTAGGTGGCATAGCAGAAATGAAAAAAACTCCAGATTTAATATTTATTATAGACACAAATATCGAGTCCTTAGCTGTTGCAGAGGCGAAAAAATTGGGTATACCAATAATAGCTGTATTAGATACAAACTCAGATCCGACTGGCATCAATTATCCAATTCCTGGTAATGATGATGCTCGTAGGTCAATAAACCTTTATTGTGATCTTCTGAAAAATACAATTAAAGATGCTGAAAAATTTATCAAAGGGTCTGAAAAAGAACTAAAAAAAATTGAGTCTAAAGAAAAATAGACTGATATTTAAAAATATTTCGCTATGTCAAATAAAGACTTATTAGATAATATAAAAAAACTCAGGGAAATAACTGGCGTCGGATTTAAAGATTGTAAAATAGCTCTAGATGAAAACAATGGAGATATTGAAAAATCAATTGAGTTTTTAAGAAAAAAGGGAATAGCAAAAGCCTCAAAAAAAATGGATCGGACTGCGTCAGATGGACTAGTTTTGGCCAACGAAAATAATGGAGAAATTTCGATTATCGAAATAAATAGTGAAACTGATTTTGTTGCTAAAAATGAAGATTTTATTAATTTTTGTAAAGAACTTTCAAATATAAATTTTTCTGTAAAGGGAGAATTAAATAAACTAATAAATTCCAAAATGAGAGATGGAAATGTTGTAAATGATAATTTAGTAAGTCTTATTGCAAAAATAGGTGAAAAAATAACAATCAGAAGGTGTGATTTTTTTGATAATAAAATAGGTTTGAATTTTTTGTATGTTCATTCTGCTACTGAAAAGAATATAGGAAAAATAATATCAGTAGTTAAATTAGATGGCATCACCGATGGAAAAAATAAAGATCTTGGAAATAAATTAGCTATGCATATAGCTGCATCTAGTCCGTTAGCAATAAATAGCAATGAAATAGATAAAGTCATTATTGATAAAGAGTTAGAAATTCTTAAAGCAGAAATAATTAATTCAGGAAAACCAAAAGATATGGTTGAAAAAATTGCAAAGGGAAAAATTACAAAATTTTTAAATGATAATTCTCTTTTAAATCAAGTTTGGATAATGGATCCCAAAAAAAAAGTTTCTGATATTTTAAAAGAAAATTCATCAAGCCAAGAAATCAAAGTATTAAACTTTGTAAGGTATAAAGTAGGAGAAGGTATATAATGAGTATTGAATTTAATGAAAAAAATTATTCAAATAAAATGGATAAAAGTATTCATTCTTTGAAAAAAGATATATCTACTTTGCGAACTGGTAGGGCAAATGTAAATATGCTTGATATGATTAAAATTGATGTATACGGACAACTAATGCCAATTGAACAACTTGCTACTGTAAGTGTTCCAGAAGCAAGACTAATTTCAATTCAGGTTTGGGATAAAACAAATATATCTACTATTGAGTCAGCAATTCAAAAATCGGAACTTGGCATCAATCCTCAAGTTGATGGACAAGTCATAAGACTAAGAATCCCAGATCTTACTGAAGAAAGAAGAAAAGATTTAATTAAAATTTTAAAAAATATGGGAGAAAAAGCAAAAGTATCAATAAGAAATATTAGACGTGAGGCTAATGAAGAGCTTAAAAAAAAACAAAAAGACAAAAAAATTTCTGAAGATCAAAGCAAAAACTATGAAAAAAATATTCAAAAATTAACTGACACTAATATAGAAAACATTGAAAAGATATTGTCTGTAAAAGAAAAAGAGATTATTCAAATATGAACAAACTCAACCATATTGCCTTTATTATGGACGGCAATGGTAGGTGGGGTCAAAAAAAAAACAAAGGAAGAAATTACGGACATCTAAAAGGAGTTGAGACAGTAAAGAAAATTGTAAGAACTTCTATAAAATTGAAGATCCCATTTATAACATTCTTCGTATTCTCGTCAGAAAATTGGAAAAGACCTAAAACTGAAATTAAATTTTTATTTAAACTTATAAAAAATTATTTTCATAAAGAAATACATAACGTAATTAACCAAGGCATAAAAATTAATATTATTGGAGAAAAGGATAAGCTGCCATTAGATCTTAAGAAAACTCTTACTAAATGTGAAAATCTCACACAAAAAAATAAGAATATTAATGTTAATTTGGCTATTAATTATGGAGCCAAAAATGAGATATTAATGGCCGCATCGAAGAGTAAAAAAATAAACTTTAAAAATCTAGAAAAAAATCTTTATACAAAAAATATGCCAGATCCAGATATATTAGTAAGAACTGGTGGAAACCAACGACTTAGTAATTTTATGTTATGGCAACTAGCATATACTGAATTATTTTTCTTAAAAAAACTTTGGCCGGATTTCAAGTCTACAGATTTAATAAATATAATTAAAGTGTTCAAAAAGATTAAAAGGAATTATGGTGCTTTATGATTAAGTTAAATTTAAAAAAAAGGGTTTTAACTTCTATAGCATTATTAATATTAGCTGCATTATTCTTTTATTCTAAATTTGTTCTTATTTACACTTTAATAGTGTTGGGTGTGTTATCTATTATAGAGTTTCATAGATTGATAAATAGAATATATAATAAAAGTTTGTTCAATTTTCTTTCAAACATATTTTTTATTATCTACATTTTCCTATTCTCTTTTTTCTTTTTTTATTTTTCATCTATTTTTCAACTTAAAATTTTAGTATTTATAATTTTGCTTACTTGTATCGCCTCTGATATCGGAGGATATGTTGTAGGAAAAACCTTTAAAGGTCCTAAATTAACAAAAATAAGCCCAAACAAAACAAAATCAGGATCATTAGGATCTTTGATGATCTCCGGTTTATTTTTTTCACTTAGCATGTTCTATTTTACTAATTCAATTAACATGAAAATCTTTTTAGTTGGATTACTTATTTCAGTTATTTGTCAAATAGGTGATTTATTTTTTTCTTTGCTTAAAAGAAAAGCAAATGTAAAAGACACAGGTAAAATTTTTCCAGGCCACGGAGGTGTTTTAGATAGATTAGACGGTATAATTTTTGGGCTTCCTTTTGGTTTTATAATATTAATTTTATTATTCTAATGAAAAAAAAAATTGCAATTTTAGGATCAACTGGATCAGTCGGACTTTCAACTCTAAAAATAATAGATAAAAAAAGACATTTTTTTTCTATTATTCTTCTAGCAGCAAATAATAATTATAAATTAATTTGTGAGCAAATTAAAAAGTATAAGCCAAAATATTTTATTATAAATGATTACGAAGTTTATAAAAAAGTAAAAAGTAAGTTTGTAAATAAAAAAACAAAAATATTTAACAATTTTAAACAAATTAACATTAAAAAAATAGACCTTAGTGTTGCTGCTATTCCTGGCATTGCAGGATTAGAACCTACACTATTGTTTATAAAGTATAGTAAAAAAATTCTGATTGCGAATAAAGAGTCAATTATTTGCGGGTGGACCCTTATTAAAAAAATTGCAATTAAAAATAAAACAATGATAATCCCAGTAGACTCTGAACATTATTCAATTTTCAAATTAATTAAAAACATTGATCATAAAGAAATAGACAAAATATATATTACAGCGTCAGGTGGTCCATTTTTAAATTATAAAAAAAAAGAAATGAGTAAAATTCTACCTAAAGAAGCACTTAAACATCCAAAGTGGAAAATGGGAAAAAAAATTTCGATAGACTCATCAACTCTTATGAATAAAATTTTAGAATTAATTGAAGCTCAAAAGTTATTTAATATACCAATAGAGAAATTTGATATTTTGATTCACCCTAACTCTCTTGTTCACGCAATTATAAAAAAAAAAAATGGATTAACAACGTTCATATATCACGATACATCAATGATAATACCACTAGCTAATGCAATATTCGATGGTAAGTTAAATATTAAAGAATTTTATAAAACTGATAAAAACAAAGATAAAATAGAAAATCTTATATTTAATCAGGTAGATAAAAAGATATTTCCAGTCATAAATTTAAAAAATAGAGCAAATGAATACCCATCAACATCCATTATTATAAATGCAGCTAATGAAATATTAGTTGAACTGTTTCTTAAGAAAAAGATACCTTTTTTAGGCATTTCCAAAACCATATTGAAGATACTAAATGACAGAAATTACAAAAAATATGCTATAAAAAGACCTAAAAATATTCATGAAATTACTGATATTGACAATTGGACAAGAGAAAAAATTAAAAAAAAATTAAATTTAAATGACTAGAAAAATTATAATTTTATTATTGTTTTTATTTAATTTCCCAGCTTTGAAAGCTGAGTTTGTTGAAAACATCATTATCGAGGGTAATAAAAGAATTTCTGATGAAACTATTAAGATTTATGGGGAAGTAGAGGTAAATAAAGATTTTACAGAAAGTGATATAAATAAAGTTTTAACCAATCTTAATTTAACAAATTTTTTTGAAAATATTGAAATAAATTTAAGTAATAAAACTTTAAGAATATTGGTGGAAGAATATCCTTTTGTAAATCAATTGATTATTTTAGGAGAGCCAAAAAAAAGTAACGTCGAAGAAATTAAAAAACTTATTCAAATAAAATCTAAAAGACCTTTCATCAAAGCAAATTTAGCAAAAGATATAGATATAATAAAAAAACTTTATTCTTCTCTGGGGTATAATTTTGCGAAAGTTGATGCAAAAATCAAAGAAATTGATAAAGAAAATTTAGATTTACTTATCGAGATTGATAGAGGAGATCAAACAAAAATTTCCTCTATAAACTTTATTGGCAATAAAAATATTAGATCAAGAAGATTAAGAGATGTTATAGCAAGTGAAGAAGATAAATTTTGGAAAGTAATATCTAGAAATACTAATTTTAATCAGAGTTTGATTGATCTAGACATAAGACTATTAACTAATTATTATAAATCTATTGGTTACTACGATGTTAAAGTATTATCTGAAATTGTTGAACTTAAAGAAAATTTTCAAGCTGAAATTACATTTAATATTAATGCTGGCACAAGATATAAGATAAGTAAAATTAGCACTAAAGTAGATC
>MDSW01025282.1_pt1 | contig 10811 bp, 9 predicted proteins | sample 811171 | NCBI WGS metagenome assembly MDSW01 (sample SAMN05326641, study PRJNA326480) | marine metagenome | isolation source: seawater | place: Atlantic Ocean: North West | collected 2012 | reverse complement strand
TTCAAAAAGTTTTCTGACCTCACGATTTTTTCCAGTAAGCATGCAAACTGAAAACCATTGATTTGAGCTTTGCTTTTCTCCTGGAACGATGTCTGAAAATTTATAAATTTCATTCTCAATTTTAACTCCTGATAACATATTTTTTTTCTTTTGCTCATTAAAATAGCCTCTGGCTCTCACAAGATACTCTCTATCAATTTCAAATGAGGGATGCATGAGTTGATGAGCCAAGGTTCCATCATTCGTAAATAGCATTAATCCAGAAGTATTAATATCTAATCTTCCAACTGCAATCCAGTCAGGTTCATTTTGAACTTTTGGTAAAAAATCAAAGACAAGCTTAATCTTCTTATCATCTTTCTTTGAAGATAAAACTCCACGCGGTTTATTGAGCATAATCACTTTTAGATCTGCTGTTTTTAAAGCAACTCTTTCGCCCTCAAAAGTTACCTCGTCAGCTTCAGAGACTTTGACTCCCAAAATAGCCACTTGTCCATTTACATAAACTTTATTGTCTTTAATAAGTTGTTCGCAAGAGCGCCTTGAACCCAAGCCAGCTTGAGCTAAGAATTTCTGCAGTCGCAGCATAGATTTAGCCAGCTTCTAGTTGATCTAGAGCATCTTCGGCTGGTAAAGCCTCTGGCAATGGAGGTAAATCATTGATTGATTTTAGGTTTAAATCATTTAGAAAAGTTTTGGTTGTTTCATATAAAGCCGGTCTGCCTGGAACATCTCGATAGCCGGATACCTTGATCCACTCTCTATCAAGCAATGATCTGATTATCTGAGTGCTCACAGTAACGCCTCTTATATCTTCAATATCACCTCTTGTGACTGGTTGTTTATAAGCAATTATAGATATGGTCTCCATTAATGCTTTAGAGAGCCTGCTTGATGTATCATTCCATAAAGGATAGAGACAATCACCATAACTCTCTCTAACCTGCATTCTAAAGCCTGATGCCACCTCTTTTATTTCGATAGAGCTATCTGCATATCTTTCTTCTAACGAATTTAAAGCCACTTTAATACTTGGTAAATCTATATCTATATTTTGAGATCCCATCAGAGTTTTCATCTCTGACAAACGCATTGGTCTGCCAGCACCAAAGAGAATAGATTCAACAATATTGGACAAGTTTTCAATATTAGCCATCTAGTGAACACCTCGATTGGTTGATTTTAGGTAAAGTTGATTAGAATCTTTGTTTTGAATGAGCTCTATGTGTCCATCTTTTGCTAAATCTAAAGAGGCCAGTAAGGCAACGACAACTCCCTGCTTTCCCTCTTTCTTTTGATATGTTTGAAAGAACTGAATTACATTTCTTTTATTGAGAATTGATAAGATCAATGCAATTCTTTCTTGAGTAGATAGTTCTTCAAAATGTATTTCATGATGTGCTGAGAATTTAGGACGCATTGAGACTTCACAAAATAAGGCTGCAAGTTCATGCGCAGATATATCCAAAGTTTCTTCGCGATCTTTAAATTTCGGTAAAGCAGTTGATGCAAGAAAAAAATCTCTATCCAGTCGTGGCAAATTTGAAACAGATTCTGATACGCTTTTATACCTTTGATATTCTTGCAGCCTTTTTATAAGCTCAGATCGAGGATCTTCCTCTTCCTCTTCCTCTTCAGACTGAGGAATCAACATTCTAGATTTAATCTGAGCAAGGGTAGCTGCCATTACCAAATAATCAGCAGCAAGTTCTATCTTCAAAGCATCCATTAATTCAATGTATTGAATGTACTGATCGGTAATCTCAGAAATATCTAGATCCAAAATGTTAATGTCTTTCTTTTGAATGAGATAAAGCAATACATCCATTGGACCAGAAAAATCCTCTAAATATATTTCTAAAGCTTCGGGCGGGATAAATAAATCGTCGGGAAGTTGCGTTAAAGCCTCACCTTTAAATTGTGGAAATTCTAGCTGTGCTTGGGACTTCATAAGTTTAATTTATACAAGATGCAGTAATTATAAGCTCTTTTTAACACAACATCTTGTGATTTTGCATATAAATATTGCTTTAAAAGGTTTTAATAAGGCCTTAAAAAGAATTAATAAGATCGGTTAAAGCCTATGTTTTTAATTTAATTGCATTAATATTTGAGCATGGAATCTATTTACCACACTGACAATACAAGGATTGTTGAAAAGTTTGATCTTATTACGCCCAACGACGTAATTTCAGAGTATCCCTTGACCGATGAGATTTCCAAATTAGTATATGGAACTAGAAATGAGGCTAGTCAAATTCTACATGGCAAAGACGACAGAGTAATTGTTGTTTGTGGACCTTGCTCAATACACGACCCAGAATCTGCTCTTGAATATGCTCACTTATTAAAAGATGCTAAAGATTCATTTCAAGCTAATTTGTTAATAATAATGAGAGTATATTTTGAGAAACCCAGAACAACTGTTGGTTGGAAAGGTTTGATCAATGATCCAGATATTAATGAAAGCTATGATGCTAATAAAGGCTTGATGCTTGCAAGAAAAATTCTTAGGGATATTACCGCAATGGGACTGCCTGTCGGAACAGAGTTTTTAGATCCAATTTCACCTCAATTTGTTGCTGATCTAATTTCATGGGGAGCTATCGGGGCTAGAACTGCAGAAAGTCAATCTCATAGGGAATTAGCTTCTGGTCTTTCTTGCCCAATTGGAATTAAAAATGGAACAACTGGTGCATTAAAGCCTGCAATTGATGGTATTCAAGCTGCAAATCATCCTCACGTATTTTTCTCAAATACAAAGGATGGGCGAGTATCAATATATAAAACTTCTGGAAATTCAGATTCACATATTATCCTTCGAGGTGGGAAAGAACCCAATTTTAGCTCGGATGCCATTCAACAAACACTTACAGCATTAGTTGAAGCGGATGTAAATGACTCTATTATGGTTGATGCAAGCCATGGGAATAGTCAAAAACAATTTAAAAAGCAAATTGATGTGGTTAATGATTTGGCTGAACAAATTTCAGCAGGCAATCAAAGTTTAAGAGGATTGATGCTCGAAAGTCACTTAGTTGAGGGCAATCAAAGCATCACTGAAAACCTCACATATGGACAAAGTATTACTGATGCATGCATGAACTGGGATGACACTCTTAACTGCCTCAATATAATCAGTGAAGCTGTGCAGAAGAGGCGAGGGTAATTGAAAGAAGACTTATTTACTTTCTCCATTCAAGAAGCAGAAACCCTCGGCATAGAATGCGCTGTTGTTTTGACTGCTGCAAAAAAAATTGAAACCGAATGCTATTCTCCAAGTGAAATAGCAATGAAGCTCAAAGAACAAATTCCTTTTGTTGAGGAGCAGGAAATCCTCAAGCACATCAATAGATTGATAAATCTGAAGTTAATTACTGCAGAAGCAATCTCTAAAAAAAATGAATCTCCACAAAATAAAAATCTTTATTCTTTAAAGCTGCCGTCAAATAATTCTAATGCGGGCAAGAGAAAGCTTGATTACTCATGGACACCATCTATTCAGGCATTTGAGGTTTTAGGGATGGGCAAGATCAACAAAGAGTTTATTGAAAGTAAGGTGAATGAGTTCAAGATGTATTGGCTAGAAAAAAATCAAGTAAGAGATAACTGGAATGTGTTATTTGTAGATTTCATCCGCAGAGAGTGGGTAAAAGAAAACTCAGAAAATAAAGGCTTACCTGTCTGCATCAATGAGAATTGGTCACCATCTTCTGATGCATTTGATATATTAAAACTTGCCAATGTTTCAAAAAATGATGCTTTAAAACACTTAAAGGAGTTTATACTCTACTGGAAAGAAAATGGAACAGCGCTAAGGTCTTGGAACTCAAAATTCGTAGATTTTGTAAAACGCAAAGAACTTATTGGTTCTTACAAAGAAAAAAATGGCAAAAAAACTTACAAACATAATGAACCAGGAGAGTTTTCTCAAAAGTTTAAAGACAGAACAAAAGATGACTCCTGGGCAGAAAATCTCGAATTCTGATCGAAAAAGCTTTATTAAAGCTATAGATGATCTCTTTTTAAAACTTGAACTTTCCTATCATTACCAATTTTACAAAGTCTTCGGCACTGATCACAGACTCACTGAGGCAAAAAAACTTTGGGCAGAAAGCTTAAAAAAATATCCAACAGAATCCATTAATGCAGCAGTTGAAACTGTTATTCAATCAAATGATTACCTTCCAACTCTTACAGAGATCCTCAAAGCTTGCTCCGCATCAATGGGTGAAATTAACATTCCAAGCCCACAAGAAGCCTTTATTGAAGCGCAAAAATCTTCAGCACCTAGACAAGAATTTTCTTGGACTCACCCAATAATCTATTGGACAGGCAAAGAAATTGGCTGGGAATTAATTAACTCACCAAATAATGCAAACACTTTTCAAGCATTTTCAAAAACTTATATGCGCCTTGCAAAAGAGATGAGAGCAGGCAAAAAATTTAATCTTACTCCTACAGAAACTTCTGATGCTATAGAACCTATCGATGTCGAATTACTTGAAAGGTTGCGAAAAAAGCATGGCTTATAATTTTGTAAAGTATACTTTACAAAAATCATGCACTATAATCACCCTCCCCAGTCATACATATGGCATTGGAGTTTAAAAAAAATTAAGTAAATGTCTAAAAACGTCAGAATCTCTCTCTACATACTTATTCCGATAATTTGTTGGATGATTTCAGGTCAATTTATTGAAGACGAGGTGATTCAAACAAAATCCTCTACAGAACTCACATCAGTTGTGATCCAAAAAAGTAGTTCGGATTTCTTTTCTCCTAAAATTGTTCTTAATGCATCAGCGACCTCCGAAAAAAGAGTTAGGGTGATAGCTAAAACTTCTGGTGAAGTAATGCCTAATGAGGTATCACAAGGTCAATGGGTAGAAAAAGATCAGGTCTTATGCAGTTTAGGTGTTGTTGAGCTTAACAGAACAGAGGTGAAAGCTCCCTTTAGAGGATACGTAGAAAAAATAATAAAACCTGGGAACTACCTTAATAGAGGAGAAATCTGTGCAGTCATTATCGAGCTTGATCCTGTAACTTTTATAGCTGAGGTTCCAGAGGCAGAAATCAAAACAATTATAAAAGGGCAAATCGTCTCAATTCAGCTTGTAACAGGAGAAATAATCAAAAGTAGTTTGAGCTTCGTTTCTAAGAGTGCAACCCCATCAACTAGAAGCTTTCGTGTTGAGGCAGAAGTTGAAAATCCAAATGGATTAATAAGAGATGGAATTACTGCAACCATGCAAATTAGTACAAATAAAATTCTTGCAACTAAAATCGCTCCATCAATCATGCTGTTATCTGATGCAGGATCACTTGGAGTAAGAGTTGTAGATAATGCAGCTGTTGTTAAATTCATACCAATTAAAATTTTAGAAGATACTCAAGACGGTATTTGGGTTTCAGGAATTCAAAATTCATCAAATTTAATAGTTCGTGGACAAGGTTATGTTGAGAATGGTCAACAAGTAATACCTATCCCTGCAAGTGAGTCATGACAGGAATAGTAGATTTTGCTTTATCTAAAGCAAGAACTACTCTTGCATTAGCTGTAGTTATAATAATTGCAGGTGCATATGCTAGATCAACTATAACAGTTGCCTCCGAACCTAATATTTCTTTACCCCTTGTCAGTGTCTCTGTTTTTCTTGATGGCGCTTCACCTGAAGATGCTTCAAGGTTAATTGCTAGGCCACTAGAAACAAGATTAAGAAGTGTTCCTGGAATTAAAGAACTTTCTTCATCTGCGCGTTTAAGTTATGCAAGGATAGTTGGTGAATTTGAAGTTGGGTACGATATAGATACTGCTCTTCGAGATATCAAACAAGCAGTTGAAGAGGTTAAATTTCAGCTTCCCAGAGAAGCAGAAGACCCACAAATTAGAGAATATTCTTTTGCAATGTTCCCTGTCATGAATTTGAGTCTTGTTGGTTCAGCATCAATGAGAACAAAAGTATTTTTTGCAAGAGAATTACAGGATAGGTTAGAGGCAATAAGCGAAGTCTTAGCAGCAGATTTAGAGGGTGCCCCAGAAGAAGTGCTTGAAGGGATTATCGATAAATCAAAGATGGAAGCTTATGGAATAACTTTGACCCAGCTCTACACCGCAATTGCAAACAATAACTTAATTATTCCGGGGGGAGCTCAAGATACTGGTTCTGGAAAATTCAATATTGAAGTGCCCAGTATTTTTGAAACCGCAGAAGATGTTTACAACATTCCTATAAAAGTTACTCAAGATGCCGTTGTTACTCTCAGCGATATTGGGGAAATCAAAAGAACCTTTAAAGATATTTCTTCATTTGCCAAAGTGAATGGCGAAGATGCTGTGACTCTTGAAATTAGAATGAGAGTTGGTGCAAATGCTATTGAGGCTAAAAAAGAAATTATTAAAGTTAAAGAAGAATTTGAAAAGATTATCCCAACCAATCTTTCAATTGTAAGAACTAACGATGACACGGTTTGGGCAGAGGTAATGGTATCGGAGTTGGAGGGAAATATTATCACCGCAATATTCCTTGTTATGATTCTTGTCATTGCAAGCATGGGGGTGAGAGTCGGTATGCTGGTTGGACTTTCCATTCCCTTTTGTTTCCTCTTAACATTTATCATCCTAAAGAATCTTGGCATTGAATTTAATTTTCTTGTAATGATGGGGCTATTACTTGGCCTTGGAATGTTAATTGATGGAGCTATTGTTGTCACAGAGTATGCAGATAGAAAAATATCTGAAGGGCTGGATCGAAAAGAGGCTTATCGACTTGCATCAAAACGGATGTTTTATCCCATTATCTCTTCAACTGCCACAACAATAGCTGCGTTTACTCCCTTAATTTTTTGGCCAGGCTTCACTGGACAATTTATGCGATATCTCCCAATCACAGTATTTATCGTCCTAAGCTCATCAGTGGTGTATGCAATGATTATCACTCCAGTTGTTGGCTCTATATTTGGCCAAAGAAATTCGACATTGGTATCTGGAGAAAGCGAACAAACTGGAGAATTTCTTTTTGATAAATTATCTGCATTTTATTCAAGAGCGTTGAATAAATTTGTTAAGAATCCTGGTGAAACCATGATCGCTGTCCTTATGCTTTTATGGTTTTTTGGGTATGCGATGTATGGCAATTTTAATAAAGGCACTCTTTATTTCGCGGATGTTGATCCAGTTGCAGCTGAGATTAATATTCGAGCAAGAGGCAACTTCTCCTCGACAGAAGCAAAAGAAATAATGGAAATGGTTGAAGAAAAACTACTTGATGTTGAGCACATTGAAAACTTATATATGACAACAGGATCTCAATGGTTCAATGCTGGTGGAGACACCATGGCAAGAGGTTTGATGGAGGTTGTGGATACTCAATTTAGGAATGTTTCTGGAAACGAGGTCTTCATAAAAGCTCAAGAAGCAACTTCTGGTATTCCAGGTGTTATTGTCGAGGTCACCCCTGAAGAAGGAGGCCCCTCTTTTGGCTCTCCTATTGAATTAGGTATTTTTGGAGATAATGAGGAATCTGTAGCTAAGACCACTAAAATTATTGAACAGTACATGATTGATGAAGTGGTGGGATTAACAAACATAAGGTCAACTCTGCCCTACTCCTTAATTGAATGGAAAGTAGAGGTAAATAAACAAAAGGCAGCTCAATTAGGGGTGAGCATTGCGGATATTGGTGCTTTAGTTCAAATGCTTACTAATGGATTTAAAGTTGGCGAATATAGGCCGGATGACTCCAAAGATGAAATAGAGATAAGAGCTAGATTTGATACTCAAAATAGATCTTTAAGTGGTATAGAAGAGCTCAAAGTTAATTCAATCAATGGCCTCATTCCAATCAGCACTTTTGTGAAATTAGTCCCTACAGAAAATAGACAATCTGTTGTTCGAAGAAATGGAAAATTTTTTCACGAGATAGGTGTTGCCATAGATAAAACTCAGCTAGATAGTTCTGGGCAAGTCATTCTTGTCTCAGATAAGGTTCAGGAAATGGGTAATTGGTTATCTAGTCAAAAATTTGATGAAGGAATCACTACCAAATTTAGAGGCATGCAAGAAGAAACTGAAGAAGTAACAGAGTTTCTCTCGATTGCAGCTGTCACCGCGTTAGCTTTAATGCTTATCCTTCTTGTTACTCAATTTAATAGTTTCTATCAATCAACTCTTGTTCTCAGTGCTGTATTTATGTCAATTGTTGGAGTTTTGATAGGGCTGTTAATTACAGGAAAACCATTTAGCACAACAATGACAGGCATTGCCATCGTTGCCTTATCTGGAATAGTTGTAAATAACAACATTGTGCTGATTGATACATTCAATAGACTTACAGGTGAATTTCCCAATCTAAAGAGAGAGGATGTAATCATAAAAACATGTAAGCAAAGGTTGCGTCCAATTCTATTAACAACTACAACAACTATTTTTGGTCTTCTGCCATTAGCCTTAGGAGTCAGCGTAGATGTGCTTGGTAGAGAGATTGTTGTTGGAAGTCGAGTGGTTGGTTGGTGGCAAAATCTCGCTTCATCAATCGTATTTGGTTTAGCTTTCAGCACAATCCTAACTCTAATTTTCACTCCAGCTGCACTGATACTTCCTACAAGAATTAAATCTTGGCTAGAAAATAGATTTGAATTTTTTAAAGCTTCAAGCTGAGTGATGAATGAAAATTCATAAGTTACAATAAGCGATGACCAAAAAAGATACAGTAAATTTCGAATCATCTCTTAAAAAACTTGAGCAAATTGTTGCCAAGCTTGAAGATGGTGATATCAACTTAGAAGATAGCGTGAAATCATTTGAAGAAGGCATTGGCTTGGTAAAAGAATGTCAGAAACAACTCTCAGCAGCTGAGTTAAAAGTAAAAAAACTTTTAGATAGTGGCGATACAGTAGATCTGGATAGCTAAGATTGCATCTATGTCTTTAAGCTTTCTATCTGAATGCAAAAAGAAGGTATTCAATCGAATAGATGGCCTTCTTCCAGATACTAATAAGATCACTTCCTCAATGCGATATTCAGCTCTGGCAGACAGTAAATGTATTCGAGCTGGATTAGTCTTTGCATCTGGAAATCTAAACAGGGAAATTTCTAATGCAGCATTAGTTGATATGGCTACTGGTATTGAGCTTATGCACACTTATTCATTAATTCATGATGACTTGCCTTCAATGGACAATGACGAAATAAGAAGAGGACAAGCCTCAAATCATATAAAATTTAATGAGGCTACAGCTATATTAACCGGCGATGCCCTGCAAGCTTTAGCTTATGAGACTATTGTTTCATCATCTGAAATAAACCAAGAGCAAAAACTTTTATCAATCAAAGCCCTTTCAAGTGCATGTGGGCACGAAGGCATGATTTTGGGTCAACAGCATGATTTAGATGCTGAAAATAATGAATATAATGATATTCAAAGAATTCATGAGCTTAAAACTGGAAAGCTGATTCGAGTTGCCATGACTATGCCTCATATGGGTAGTGAAAAACAAAAAAATCAACTAACAGTTTTAGATGAGGTTGGTAAAGATCTCGGGCTTGCTTTTCAAATTATGGATGATGTGTTGGAGGTCTCTTCAGATTCAATTACGCTAGGAAAAAGTAATCAGTCAGACTTGGTGAATGAAAAGTTAACTTATGTAAATGCCTTTGGCAAACAAGAGTCCATAGATCAAGCTCATGCTTTATCAAATTCATGTATTGCTAGATTAGAAGATTCATTTAAAAAAAATGAAGTTGCAGACTTACTTGAGTTGGCTAAATTTATGGTTGAAAGAAAAAGCTAAGATGAAAATATTCTCCGAGATTCCATCAAGCCTTCCCAAAACAACTGTTTTAGATAAAGTAAATTTACCTAAAGATATTAAAAGTTTAACGCCCATTGAGCTCAAGACACTAGCCGATGATGTTAGAGCACACATGTTATACAGTGTTGGTCAGAGTGGAGGTCATCTTGGTGGAGGCCTAGGGGTAGTAGAGCTGACTGTAGTTTTGCACTATCTTTATAACACTCCTGATGACAAAATAATTTGGGATGTAGGTCATCAAGCTTATCCTCATAAAATTCTGACCGGAAGAAAAGAAAATCTTACCTCAATCCGACATAAAGATGGATTGGCTCCATTTCCCAGTCGAGAAGAAAGTCCATATGATGCCTTTGGGGTTGGCCACTCCAGCACATCTGTAAGTGCTGCGCTTGGCATGGCGATAGCTAATCATAATACTAATAAAAAGGTTGTTGCTGTGATAGGTGATGGAGCTATGACAGCTGGAATGGCCTTTGAAGGTTTGGCGCATACAGGTCATATTAAACCAGATATGCTGATTATTCTTAATGATAACGATATGTCTATCTCAGAAAATGTAGGTGGATTAAACAATTATTTTTCAAGAATTTGGGCATCAAAAGTTTACAAGGGAATAAGAAAAAGTGGAAAAAGCTTTTTAGAGAATCTACCTCAAGCTCACCATATTGCTAGAAAAGTAGAAACTCAAATGAAAGCTATGGTTGCTCCAGGAAGCATTTTTGAGGAATTAGGCCTAAATTACATCGGTCCAATAGATGGTCATGATATTGATGAGTTGATAACAGTGATAGGCAATCTAAAAGATTTTGAAGGCCCGCAATTTCTGCATGTAATTACTAAGAAAGGAGCTGGATTGGATCCCGCAGAAGCAGATAGAATAGGCTTTCATGCCATTGGAAAAATAAAACCATTAGATGCAGCCAACAAAAAGAATGGGCCAAAATATCAGGATGTTTTTGGGCAATGGATTGTGGATATGGCTAAAGAGGATGAAGAAT
>MDSW01194440.1_pt1 | contig 10812 bp, 7 predicted proteins | sample 811171 | NCBI WGS metagenome assembly MDSW01 (sample SAMN05326641, study PRJNA326480) | marine metagenome | isolation source: seawater | place: Atlantic Ocean: North West | collected 2012 | reverse complement strand
TCGTTTCTTTTTTAAAAGTATACCGGAGACCTTACCCACACCATGGTACATCAAAATCCTGTTCTAGAACGTTAATCGTTTAGAAACAGTCACTTGCAAATCGGTCCACGGACCGTGGAACTTGAAAAGTGGTGCCCAGGGGCGGAGTTCGATGCCCTGTAACGGGGGTGGTAGCAACCTGATTTTCAATAATATCAATAGTTTAGCATGTATAAACAAAAGGTAAAGTGCCTATTTTTGGATAACAGTTTGGATAACAGCCAAAGTGCTGGTGTCAATCGGGGTTACTTGAGCTTTTTGCTAACAAATCTGGAATTCTAAATAGGGGCCAGGGCCCATGTACCGTGGAGCTATGACCACGGACCCCGCAGGGTTGATGGGTTACCAACTTAATGTTAAGCTTTTTCCATTTAGTCAAAAAATCCAGCAAACTAATACTTATTCTGTGAAAAAAACCTATTTACCATTCAATAAATGTTGATTTTGTATCAATTGCAGGCAAGTTTGTACTAGAGTTTGCGGGTTAGAAACTGGAATGATGCATGGCTAGGAAGCTATGTTCCTACGTTTTCGAAAGGGAGGACATCTATGAAAACATTACGCTTATCAGGGTTAGCCATGGCGGTTGCAGTTGGTCTCGGGGGCGCAGCAAGCGCAACTGAACTGACTATCGCTATTGTTAACAATGGCCACATGATTAATATGCAAAAAGTTGCAGAAGCTTACACTAAAGATACCGGTGTAAAGCTGAACTGGGTTTCACTGGAAGAGGGTGTACTGCGTGAGCAGGTCACATCTGACACTGCAACTGGTGGTGGTCAGTATGACATCATTAATATTGGTATGCAGGAAGCTCCAATCTGGGGTGCAGCAGGCTGGATTGAGCCTCTGAACTTTGGCGCGTCTTATGACGTGAACGATATGCTACCTGCTATCCGCAACGGTCTGTCACATAATGGAACACTCTATGCTGCACCATTCTATGGCGAATCATCAATGGTAATGTACCGTAAGGATCTGACTGACGCTGCTGGTGTTTCTGTCAGAGATAATGATACATGGTCAAATATCAAAGCTGCAGCTGCAGCAATTCATAATCCAGATGCTGGTGTATATGGCGCGTGTCTGCGTGGTAAGCCAGGCTGGGGTGACAATATGGCATTCATCACAACTGTAGTGAATTCATTCGGTGGTGCCTGGTTCGATAAGGATATGCGTCCAACAATTGATTCACAGCAGTGGCATGATGCGATTAACTTTTATGTAGACCTGCTTGGCAATTATGGCCCTCCAGGCTCAGAAGGTAATTCATTCAACGAAATTCTGGCGCTTTATAACGAAGGTAAGTGCGGCATGTGGATTGATGCCACAATCGCAGCATCATTCCTAGAAGTTGACGGTGTAGCATATGCTCAGTCACCAAATGCCGGTAATCCGGTTGGCGCAAACTGGCTGTGGGCATGGGCAATGGCTGTACCAGCTGGCTCTCCAAATGCTGAAGAATCAAAGAAGTTTATCGAATGGGCAACATCAAAAGACTATATCAAAGCTGTTGCGAACCATCCTGAATTTGGGTGGGGTTCAGTACCAACAGGTACACGTTCATCAACATATGCCTATCCTGAGTTCCAGGCTGTTGCTGGCTTTGCTGCAGCAGAAATGGCAGCGATTGAATCAGCAGCACCTGAAGCAACTGATCTGAAGCCATATGTTGGTGTTCAGTTTGCAGCTATCCCTGAGTTTCCAGAGGTTGGCATTGCTGTTGCACAGGAAATGGCAGCCGCGCTGTCAGGTGCAAAATCAGTAGCGGACGCTCTGGCTGCATCACAGAAAGCAGCTACGGCGATTATGTCTGAAGCTGGCTATTTCTAAACTGGGTAATTTACACAGTAAGGCCTGGAATGTTTTACCCGGCCTTACTTTTCAGCCCCTAATCAGGCTCTACTAAGATTTTCTGGCCTTATTAGGCTGACTTTTATATATTTATATATTTATATATTTTTTTTTAAAATCATTTTTATAAATATATCTCAGGAGCTATGAGAGTATATGTCAAACAGAACTTTGCCTCGATTACTACAAACTCCTGCAGTTGTGCTGCTGTTAATGTGGATGCTTGTCCCGCTCAGCATGACATTGTTTTTCTCCTTCATACGTTATGTGCTGAATAACCTCAGACGTCCAGAATGGACATCACCTGATATTGCGAACTGGCGCGGATTTGGCAATTATGAATATGTGCTTTATCAGGCGAAAGACTTCTGGTTTGCAGTTCAGAACAGCCTATTTATTGTTGGCAGCGTTATATTCCTCACGGTGGTATTCGGGCTGGCAATTGCGGTACTGGTGAACAGGACATTTCCGGGAAGAGGCATTGTCCGGGTGCTATTTATATCTCCATTTTTTGTAATGCCTGCGGTAAATGCAGTATTGTGGATTAATATGATCCTTGACCCGGTGCTCGGTCTGAATGGCCTTGCTATTGAGGGTATTAATAACACAATATCGACGCTGCAGAATTTGCCCGGTATAGGGTCTTTTTTTGCGCTATGGCCTGAGATTGAACCTCTTTCATTCAGAGCTACTCAAACATCTGCCTACGCGGTGATTATCATGGTGACATGGCAGTGGACACCTTTTGCGGCGCTGATTTTCATGACATCACTTCAGTCTGAAGATCAGCAGCAGAAAGAGGCAGCGATTTTAGATGGTGCAGGCGTATGGGCACAATTTATGCATCTCACCCTGCCACATCTGGCGCGTCCCATTGCAATTGTGGTTATGATACAGGCGATTTTCCATCTGTCACTTTATGCTGAGATTGAAATTGTAAGCCGTGGTAATGGCAACAAAAACCTGCCTTATCTAATAGGTGAGTTCGCATCTAACAATATTGGTGCTGCCAGCGCTACAGGTATTATGGCTGTGATTCTAGCAAATATTGTCGCCATTTTTCTGCTGCGCATCATCGGCAAAAGCCTAATGGATTAAGGATAAATCATGTCTCCATTTGTCCGGTCATCACGATTTGGAACTTTTTTCTGGCCTATCCTAGCATGGGTACTAGCACTACTATTCTTTTTCCCAATTTTCTGGATGGTGCTGACCAGCTTTAAAACAGATGCAGATGCGGTAAAGCCTGAGTTTCTGTTTTTCTTCACCCCCACCTTGGAAAATTACTTTAACATGACCGAAAATTATGATTACTGGCGCTTTGCCATTAATTCGGGTATCACCTCGGTCTTTGCCACATTATTTACGCTGTCTGTCGGCGTGCCTGCAGCCTATGCAATGGCTTTTAACCCCAGCCGCCACACCAAAGATATTCTGGTCTGGATGCTTTCAACCAAAATGCTTCCGGCTGCAGCTGTTCTGTATCCCATGACTTTTCTGACCAAAAATATGCTAGGGCTGTTTGACACCCATTTTCTGGTTATTCTAGTGTTAAGTTTAATAAACCTGCCAATCGTAATCTGGATGCTTTTCACCTATTTCAAGGAAATCCCGAAAGAAATCATTGAGGCTGGTAAAATGGATGGGGTGAGTTTTTGGGGTGAAATGGGCGATATCGTGCTACCACTCGCGTGGGGTGGTCTGGCGTCAACAGCCCTGCTCTGTTTTATTTTCTGCTGGAATGAAGCTTATTGGACAGTGCGACTAACCACAACAGATGCAGCAACCTTATCAAAACTCATTGAGGGTAATAGGGCTCCGGAGGGACTGTTTTTTGGTCGCCTGTCAGCGGTTTCCACTGCAGCTGTAGGGCCGATTGTAGTTTTGGGTTGGTTCTGTCAGAAGCAACTGGTCCGCGGCCTTACCTTTGGTGCAGTAAAATGATGGTTAGTGCAATACAGGAACATTTATTATGTCTGGGCTGACACCTGAATTTGAATTTGTTGACGGCACGGATAAATCTATCCGATATCTTGAGCATGGCTGGCCAACAGATTTATGCCGATGGCATAATCACGAGGTGCTTGAGCTTCATCTGGTCGTAGCTACGCGCGGGAAAAGTTTTGTTGGTGATTATATCGGGGAATTCAGCCCGGGCGCGCTATATCTTATAGGCCCAAACCTGCCTCATAACTGGGTTACAGATGAATATGGTTTAGATGGACCCGTGGACCTGCGCGATATGCTGGTTCAGTTCAATCAGAAAACCATACGGGATTTAGTGTCTGCTTTTCCAGATTTCAAAGAACTGGATGGCCTGCTTCAGAGAGCAACTGGTGGGATAGAATTTATCGGTTTTGACAGTGATACCTCACAACAATATTTAGCTGCTATCCGTGATGCAAAGGGTGCTGACCGTATTGTCAAATTTTTACAGATGATGCTGGCAGTAAATGAACACCCTCACCAGAAAATTCTGTCCGTCGCTAATGCGGACTTCAGGAATTTCCGTTCACATCATTCTAATATTGGACATGTCGTAGACCATATTATTGAGAATTTTGCAGAAGATATCAGCCTAGCTCAGGCTTCTGAGATGGCATATATGAGTGTGACTGCTTTTGCACGTAACTTTCAAAAATTAACAGGTAGCCGGTTTCTGGAATTTGTAACCCGTGTGCGTATTGGACAGGCCTGTTCAATGCTACAGGCGACAGATGAGAAAGTAGCTACAATTTGTCATGAGGTGGGGTTCAAGAATCTAGCAAATTTCAATCGCCATTTCCTGAAAATTAAAGATACAACCCCCTCAGCTTATCGGGACTATACCCGGTCTGAGTTGCAAAAATAAGAGTAGTAGAAAATGTTAGACGGTAAACTTTTTCAGACTGATTATGATAGAGCCTCATGCGAAATAGGGATAGTGCATCTGGGCTTTGGGGCGTTTCATCGCGCTCATCAGGCTGTGTATATTGATGATTACATGCAAAAGATAGGTGATTTGCGCTGGGGAATTGCGGCTGTAAATCTGCGTGAAGCAGATGCAGCTGGGTTTCACAAGGCCGCTCAGGCCAAAGATGGCTATGTTCTGAAAACTATCGCGCCAGACGGAACTGTCGACTACCGCATGGTACGCTCCCATCTGACCTTTATTGATGCCAGCTCAGTTCCAGGTGAAGGTTTTGATATTCTGTGCCGCCCCAGTGTTCATGCTGTGACGATAACGGTGACAGAAAGTGGCTATTATGTGGATAAAAACTGGGGGCTTGACCTATCCGCAGAGCCAATTGCAGCAGGGATAGCAGGAGATAAAACAGAAACGGTTTATGCGTATCTAACTGAAGCTCTGGCACGAAGGGCTGAAATGCTTAAAACACCACTTACCATCATGTGCTGTGATAATATCCGGAATAATGGCAAAATGCTTGAACGCAATTTGCTATCCTACATCACTGCAACAGGTCGGAAAGAACTTGCCCAATGGGTTGAGGATAATGTGAGCTTCCCCTGCTCTATGGTAGATAGAATTACTCCCAGAACCACAGATGATCTCAATACAGAAATAGGCAAGCTATTCAACTCTGAAACCCTCTCACCTATTCATGCAGAACTGTTCACCCAATGGGTGATTGAGAAGAAATTTGCCTCAGAGATGCCTGATCTGAAGAAGGTTGGTGTACAGATTGTCTCTGATGTCCTCCCATATGAGGAAGCTAAAATCCGTATCCTTAATGGTGGGCATACAGCACTTGCTTATCTGGGTGCATTATCAGGTCACACTACATTTGATCAGGCAATGCGCGATCCATATCTCAGAGCGTATTTTGACCGGTGGGAAAAATCAGAGGTTTTAATGGGTCTGGATGATAGTATTCCATTTAATACAGTTCATTATTTAGACGAGATAGCCCGGAGATTTGAGAATCAGGGCATTGCTGATCATTTAGAACGTATCTGTATGGATGGATATTCAAAAATGGCAATTTATATCCGGCCAACATTAGAGGCATGCCTTCAGAAAGGGATTACACCAGAGGCTGGGTTTGACTGTGTTGCCTCATGGATTATAAACGCCAGACGGTATCAGAATGGCACCAGCACCATTCCTTATCACGAACCTAACTGGCACAAAATGGAGCCAATGATTGCACCAGGTAAGGAAGAGGAAATCGCTTCAGACCCGAATATCTGGGGTGACCTTCCTGACAGATTTAACAGCTTTGTACCTAGCCTTGTAGCCGCTATTCACAGGATGGAACAGAAATGGCAGGTTTAACCCTTCGAGAAGTTGCTAAAAGCTACGGCGACACAGATGTGATCACTAATCTTGATCTTGATATTCAGGATGGTGAGTTTGTTGTATTTGTTGGCCCCTCTGGCTGCGGTAAATCAACATTACTTCGAATGATAGCCGGACTGGAAGAGATTACCGGAGGCACAATAGCTATCGGTAATAAGGTTGTCAACGATATTGCACCTGCAAAACGTGGTGTTGCGATGGTGTTCCAGACCTACGCACTCTACCCGCATATGACCGTCTACAAAAATATGGCATTCGGGCTGAAACAGGCAAAAACACCCGCAGATGAAATTGACAGACGGGTAAAAGCAGCTGCAGAGACTCTTGAGATTACACCCCTACTTGAGCGGACACCGCGGGCACTATCAGGAGGACAGCGGCAGCGGGTTGCTATCGGGCGCGCAATTGTGCGAGAGCCCGAAGTTTTCCTCTTTGACGAGCCATTATCAAACCTTGATGCGGCTCTTCGGGTCCAGACACGGATTGAAATTGCCCGCCTGCATAAGCGACTTGGCACGACTATGATTTACGTCACCCATGATCAGGTTGAAGCGATGACGCTGGCAGATAAAATTATAGTGCTGAGAGATGGTAATATTGAACAGGTTGGCAGCCCGATTGAACTCTATGAAAAGCCTCAAAATATGTTTGTAGCTCAGTTTATTGGTAGCCCTAAAATGAATTTCTTCAAAGCAGAGGAACTTAACGATAAAGGACAATCTTACCTGAAGGGTGAGGCAGATATTATCGGCATCCGCCCCGAACATCTTAAGCTTGCAGGCAAAACAGATGCGCTCATTACTGCAACCCCTGATTTGATCGAGAACCTAGGCGAGATCGCACTGGTGCATTGCAAAACAGCAAGCAGCATGGAATTTATCGCTAAAACAACTGATCTGTCGGCCTTTCCTGTTGGCAAAGAAGTTAAGCTGACAGCAAATACATCTGTGCTTAATTTTTTCAACAGCACAAGCCAGCAGGCTGTATAGCTATAGCTGCCCAGAGAAATGGAATTAGATGGCATTTTACATTGGCATAGATCTTGGCACTTCTGCAATTAAAGTCATTTTGCTTGACGAGTGGCAGATAGAGCATGCCGCAATTTCGGTGCCGCTTGAGGTGCTTCGCCCCTATGCTGGATGGTCAGAACAGAACCCTGATGACTGGTGGCAAGGGGTAGAAAGTGCGCTTGACCAGATGGCGCATACCTGTTCTGAAAAAATGGCTAGTCTGCGGGCAATTGGCCTGTCTGGCCAGATGCATGGCCTTGTTGCGCTTGATAAGGACGATACTGTACTACGTCACGCCATTTTGTGGAATGATACACGCGCCAGTGCTGAAGCAGAGGCGCTGGATAGAGATGAGCCTGCCTTCAGACAGAGAGGTGGCAATATGGTGATGGCCGGATTCACCGCCCCGAAAGCGTTGTGGATGGTGCGTCATGAGCCTGATTTATTTGCTCGCATTAATACTATTCTACTCCCTAAAGATTATATCCGTTTCTGCCTGAGCGGCGAAAAAATTTCTGATATGTCTGATGCATCTGGCACATTGTGGCTTGATATTGCAGGACGGCGCTGGTCAGACACTCTGCTTGAGGCTTGCGGGCTGAGTATAGAGCAGATGCCAAAACTGGTCGAAGGCAGCCAGCTAGGCGGCTATCTGCGCACTGGTCTGTGCCAGAAATGGGGGATTAGACAACCAGTTATCATTGCAGGCGGTGCAGGTGATAATGCCGCCGCCGCGATAGGTCTTGGCATTACACAACCAGAACAGAGCTTCTTGTCACTTGGCACTTCAGGGGTGGTTTTTTCTGTTACAGACAGCTTTGTTCAACAGGCAGATAAGGCAGCGCACGCATTTTGTCATGCCCTACCAGATAGCTGGCATCAGATGGGTGTCATCCTGTCGGCAACAGATAGTCTGAACTGGCTGTCAGAAACACTTGGCCAGCATGTGCCTGAATTGCTCGCACAGATGAACACGGAAGATAGCGCAAAATCACTTCCGCTCTTCCATCCCTATCTTGGGGGTGAGCGCACACCGCATAATAACCCGAATGCAAAGGGAGGCTTTTTTGGGCTGTCGCGTACAGATAATGCTGGCGATATGACACGCGCTATCCTGCAGGGGGTCGCCTTCGCTATAGCAGATGCGCGAGATACTCTGGATATTGCAGACAAGCCTGCAAGCCAGATGATTGCAACAGGTGGCGGCGCCAACAACACCTACTGGCTGACGCTCATTGCCAGCCTAACAAACTGTCCTATTGGTGTGCCGAAACATGCTAATACAGGTGCGGCACTGGGTGCGGCACGCCTTGGCATGATGGCAGATGGGATGCACATTGAACAGGTCTGCTATGCCCCTGAAATGGCGCAGATTATTAAACCTGATGTTCGCCTTGCTCAGGCACTGTCCAATGCGAGGAAAACAAGCAAAAACATATATCAGCTAACATCTGAGCTTTATTCATTTAAATAACACTCATAGAACAAATGTTAGTAAATAATAAAAAAACACCAAGAACCGTGGAACACGGTTCGAAGCCGTTGAGCCTAACAACTTTGCGGTTGTTTGTTGGTTTTACTTACCTCGATGGCAGCTGTATTTCAGGATATAATTACACCCCGTATAAAGGGTATTATTATAATTTGTAATTATGCCCCTTGGAAGCCTCCGGCTTCAAGAAATATAAATGACAAAGTTTCATAGATTTTTGTATTGAAGTGAGGCAGTGTATTTTTAATAATTTTCACCTTATCATATTTACCAAGGGTTAAGTGATGAACTTTAATGAAAGAGCATTCGAACAATGAATTCCGAGATAGATCGCAAGATAGCTGTAATTTTAGTAGCTGATGTTGTTGGCTACTCCAAACATATGGAAAGAGATGAGAATGCCACTCTTAAAGCTTATGCAGAATGTGAGAGGATATTAAAAACCTGTCTAAAGAAATATAAAGGGTATGTCTTTAATACAGCAGGTGACTCAGCTCTGGCTGAGTTCCCAAGTGCCGTTAACGCCGTGGAGTGTGGTGTTGCTTTTCAGAATGATATAAAAAAAAGAAATGAATGGGATAAAACAGAGGTAAAGCTTGAGTTCCGAATTGGTATCAATATAGGGGATGTTGTAAAGAAAGAGGATAATCTTTTTGGTGATGGTGTAAATATTGCGGCACGATTAGAAACTCTTGCGCAGCCCAACGGGATCTCTATATCCAAAAGTGTCTATGACCTTGTTGTTCCTAAAACTAAAATGACATTTAATGATTTGGGGGTACAGAAAGTAAAGCAAAATGAGTTTCATGCCTTTGATATCCTTCTTGACCCTTCGCAAAAGAGAACATTAAAAACAAAGTCAAAACGACTTCTACCAATCATTGGGGCAGTTGCTGCTCTGGTGGCAGTTTTATGTTTTGGATCATTATATTTGAATACTTCAAGTGAAAACGATAAGCAAATGGCTGCGTTAGAAAATTCATCTAAACCCATACTGCTGATAATGCCTATTGAAACCTCTGGCTTGACGGATAATCAAAAAGGATTTGCGAGGGGGATTACAGAAAGCATGATTTCTACCCTTTCAAACTATCAGGCGATAAAAGTATTATCCAGCAGCACGAGCTTTCATGCCCAAAAAACAGAAATGCTTGATGAATCAATAAAAGATGAATACGGCGTTGATTATTTGATAAGAGGCTCAATGCAAGTAATGGGTGAAAATGCACGGCTAAACCTAGAAATTACTGATTTGAAAGCCGCCAAAGTTACTTTATCCAAGAAAAAAGATTTTAATATGGAAGACATATTTAAAGTTCAAGATGAGCTTGGTAATGAAATTTTAGGTGCACTTTCAATAGATCTAGGTGTTGGCAGTGCCCAGGGAAGTAATTGGGCAAAACGATGGAGGTCAATGGAGGATTTCACTAAATTTTTAAATTGGCGTAATGAGTGGCGAAAATTTACCAAGAACGGATACTTGAACTCCCTAAGAATACTGGAGGAGCTAAAGGCTTCCTATCCAGAAGAAAGACCCGCCATTTTAATTGCGGAGTCATGGCAGCTATACCAAAAATTAAATTTTGGGCTTAGCAAGAATAAAGAGAAAGATTTGAAGCGCCTGAAATATACACTTGATAGAGGAATTGAGATAGAACCTAATTCTGTCGATTTATTAGCAGGAAGAGCATTAATAGGTGTACAATATCTGGGCAGAAGTTGTGAAGACTCCATGGCTGACATTATAAAGACGGAGCAACTAGGTAGTACTGTTGATACGTTGACAATAGCTGCAGGTGTTTATGAAAATTGTGGGGAATTAAAAAAAGGAATAGTATCGACAAGAAATGCTTTAGAGCTTGTTCCAAATGACTTTGGATGGTTTATTACAAGCAACCTCGTGGTACGTTTGTATAAAGACGGCCAGATTGACGAGATATATAAACTTATAGGAGACGATATTGTGGCCGAAGATATGGGTAGCTGGGTATTAGCTATCTATGCGTTTCTTGAGCAAGATAAAGGAAATATGGAGAGCGCGAAAAAATATCTTGAGAGGGCAAAAAAAAGGGGCCTTAATTTGGAAAGATTTGAGGAAAACTTAAAAAGCTATGACG
>MDSW01143387.1_pt1 | contig 10812 bp, 10 predicted proteins | sample 811171 | NCBI WGS metagenome assembly MDSW01 (sample SAMN05326641, study PRJNA326480) | marine metagenome | isolation source: seawater | place: Atlantic Ocean: North West | collected 2012 | reverse complement strand
TTCTAAACAGCCAAAAATTGTCCCTGAGGTCCTGAATACACGGGATTTTGTCTGAGCCGATGTATGATGCTCGGCCATTGTGGTTTTCGAACTTCGTCCTGACAGCCCCACGCCGAACACAACCGTGGACACACCCGATCGAACATGTCGCCTTGTCACACTGGGCTGCAAGGTCAACCAGTACGAGACGCAGCTGGTCCGTGAGGCACTCGCCGGCAGCGGATTTCGTGAGGCGAGGGACGACGAATCAGCCGACCTGTGTCTGGTCAATACCTGCACCGTTACCAACACTGGTGACAGTAAGTCACGTCAGGTCATCCGCCAGCTCGCCAGAAAAAACCCTGGCACCAAAACCATCGTCATGGGGTGTTATGCGACACGAGATCCACAGGCGGTGAGTGAACTGCCGAATGTCATTGAGGTCGTTCGTGACAAGCGAGAACTTCCGGATGTGCTTGGTCGGTTCGGCATCGTGGACATGCCTCCAGGCATCAGCGAATTCGAGGGACGTCACCGTGCATTCGTCAAAATCCAGGACGGCTGTATTCTCAAGTGCTCCTACTGCATCATCCCGACTGTACGGCCAGGCATTCGCAGTCGGCGCCCCGTCGACATTGAGGACGAATTCCGTCGGCTCATCGACAATGGCTATCGTGAAATCGTGATCAGCGGCGTCCATGTCGGGCACTTTGGAATCGACACCAACAACCTGCCGGCCGGCGAGAAACCGGAACGACTGTGGGACCTGTTCCGCCGCCTCGACAAAATCCCGGGCGACTGGAGGATGCGGCTGTCAAGCATTGAAACGGTTGAAGTCCACGACGACTTCATCCGGGCTGCTGCTGACTGCGAGCATCTCTGCCCGCAGTTTCATCCGGCCCTGCAAAGCGGTTCTGACACCGTCCTGCAGAGAATGCGGCGTAGATACCGGGTCTCAAGGTTTCTCGAACGCCTCGAGCAGATAAGAGAACAGCTCGGCAACGATCCGGCGTTTACGACAGACGTCATTGTTGGGTTTCCCGGAGAGACGGACGAAGAGTTTCATGAGACCATGGAGACATGCCGCCGGGCGCGGTTTATGAAGGTTCACGTGTTTCCATTCAGTCGACGAGACGGAACGCCGGCGGCCGACTATCCCAATCAAATCCCCGGGAACGTGATTAAAGAACGAGTCCATCAGCTCAGTGGACTCGAACGGGAGCTCGCGAAGGAATACTACGACTCAAAAATCGCAATCAATTCCAGCCACCGTGTGCTTGCCGAGCGAATCGCCGACCGCGAGGGATATGTCCGTGGAACCGATCAGTGGTACATCCCGGTCGAAGTTCCCGGCACAGAGACAGATCTCGGGCGTTTCATTGAATGTGATGGTGTGTCTGCGGACACAACGGGGATGACGGCAGAACGTGCAGCTGCCGTTGCGGAAGCGTGAAAGCAGAACTCATGCAGGATGACACCCAGGTCGCCACACTTGTCGCAGTCGAAGGAATCGATGGCTCCGGCAAAGGAACACAGACACAACTGCTGCAGGAGCGGCTGCGGTCAGATGGATTGACAGTCGCACGCCTTCAGTTTCCACGGTATTCAGAAACGAATTTCGGACACGCCATTGGCGACTTTCTGAACGGTCGATTCGGCAGCCTTGACCAGGTTCACCCTCAACTCGCAGCCGTTCTCTACGCGGGTGACAGATTCGAATCACGGGAGTTGCTGCTAAGGCACATGCAGGAAAACGACATCGTCATTCTCGATCGATACACGGGGTCGAATCTTGCTCACCAGAGTGCCAAACTGTCAGGACAGGAGCGCACAGACCTCCTCAAATGGATCGACCTCATTGAGCACGAAGTGTTCCAGCTTCCTCGCCCCGCATTAAATGTCCTCATTGACATTTCGTCGGACTGGAGTCGCGAACTGGTGAGCAGGAAAGGTGATCGCGATTACACGGAGCAGGAAGCGGACATTCAGGAGGCAGACACGACCTACCTGGCCGGAGTCCGTGAGGTCTACCGTGAAATAGCGACCACTCGACCAGAATGGCACGTGGTGAGCAGCCTGGACAGTGATCAGCAGCTGCGACCCGTTGAGGCAATCAACGACGAGATTCTCGCAATTATTCGTGAGGTTCACGAAGCGGTTTAGCAGGTGCTCTGCATGAAAGCCCATGCGTGCAGAACGCACAGGAAATTCCGGCGAATTCCACTGCGGCGATGATCACAAACCCCTCGCTCAAACGACCGGCAACGCAAAATCAGGCTGCCTGAGAAGTATTTTCCTCGATCGATTCTGCCGGCTCAGCTTTCGCGGTGGCCTTGCGGCCGATCGAGTGATAATCCGGAAGATCCTGGACGCGGCCCAAACCGAACATGTCAAGAAACTGCCGCGTCGTGACATAGAGGAATGGACGGCCGAGGGAATCTTCCTCTCCTCCCACCTTAATCAGCCCGCGGTCAATCAGCTGCCTGATCATTTCCGCAGACTGAACTCCCCGAATTGACTCCACTCCAGCCCTTGTCACAGGCTGCTGATACGCAACGATCGTGAGCGTTTCCATCATCGGGGGAGACAGTTTGAGCTGGGACTGTCGTTCGTGTAGCCGGTCAAGCCAGCTGACAAGTGCCGGGCGGGTCATCATGAGATAGCCGGTGGCCGTCTGTTCAATCCGAAACGCGCTCCCTCCGCGGTCGTAACCTTCGTTGAGCGTGGCAATCATCTCTGCAACCTCTGCAGCGTCTGACAGCCCGGCAAGCTGTCCGAGGCGATTTGCGGTAAGTGCACCACGAGAGATCAGCAGCACCGCTTCCACACGTGCCATTCGCTCTGATCGAATCAGCCTTCCATCTGCCAACAGCTCTGAAGTGTCACCAGCGGGCTCAGGTTCTCCCGACCCCGTTGCGCGAAACGCCATTTGAATTCGTTCAGACACACTGTCCTGAATGGGCCATGGTGTCTGAGGCTGTATTCGCGGGTAGTCGGGCAACATGTGGCTCATTCCTTTTGCCAGTCGCGTACCTGATCAATCACATCCTGAACGGCTTCAGCACGGGTTCGTGCGAGCGATTCAAATCGATAGACAGGGCCTCCCCCATGGGACGAGAAGAAGGCGGCAAAAACAATGTGGCCGCCGTCTACCGGAAACCAGCGAGTACGAGTCAACCTGGCGTTCGCTGGAAGCAACCCGTCCTTGTCCATGTCCTTCAGGTAATTCAATCTGTCTGCCACACCTGGTTCGGAATCCGCCGTGCCGTCGGGCGATTCCTCAAGCCTGCCGGACATAATTTCCGGCGGAATCTCGGTGCCATACAGGCTCGCGGTGTTTGCGAGCTGCTTCTGCATGTCGAGTTCAAGTTCGTCTCGCAAATCGTCTTCACTAAGCTGCATTGATTCTGCGGGTGGAGCATCCGGGAGGGCATCGTCCGGAAACAGATCATTCAAATCGTCTTCGGGCTGTGGTTCCTCCGAAGTTGATTCCTGCTCCCCCGTTGCTGCAGAGAGCAGCCGGCTGAGAACACTTCCCTCCGGTGGTTGAAAGAGGGCCAGCACTGGAACGCCGACCACAATAATGATCAGCAGCAGATTTGTGAGTGAGCGACCGCGTGAGGAGTCCATTCCTGCATCCACTTATGTCAGCGGAAAAAGCCTGCCGCAAACAATCCCTGTTTCTGGCAGATCCAGCCGAAGTCTAGGGCGACACGCAAAAATCCACAATCGCAATTCCTGAAGCGGCATTTACAGCCGAATCACAGGAAACATATAGTACGCAGCATGGTCGCAGCCCCCTCTATTGTGGTGCTTATCAGCGCATATGTTGAGGTTATCCCCATGTTGGAAGGGCCAGCAGGGGTTGACTCTGATGGCTTTTCCCCTGTGTTTCCGGCTGCTGCGGAAGCAATTTCCGGGATTTCACAGAGCGACCACTCAACGAGCCGAAAGTAACTTCTAGAATGGGGACTCACGGCCCCGATCAGGAATTGAGTTTTACGCACGGTGACCCAATGTCTCGTCTTGGAATAATCGCATCACTGACACTGATTGCAGTTCTGGCTCCGATTACAGCCGCGGATGAAGCGGAAAAGCAAGAGCATCCACTCACTCCTGCAATTGCCTATGCGAAGAAATGTCTCGCAAAGGTAGAGGCTCTCCCGGGTTACACGGCCACCTTCTACAAGAAGGAAGTGGTGGGACGGAAAACTGTCAACCACCAGATGCGCGTCAAGATTCGACACGAGCCATTCAGTGTTTACCTGTTCTTCGAGAAGCCTCACAATGGTCGCGAAGTCTTGTATGTGGACGGAGAAAATGACGGCAAACTGCTCGCTCATGAGGCTGGACTGCTCAGCATTGCTGGCTCCGTATCCCTGAATCCCACCGATTCAACAGCGATGAATGAAAACCGTTATCCCATCACAATGTCAGGCATCGCCAACATCGTCGGGGAAGTCATCAAGACGTGGGAAGAAGAGACCCGGTACCAGGGGACTGAGGTCAAATACTTCAAGAATGCGAAACTGGGTGACCTGACGTGCCGGGTGATCGAGTCGAATCACCCAAAGCCGTACAAGCAGTTCAAGAACCAGAAAGTCCGCCTCTGGATTGACGCAAAAACCGGGTTCCCGGTTCGAGTGCAGACCTACGCCTTTCCAAAGAAGGCGGGCAGGGAACCAGCTTTGGTTGAAGACTACACCTTTAAAGATCTGAAGACAGACGTTCGGCTGACAGATGCCGACTTTGATCGCAACAACAAGCGATACAGCTTCTGATTCCGTCTTCGTAATCGATAACCAATGCAGGTTATTTCCTCACCTGAGCAGGTTCAGAGTTTTCTGCTGCGGCAGAAACAAAACGGTCAAACGATCGGCGTTGTCCCCACAATGGGAGCTCTCCACCAGGGACATCTCAGCCTCGTCCAACGCGCGCGGCAGGAGTCGACCCTGGTCGTCGCAACCATATTCGTGAATCCAACCCAATTCGGGCCCGGCGAGGATTTTGAGCAGTACCCGCGTACCCTGCAGGACGATCTGCAGCAGTGTGAACAGGCCGGCGCAGATCTGGTTTTCACACCGAAGACTGACGAAATGTACGGTGCGGATGCTCAAACCTTCGTACGTGTGACGGAGCTGACTCAGAGACTTGAAGGAGCCCACCGGCCCACTCATTTTGAAGGCGTCACGACGATCGTGGCAAAACTGTTTAATATTACAGTGCCAACAATCGCCTGTTTTGGGCAGAAGGACTATCAGCAGCAACTCATCATTCGTCAGATGGTGAAGGACCTGAACTTCGGCGTAAAGATCGTCACCTGTCCGATTATTCGAGAAGCAGACGGCCTCGCTCTCAGCAGTCGCAATCGCTACCTGTCGGAAACAGAACGGAACCGAGCACTCGTGCTGAACCGAGCCCTTCGAAATGCGGGCCAGCAAGCAGAAGGAGGAGTCTCCCCGGCACAGATTGCTGTGGAGATGCAGCGACGAATCCACGATGAAGAAGGCGTCGAGCTTGAGTACGCCGTCGTGGCAGACGAGCGTACTCTGCAGCCCGTGTGCGAAGACACTGATTCCGCAGTCGCCCTCGTCGCTGCTCGGGTGGGAAAGACGAGACTGATCGACAATGCCATTCTGCGGTTCCCCTCAACCCCGTAATATCGCTACTCTGCGGCGCTCGTGACTACCAACCTCGTTTGAGTGGTAGAACAATTCATGCCTCCATCGTCCGCAGAAGTCAGCGATGAAGAAAGTTCTGCTGAGAATAGTTTTTCAGGATCTGTGGCAGGCGGAGTCTGTTCAGAATGAATTCTGGCTGGGCTTTGGCTGGATGATTCTCCTGTGGATTGCAGCTGCGGCCGTGGGCCTTGCGTTTATCCACAGGAAGACGGGCGACACCAAACAGGTGGTGAGTTCCGGAATTTTCTGGCTGGCGATTCCGATAGCCATCTTTGTGATTTCCAAAACCAACCTGCCGGTGGTGCAGAGCGGGGTTCCGGTCTTTGGCTACGGATTCATGCTCTTTGTCGGCTTTTCAACTGCCACATGGCTGACGGCGCGCAGAGCGAAATCAGTTTCCATGAATCCGGAGATCATCTGGGATCTGATGATGTGGATCCTGATTCCCGGTCTGATCGGGGCTCGGATCATCTACCTGTTGCAGTATGGCTCCAGAGTCTTCAAGGGAGCAGAAGGTGGCGAGATCCTGCTGCGTGCGGTTGCGCTTTGGGACGGCGGAATCGTCTTTTACGGATGTATCGTTGGCGGCATCGTTGGCCTGTTGCTGTTTTGCCGACGGAACAACATCCGTCCAATGCAGCTGGCTGACGTACTGATGCCTTCCGTATTCATTGGACTGGGATTCGGACGAATTGGATGTTTCCTTTACGGGTGTTGTTTTGGTGCTGCCTGCGGCCTGCCGTGGGCCGTAGAGTTTCCCGTCGACAGCCTGACGTTTGAACGACTGGCAGTTCGCTCACGAGAGATTGCTGAACAACAGGCAATGAATCCAAAGGATGAAGACCTTCAGAAGCTGGAGACGAAACTCCTTCGCGCAGACGGCGAACCGATCACTGAAGCCGAGATCAGGGACCAGAAGAAGGGCACTGTGCTGACAACAATGTCACTGCATCCGTCACAGATTTACAGTTCCGCTCTGGCGTTCCTACTCGCTGGACTCCTGACATGGTATTTCCCCCGACGTCAGTTTGAGGGAAGTGTGTTTGCAGTCGGCTGGATGCTGTACGCGGTGAACCGATTTATCCTTGAAGCAATTCGCGATGACGAACCAGGACGACTGAATACGGGCTTTACATTTTCTCAGTTGTTCAGCATGGCCATGCTGCTTTCAGGCCTCGCAATGTTGATCTGGCTGGGAAGAAAGAAATCTGACGGCAACAACAAACAGACTCCAGCCACCGCCTGAATGGTCAGTGAACCCGATTGCTTGACCGCCAGGCGAACGCGAACTGAATAACACGAGTTCAGTTTTAGCCCGGCGTCTGGCTGAATCGGACCCCGATGCGATCTATTTGTTGCCGCAGCAATTTGCAGCGTGGGGTTGGCCAAAGACAAATGAGTTATTCGTCCGCCGGAACTTCATGAGACGCCGGAACAATCGCTGAGTCAGACTCCGTTTCAGCCGCCAGTTGCTGCTCAAGCAGGGCAGGGCTGACGAATTCGTGAGCATCTGCAAACGACACGTCTCCGCTCACGTGCTCCGGGTCATCCGGACGGCCGAAGAGATGTGGCGTTCGAATGGACAGGCCCGCGAACCTTGCCCCCCGATAAATGCTGCCACGCTGCAGCGGACCAGCACCAAGGACCCATGTGTCGCGGGCGTCACTCCTGGAGATCGCAGATCCGGACTGCCAGACTGGGGTTCCCGTTTCACGGTGGTACGCAAACGCAACGATCTTCGACGTCGACATAACGTCATCCCGTTTACCAACGCTCATTTCCGGAATCGCCGGAATCATGGGCGTCTGGCTAACAAGACTGGCAGCCTGACTGAGCGTACTGCTTGCGGGTATCCCATAGGTCACCTGCAGCGAATCAGATCCAAGTGCACCTACGCGAGCTTCAAGAATGTAATCCGCTTCTTCCCGCGTCTCTCGAATCAGGCAGCCTGAAGTAGTGAGCTTATGACGAAGGGAGCTGATGATGTAGTCGGAATTCACGAACAGCAGCCCTTTGATGGGCTTGATGTAGGTGGTATCGAGGTAAACCTTCCGGCCCGCCAGTAATCCAAAGTCCAGCTTATCGACCGTGCGGTCAACTGAATCAGACAGCAACAACTGCTCGGTACCGTTCCGTTGGTTTGTTGTTCCACAACCAGCCACGCACGCAGCAATCAATGCCAGAAGGGCAATGCGACGAAGAATGGCCCGTGAGGTCTCTGGTTTTGCAACATTGCGTGTCATGATTGTCCGGGGGAGGTGGGGTGCAGACCGTTGACGGACGCGGAGGGGCAGGAATCATACTCTCAGCGTTTTTGCTGGTAATCCGGGCATCCGGGGATTTGCCGGACCGTCAGAATCTGACCTGTGCGAATCTTCGTGTGTCCGGCAAAAACAGCCGAACGGGAATTCAACGGTTGTCCAAACTGCCTGTTGTCGATCAAAATAGGGTGTCGCTTGTAACACTCACTTCTCCGGCCCCTGACTACTCCCACCTGCAAAGGACGGCCATGCTCAACATCCTCGGGAAATCATGGCGAAACTGTGATGGCCTCACGCGTCGTACGATGGTGACGGCCGGCGCCGCAGGATTTGGAAGTCTGGGACTGATTGACCTGTTGCGAGCAGAAGAGGCTGCCGGAATTCGCAGTTCGCGAAAATCAATTATCAACATCCATCTCGACGGGGGCCCCCCGCAGATGGATACGATTGACCCAAAACCTGATGCCCCCGTCGAAGTGCGTGGAGAGTTCCTCCCCATCTCAACGGCTCTTCCTGAGTTGCAGGTCAGCGAACTCATGCCCCGAGTGGCGGCGGCGGCGAAGGACTTTGTCTTCATCCGCAGTCTGGTAGGCTCGACAGGCCGACACGATGCGTTTCAGTGTCAGTCAGGATTTCACATCAAGGACCTCGAAGCATTCGGCGGTCGCCCGGCAATGGGCTGCATCGTTTCCAAACTGCTGGGCACACCGGAAGACGTCACCCCGCCGTTTGTGGACATGATGCAGGGACGTCCTCTGGTCCGAAACTCAGCGCGGCCAGGATTCCTGGGTCCGTCCTACACACCGTTCCGCCCCGACATGTCAAAGATGTTTCAGCGCGAGCTGGAGCCCGGCATGAAGAACGAACTCAAACGGCTGGGTGCCAATCAAACCACGAGCCTCGCCCTGAACCCGGCCCTTGAAGGCAGTCGACTGAGCGACCGCCGCGCACTGCTGCATAATCTGGATCAGATTAAACGACAGGTAGATGCGTCCGGCATGATGGAAGCAATGGACCGCTTTCAGCAGCAGGCAGTGGGCATCCTCACCTCCGGACGGTTTGCTGAAGCCATGGACCTGAATCAGGAGCCTGACGAAGTCCGCAGAAGGTTTACGGCGCCAGCTCCCGTACGTGGTCAACGATCGACGACCAGTGAAGGCCCGGACAGCGTGCAGAAGTTTCTGCTGGCGCGACGACTTGTGGAAGCCGGCGTCCGATGCGTCAGCGTCTCAATCAGCGACTTTGATACACATTCCGCAAACTTCAGCCGCATGAAGAATCTGATGCCGATCGTCGACTACGGTCTGAGCGTCCTTGTGGAGGATCTCACTGAGCGGGGACTCATTGACGACGTCATGATCATTGCATGGGGGGAATTCGGCCGCACGCCGCGGATCAACAACAGCAAGGGGGGCCGAGACCACTGGCCAGCCGTTGGACCAGCGTTGATGGCCGGAGGAGGCCTGAAGACCGGACAGATTATCGGCGCGACTGACCGCATTGCCGGGTCACCCGTGACTCGACCGGTTCACTACAAAGATGTGTTCGCAACACTGTACCACCACCTCGGCATTAATCCGCGTCAGGTCACTATTGACGATCCTCAGGGCCGTCCGCAGTACCTGTTGGACGCGGGCGAAGTCATTCACGAAATTGTGTAGAGGCTCGTTCGACCCGGGATACTGTACGGCAACAGGGTGGGTAGCGACTCACAATGGCCAGCATAACTGTAGCCCGGGAAGCAGTGGACGATGCTCATGCTGCTCTCAGTGATCCGAGTGCCCTCTGTGATGAACTGTCCTGATTCCCTGAACGTGGATGTTCACCACAGAGAAAGACAACAGAGACTGGAAGACGGCACTTACTCCCGTGGTTGTGTTTTTCCTCATTGGCAGCTGATAATAAGCACCTGACCTCATGCCCCATGCCTGGAAGTGGCCAATGACTCGCACATTTCTTCCTCGACGAACGGTTCTTCGCGGAGCCGGCGCCACTTTGGCTCTGCCGCTGCTCGACATCATGCAGAATGGCCAGGCCGAGGAACACCAGCAGAAACCTCCTCGACGAGCTGCGTTCTTTTACATCCCGAATGGTGTTGTTCAGAATGCGTGGAATCCCAAAGACACCGGGAGGGAATTCACACTCAGCCCAACAATGGCGCCGCTGGAGCCCGTTCGAAACAAGCTGTTGGTGCTGAGCAATCTGGATCGAATCAAAGTCGCAGGGACAGATGGACATGCTCAGGCCAGTACCTGCTGGCTCAGCAGCGCGTCTCCGGACGAACTCTCGCCGGCCGGATATCCGCTGAAACGAACAGTCGATCAGATCATTGCTGATCAAACCGGCCCTCATACAGCGTTTCGCAGTCTTGAGCTCAGCTGCAACCCCTATGAAGACAACCGTGAGTCCGTCTACTTTGACAACATTTCATGGTACGGACACGGGCATGTTGCCAAATCGATCCGTGACCCGAAACAGGTGTTTAATCGACTGTTTCGAGTTCGGGAACACGCGACCAGCAGCAGTATTCTGGACGTGGTCATGGACGACGCCAGGTCGCTCCGTCCCCGACTTGGAAAGCTCGATCGGCAGAAGCTGGATGAGTACACGCAGTCTGTCCGAACCGTGGAGCAGCAGATCCAGCGAGTACGAGCGCGGCAGGCGGATTTATCAAAGTTGAACGTCCAGGCGCCCATTAAACCGTGGCAGGCCATGACACGCGACGAGTTCATCCAGGTGATGGGGGACCTGATGATCCTTGCTTTGCGAACTGACCTGACTCGTGTTGCAACACTCATGACAGGACCAGAACGTTGGAGTTCGCCACTGAAGGTCGAAGGCTGGTTTGAAAAACCAATCCAGCATCATTCATGGACGCACAATCAGGCGAG
>MDSW01098999.1_pt1 | contig 10812 bp, 7 predicted proteins | sample 811171 | NCBI WGS metagenome assembly MDSW01 (sample SAMN05326641, study PRJNA326480) | marine metagenome | isolation source: seawater | place: Atlantic Ocean: North West | collected 2012 | reverse complement strand
TGCGCGCGACGCCCACGGCGTCGCGCGCCTCCTCGAGCGCGCCAAAGCTGCGAAAGGCGTCGGCAAACTTGTGCTTGAAGAGCGCCTTGGCCCCATTCGGACCGCCCGCCAGACCCATGGCGCTGCGCTATTATGCTGATTTAGGCGCGCCGCGCGTCTCAATGCTAGACAGCAGCCGCCGACTCGCGCGCGCGGTTAGCGCGAGCGTGGTGCCGATTGGTATCGGGGACGGTCTCTGTCGGCGTGTCCGCGCGCGCCCCGCCTCCCCTGCGCGGCGACCGGCCTTTTCGCCCGTGCAGCACCACCACCCGGACGCCTCCCGCAAGTTTGGTGTGACGACTGGAAGCGGCAAGGCGGACAGCGGTTGGTGGCTCGATTTGAGCACCTGGTGCACGTGGTGGCACTGGCTGACGTGCGACGCCTTTTCCGACGACCGCGAGGGTCGCGTGCGTCCGCCGCCGCCCGACCCCCCGGTGGCCCACTGCGATTGGTGGTGGTTGGACGTCTCCGCCAGCGTTTCGATGCCCCTGCTCGTGCACGCCACCAGCGACTCGCCCGTGCGCGTCACCGAGGAGGCGGTGTTTGCGTCCCCCCGCACCGCCGTGCCAGCCGTCGTCGCGCGCCAAGGGCCGACGCCGCTGCAGCTCTCCGCGCACGCCCTGACCATCATCTACAGCTCCTTGGTGAGCGGCGGCATGTGGGACGCCTCGTTTGCGCGCGGATCCGATCGCAGCCACGGCGAGCGCGGGCTGGCCGCGTACCACCTGAGCGCGCCGGCCACCGACGGCTGGAATGTGCTCGTCGGCGCGCTGGAGCTCGCGCGGGTCTGGGCCATCCGACCGACGACGACGAGCATCGGTCTCAACTCCTCCTCCGGGGATGTGACGCTCGATCGCAGCACGCGCACGCGCTTGGCCGTGTGTCTTGCCGTGTCCTGGAAGTTCCAGCGTGCCATGATGTCGTCCTTTGCCAAGCGCTTCCACGACATTGGCGAGTTTCACGGATGGCCGCACCTGCTCGACGGCCACACGCGAGAGCTCGCGCACATTGGCTACGGGTTTCTCTTCAGGGCAGAACAGCAGGACTTTGGGGGCTGGTCCGAAGAAAACGTCGAGCGCATCCGAGGCCTGTACTCGACGATGATCCGCCTCGAGATGGAGCTGATTCGGGACGTGCCCGTGTTCACGCTGCTCGCGGAGAATGTGCAAGTGGAAGCCGAGACGCGCCTGTGGACCTATTACGAACGGGGCGATCTCACCGTCGAGCGGTGCATGGCGGTGCGCTCGATTCTGCCATTCTTCGTGCGAGCCTCCACCACCGACACGACGCTGCACACGGAGCTCATGGGCGCGTGCGACGTGGTCGTCTCGGCCGGCGCGCTGGTGTGCGCCGGCTACTATTGCATGGCCGCGACGTTTGGAGCCTCGCGGCCGCTCGCGTTTGTCCGCGAGGAGCGGGCGCTCGCGCTCGAGCTCGTCTCCTCCGCGCTGAGCGGCGCGGACGAGCCATTCCTGCGCCAGGGCTGCTACGGCAACCCAATGTGGGAGCACCACTGTTTTGTAACCGACGAGACCCTGCGCACGGCGAGGCGCGCGCTCAGCGCTTGCGTCTCGTGTGAGCGTGGAGCTTAGAGATACAAACACCACACCACAACACAAACACATGCCGAGACTCCGCGTCGTGCGCTTCACCCCCGACACGGACGTGCGCTGCGGCGTCGTCAAGCGCCGGGCCCAAGCGCTCGTCAAGCTCCTCCGCCAGCCGCGGGTGTGCGCGGCCCGCCCCGAAGCGCTCGCCGAGGTGCTGCGCGACTACCTGAAGAACCACGCGCTCTCCCCGGGCATTCCCAAGCGCCAGCGGCGCAACGAACGCGCCCTCTGCGAGGCGATGCAAAAGATTATCGACTCCAAGACCCTGGGCACGTGGCCGCAGGTCGAGTACCACACCATGGACGCGGACACGCAAGACGCGTAGCTACCGCCAGAGCCGCGTGAGCGGGGGCAGCAACGAGCTGCCCGCGCTGGCGCCGGCGCCGCTGCCGCGCCTCGCAAAGATGCCCCGGAGCTCTTGGGTGATGGGAGCAATCGCCTTTTGTTGTTCCGCTTTTGAGGGCGGCTGCAGCTGCGGCCTTGGCTTCTCCTCTTTGAATGGCTCTGGGTAGATGTAGGACGGCAGCACCACCGCTGGCGGCGCCGCCGCCGGCGCCGCCGCTTCCGGCGGCGCGTCGTCGTTTGCGTCGGCCTGCGGCGCCGTCAGGATCCCGGGCTTACTCACCGCCGCTCGGTTGAGCGCGCCGGGGGCCGACTGCGCGCGATCAGGCCGCTGCGGCGGCGCGGGCTCGTCGCCCGCGAGCAGCGGCGTTCGGACCGGGTCTCGGTTGTTGGAGTACGAGTAGTTGTATTCGTTGAGCAGCTGTTGCGTGAGCTCCGGGTCGCAGTTGAATTGCATTGGAAACCTCGCCTGGCGTCCCCGCCCGTACCTGGTCGGGTTGGCCAGCCAGAGGTACATGCGCACGATGCTCGCAATGGTCATGCAGATGGGGAAGACAAAGTAGCCGGCGCCCAGCCACACAAACCCCGCAAGCCCCACGAAGAGGAGCTCGATGATCGACCACGCGCCGTGCGCCCACATCGGCGAGTAGAAGCTGAGCCCCTGCCAGATCTTTGGGCCGCAGCAGGAGTAGACGCACCGAAAGTCGTAGGTGCGCCAGACAAACTCGGGGATCTCGCGCGAGTAGAACCAGATAAAGGAGACGAGCACGAGCGGCGCCACCTTGCCAAACAGGAAGACGGCGCCCACAAAGATGCCAATGCCCTGCGGCTCGTGATCGTCGCCGAGGTAGCCGAGCGCCACGAAAAAGTGCAGGAGCGTCTCCAGCAGGTCGACGATCATCGCGTAGGTGGCGATGCAGTAGAGCGCGCAGCGCAGCGACGGCTTCCAGCGCACGCACGGCAGGAACTGCCAGTTTCGAATGTAGACGCCTTCCTCTCGGAGTCGGTACGCGACAAAGCGCGGCGGCAGCACCGACACGGGCGCGTAGAGAAACAGAAACCCGTCAAAGGCAATGTAGAGCGAGACAATGTACAGGATGCCCACGACGATGGCGATGACCGGCAGCGACGCCGGCATGTCGTTCCACGTGTGCCCGTGGTTGCGGTTGACGTAGATGGGGAAGCTGATCAGCTCGCCCAGCGTGAAGATCTCGCACTCGAGGCCCTCGCACCCGAGCACCGCGCCCCAGCGAAAGGTCTCGCTCGCATTGTTGTGCGTGAGGATGCGTATGGACCAGTGCGGGGAGTCGCACCCTTTGAGGTCGCCGGCGTAATACTTGCGCTGCTCGCCCTCGGGCAGCAGCTCAAAGTAGCCCGTCTGCGTGAAGGGCTCGAGCACGCCCGGCTGGTAGGTCATGGGCACGGGCAGCAGGTTGGTCGAGTAGTTGACGGGGTCCCAGCCGGCGCCCGGCGGCGCCGAGCGGTCCGAGGCGCAGCCGCCGCAGCCGACAAAGACTTGGTAGGTGGTGGGGTCGTAGCGCTCGCGGAAGACGACGTTGAACTCGATGACCTCGTTGCCGGCCACGTTCAGGTCGGCCGTGTCGAGCTCGAGGCCGCCCGAGCCCTCGAGGTAGACGACTTGCGAGGTGGTGTGCACGTGCGGCGGGTGGCAGCAGTTGTGCTCGCAGCTGTCGGTGTAGGTGGGGACGTGGGCGTGCGCGAGGGCGAGCCACAGCAGCAGCGCGGGCGCGACGACGCGCGCAAAGTGCCGGCCGGGTCGCATGCGCGCTGCGTCTTGCCCTCGTGCGCGCGCCGCGCGTGTTATCCCCAGGAGCGGTTTGCCGGAGCGCTCGGGTTGTGCGTTGGGAAACCGAGGGATGTCCCCTGGCCGCCCGGCTGGCCGGGCGGCCGGCCGCTCGGCTGGCTCCTTGGCGGGCTGGGCGGCTAAAGTTGGTGATGTTTCTGACATCACCAGGACCAACGCACAACCCGAGCGCGCAAGTTTTGTCAAGCCGTCGGCCAACGCACAACCCGAGCACTTTGCTCCACCAAAGTGCTCGCCTGTTTTTCGAAATAAGTAGCTCGGATTTTCGGCCGCCTCCAAAGTCAGAGCTAACTCGGCCAAAGTCAGTAGCGGTTCATAAGCACTCTAGAAGAGTGCTCGGGTTTTTGCGTGATCGCTTGCGGCGGGCGGCGGCCTGGGTTGTGGGTTCCATACACGCACATGAGCAGCCACCACAAGCGCACGCGCGAGGAGTTTGAGGCCGGCGAGGTTCAGGTCCAGGAGGACCGGCGCGCCAAGGCCCAGCGGCTGCGCGACTACAAGTGGGACTGGGTCAATGCGCAGGCAAAGTACAAGCTGGTGGCCGACCACGGCCGCGCTCTGCTGATGGCAAAGGACATGCGCCGCAAGATGGGCTACGACAACCCCAACCCAACCTTTGAGGAAGTGCTTCAGCTCATGGACAAGTTTGACAGCCTGCGCCGCTTTGTCTGGGACCGCCTGGATGTCGACATGGAGTTTGTCCCCGACTGGGCCGGCCGCGACGACGACCGCCGCAAGTGGGAGCTTTGACGCGCGTGCACACTTCTGGTGGTGGTGGCTGGGACACGTCGCACACTTCTGGTGGTGGAGTTCTAGAGTGTCACTGACTTACTACTGACTTGCTCATGCCTCCTGAGTTTTGGTCACGCAGGGATGAAGCGGAGCGCCTCGAACCAGTGACATTCTAGAGTGCTTATGAACCGCTACTGACTTTGGCCGAGTTAGCTCTGACTTTGGGGGCGGCCGAAAATCCGAGCCACTCATATCGAAAAACAGGCGAGCACTTTGCGCGCGCAGGTGCTCGGGTTCTGCGTTGGGCCGCGTGCAACTCAATGAGGTGAACGCTCGGGTTGTGCGTTGGGGCGCGGGAGTGCCGCACCCAGGTTTCGGGAGGGTGCTCGGGTCTTGCGTTGGGTGCGCACTCCCATCGAGCGCCGCCGCCCCCCCCCAAGGCGCCTTTGCGCTCGGGTTGTGCGTTGGGGCGTGTGCCACCAAGACGCCTCGGCGCTCGGGTTGTGCGTTGGGAAATGTGTACGGTCTCACGCAGCGGCCCCACTGGCGAGGCCTGGAGACCGTGCATAGACCGTACATGCTCGGGTTGTGCGTTGGGCGCGATGCCCCTACTGCCGCACAAGTGCTCGGGTTGTGCGTTGGGTTAGGACAGCCACAGCGCTCGAGTGCTCGGGTTGTGCGTTGGGACGCTACTGGACAAGACCCGGAGCGCTCCGAGCGCTTCCGGTGCCCGGAGCGAGGTTGCAACCTGCGCGTGCGCGCTTGCGCACTGCCTCCACGTTGTGAGCAAAGCGGGTGCAGCCGCCATGAGCTACCCCCCGAGCGGCGCAAAACGCCCGCGCGAGCTCGGCGCGACGCCGCCGGCCAAGGTCGTCTTCATCGACCGGCGGGCCGGTGCGGCGGAGGCCTTTCGCGATCGGGCCAACCGCGCGCTGCACGTGGACGCGCTCAATGGTCGGGCCCTCTGCGCCTCGCTGGCCACGGCCGCGCGCGCAGCGAGCGCCGATGGCACCATCAGCGCGCAGCAGCACCTGTGGCAGCACCTCGATCCAGCGGCCGTCTCCAAGTCGGCTGCCGTGAAGACGGCGAAGCAAGCACTGTACCTCAAGCAGCTGTACGCCTCCAAGGACGTCCTCGCACCGCTCTTTCAAGCGTGGCTGCGCGACGCGCGGCTCGTGGCGCTGGGCATGCACGCCCTCTTCGACGCGGGCATGTGCGAGTGGAATGTGGGCCTCGATCCCGCGTCCAACGAGGTGCTCCTCGACGCGGAGACGGGGCGTCCGACGCACAAGCGCGACGCGTGGTTTCCGTTTGAGCGCTACGACCGCACCGCCGTCGACCCGCGCTACGCCAACTGCTTTGGCGACTCGGAAGCGCAGCGGATGCGTTCGCGCGTGGCCTTTGACAAGTGCCGCAACGGCGGCGTGAGCGATGCGCACACCGCGTGCTGGCACCACGCCGAGCAGGCGCATCGTCGCATGCTCGACGTCGAGGCCAAGGGCCGGCTCTTTGACGACCCAGACCGCCAAACGGGCCTGACGGCGGCCGAGCTCGGAGGGCTCTTTATGCTGACCAACACGCCCGACAACTGGGCCAAGCGGCCCGAGCTCTTCGACGAGGGCTTCTGGTTCTTGCGCGCCGTCCACTTTGGTCTGGAGCGCAACCTCGGGCTGCGCATGAACCGATTCTCGCTCCACAGCAGCAGCCAAAGCGACAGCCCCTTGCGGTCGCTGCGGCAAAGCTGCCCCGATCCGCTGCGCAGCTACTGCTGGCTGGACAATGCACTGCACACCATCGTTGCGCTCAAGGTCGTGGTCTTTTTGCGGATCCGCTGGCACGCGTACGATCGGGCGGAAAGCCTGCCGCGCACAACGGAGGTGGCGCTGGCGGAGCTCGTGCTGGTGGACAGGCACGACGTCGAGCAGAGCAAAAACCACTGGCTGCCCCCGACGCGGCAGAGCGGCGGAAGCGCGTCGTCCCCTAGCACGTCGCCAGCAGGACCGCAGCCGCTGGGGATGCCGTCCGAGCCGGAGCCCGCGTCGCTCGTGGAGCGCCTCGTGGCTCGGCTCGTGGCGCGACTCCGCGAGCGGGGCTGCGCGCCGCTTCGGCACGTCCTCGGAAGGATGGCCACGGAGCGCTTCCTGCTTTTGCAGCGCATCGAGGAGCTGGACCGGTTGGTGGGGCTGCACTTGGCGCACAAGCGCGCCGTGGAGGATGCCGTGCGGCGCATCGAGCGCGACGCGGAGACCCAGATTGAGCGTCTCGCCGTCGAGCGGGGCGAGCAGGACCCCGAGGCCGCGGCCAAGGCCGTGGAGCGCATCATGGCGCAGTGCCAGCTGGGCACGATTGAGGTCGACGCGCGCGAACGCGTGCGGCTGGACGCGGCAGACCGAGGCCTGTGGCTGCTCGCGTCCGACCGCGTCTGGGCCGACGCGGACACCCACGACGTGGTGCGCCGCCTGGTCGACGTCGGCGCCGCGCCGCGGCACGCGGACGAGCTGGTTCGGTTTCGGCGCAAGGACGAGTGGCTGAGCCACTTTGGCGGCGACGGCAGCTGCCGCTCCGAGTTGGCGTGCGACCCGGCCGTGCGAGGCTACGCCCGCCTGGAGGCGCTCGCGCTGTGCCAGCGCCTGCTCGGGCTGCTGCGGAGCGAGGCCGAGTTTCGCGCGTCGCCCCTGGACGCGCTCGTGCCTCTGCCGCTCGAGTGCCGGCAGGACATTGCGCTGGCGGACGCCGAGGCGCACAAGCCCCCCAGCAACGTGCCGCCGGAGCACATCAAGCGCTACGCGGCGGGGCTTCGCGGCCAAGAGGGCGAGCGGCGCCAGCTCGTGAACAACCTGGAGCGCTCCTGCGTGCGGTCCATGTCGCGCGCGCTGTGGCGCTGCTTTGCAGCCTGCATGAACTGCGTCTGCGACGAGGCCTCCGAGACGAGCTGCGGCAGCGACAATGACGCCGCCACCGACGACACGGAGCTGCGCGTTCCCGAGCGGCTCTTTGCCGGCCAGCGCGCCGTCGCGTGCGACGTGCTGCACCAGATGCTCAACATTGCCGAGGCCCACAATGGATTGGCCACGCTGCGCGACGAGGACGAGGACAACGACCCGAACAGCGGCTCGGATCCGCCGATCCTCGTCTACAATCCGGGAACGCGCCGCTTGCTCATGCCCGATCCAAAGGCCGTCGTGACGTGCCATTGGGAGGCGGCCAAGCACTTGCTCGACCTGGCGGAACGCGTGGAGCCGTGGGTGCGCGACCGGCGCCGACGCATCGACCGAGCCTCGGGCGTGCTGCTCGCGCCCGAGGAGCGCTGGGTGACGCTCTCGCCGACCGAGGGGCTCGTGGTGCACGGCGACGCGCACCGCACGGAAGCGGCCGCGCGGCTGCGCGACGCGCGTCTTCGGGTTTCGGAGCGCTTCTGGCCGACGTGGCCGCCGCGCGAGCACGAGCTCTGCACCGAGGCCCGCGTGCGCACGGCGCTGCGGTGGGGCAGGCACGCCGCCGTCGCGGCGCTGGGAGGGGGCGGAGGCGCCGCGTCCCCGATTGCGGGCGAGGCCATCCCGCCGGAGCCCTACGCGCAGCTGCCGCGCGGGGCCCGATCGGTGGCGGCGACGAGCACGACCGTGCACGGGGAACCGGTGTGGATGTATCGATTACACCACCGAGACTACGAACGCGACTCTGACGGGGGCAGTGAGTGTGAGGAGGATTGAAAAGGCGCTTAGATGTCGGCATCGTCGTCCGCGTCGTCCGCGTCGCCAGCGGCTCCGCTGGCGCCCGCCTCGCCCGCGGTCACCGCGCCCGACTCCTTGTCGTACTTGTACTGGGTCACCGTGACCAGGCCATTGAGCTCGTTGATGGTGTAGGTGCCCTTGGGCCCGACGCGCAGCGGCGCCGTCCAGAGCGCGACGTCGTCCGGGTCCGCCATGGCGTCGGCCTCCATCAGGCGCTCGGTCCACGACGAGAGCGCACCGCCGCTGTTGTTGGCGTTGGCGCGCGCCTTGGTGATGCCCTTGCTCGAGCCCGTCTGCGCGCCCTTGGGGCGGCGCTGCGGCTTGGGCTCGACGCGGCAGGTCTTGACGTAGGCGTCCTTGTCGACGGGGTGCCAGCGGTTCATCTCCGGGTGCAGCTGCGCACGCGTGGGGCAGTCCTTTTCCTTGCTCCAGTCGAGGACCTCGTAGCGCGCGCGCTGGCGCTCATTCCTAATCACCAGCGGGTCCTCCTTGTCGCTCATCTTGTCCTCGATCTTCTTCTTCCACTCGGGAAAGTTGCGCTGGGCAATGGTGCCCGAGATGAAGCGCAGGAAGCGGCCCTCCTCGGGCGCACCCTCGACCTCAAAGGTCGTGTACACGCACGTGCCCTCCTCGCCCTTGATCTTCATCAGGCGCTCGGGATCGCAGTAGGCCATCCACTTCTCCGGGGCCTTGGTGGCCAGGACCTTGCCGAGCGTCTCGCCGTCCGGGAGGACGTTGGCCCGCTTGGGCAGGCTCACGATGGCCGCCTCGGGGACGTAGAATTGCGACTTGCTGAACGCGAGCACGTAGGGTTTGCCCTTGGCCGCGCCATTGGGGACGCAGGCGTACGAGTCGGCGGCGGCGACGACGGCCATCTCGTCACGCGGTTGCGGCGGGCCGGTGCGTTTGTTTGTCAAGATCTTAGCGCGCGCAATAACCAAGCGTGGCGCGCGTGCGAGCAAGAACGCGCCTCAAATACGGCGCGCGCGGCGATGCAGGCCAGGGCTGGGCAGTCGTGCGAAGACCGAAACCTGCTGGCGGTTGAAGGATATGGAAACGTGACGCCAGAAGACCAGCGCATCGCCAAGCTCGAAAAGTGGTCTTGGCAGGACTTCACCTTTGTCGCTTCGCTGTTGGTGCAGCTCATCGTCATCGGGGTTTCGATCGGGGTGCTCGTCCACCTCAACGCGCTCGCCGACGACGGCATCAAGCCGCCCGAAATCCTGCAGACCATCCTGACGCTCGAGACGGTCGTGCAGTGCATCGAGTTTGTGTGGTATCTGGTGATTGGCATCCGCTACTACTTTTGGTGCGAGAGCTTCGGCGTCGAGTGGCGCTACCTCGACTGGGCCTTTTCCACGCCCGTCATGCTCATCACCCTCTTCTTCTTTGTGCAGTATCTCGCCAACCCCAAGGCGTGCATGACCAACGAGCAGCTGAGCAGCCAAGCCGGGTTTGCGCTTGCGATCGCGTGCATCGTCGTCTTCGACTGGGCCATGCTGCTCTTTGGCTTGAGCATCGAACTCAAGGAGCAGAACACGTGGGCACCGGCGTGGAACATCCTTGGGCGGGTACGCCGGGGCAACTACCACAACGTGGCCATCGCGCTGGGCTTTGTGGCGCTGCTGATGGCCTTCTTCCCGCACTTTTACTGGTCCTTTGACGGCTACGGCTCGACGCTCGGCTGGGTCGCCATCCTCGTGACGCTGGCCATCTGGGGCGTCTACGGCGTCGTCGCGTGGTGGCTGTACGACGAAGACGACGTCCAAAACGACCCATCGAGAAACAACGAGAGCGCGCGCAACGCGTGGTACAATGTGCTCGACATCTTCTCCAAGAACCTGGCCGGCGTGATCATCTCCATTGTCGCGCTGCAGTGGGACGGCAAGACGCTCGTGTGCTCGCCGCAGGCGGGCTCGTAGCGCAGCTATAACACGTCGGTGGGGGTTGTTGAGTATAATAAAAACAGCGCAAATGGGCCGCGGCGTCCGCCCCCACCGGCCCGACTGCCGCGACGACGGCTTCTTGCGCCTCGAGCCCGCCCGCGGCGAGCACTGGTCCGGCGTCGACATTGCCGTGCTGATCGCCGGGCTCGCGCTGCTCGTCTACACGACCTGGGGGCTGCTCTTCTGCTGGCTCGGCGGCACCGCCGTGGGCTGGTGGGGCGACCTCTGCCCCGACACGCGCTGGTTTCGCATCTGGCCGTACGTGGCCTTTCCGGTGCCGGGCGGGATTGTCGCCGTCTTCGTGCTCGTCACGCTGCGCCGCGTCAACAACTACAAGGATCCCTGGCACTGGTTCCTCACGTGGCGCGAGGTCATCCTCAGTTCGTTTGCGCTGCTGGCCGTGGTGTGGACGGTAGTGGCGGTCGTCGCGATCGCCGTCGTGCGCACCTACTGGTTCGACGTCAACGCCTGCGCCGACGCGTGCCCCTGGGAGGAGGACTGCTGGACGCTGCGCCTGCGCGCGCCGCGCGTCCGCGTCGACGGGCGCACCATCTCCGACTACCTGCACGGGCCCGCCGCGCGCGGGC
>MDSW01060673.1_pt1 | contig 10812 bp, 10 predicted proteins | sample 811171 | NCBI WGS metagenome assembly MDSW01 (sample SAMN05326641, study PRJNA326480) | marine metagenome | isolation source: seawater | place: Atlantic Ocean: North West | collected 2012 | reverse complement strand
TGTAAAATTTTTCCACATAAGTCTTTCTAAAAATTCAGGAGCTGGTGCAATTCCAACAAATGCTAGAATTTTTTTATTTAAAGATTTAAACAAATTTAACCCAATCCATCCACCCATACTAGATCCAACCAAAATTAACTTTTTATTTTTTATTCTTCTTGTTATTATTTTTTTTGTATCTTCAGTCCAACTCGTGATTGTGCCATCTTCAAATTTCCCGTAAGATTTTCCATGACCAGAATATTCATGGGCTAAAAAACCTATCTTTTTTTTTTTACAAAATTCATATATTGCTCTTGGCTTATCCCCTTCTAAATCTGATTTAAATCCATGTAAAAAAACAACGTAAATGTCGCTAGATGTATTGTTAATTAAATATCTTATTTTTTTATTCTTAGAAATTTTAACAAATTTAAATTTTGGCATAAATTTTACTGCTAACTTATGATATTATTATAAGCATATAAATGCCATCAAAAATAAAAGTTTTGCAGGTTATACCTAAGCTTGGATATGGAGGTGCAGAAACAGGCTGTTATGATATTGCTCATTATCTATATGAGAAAAATTGTGGATCTTATATAGTTACAAGTGGTGGTGACTTGCTCAAATACATTGACAAAAAAAAAGTTAAAGTAATAAAATTACCTGTTAATACTAAAAATCCATTATTGATTTTTATAAATGCAATAATTTTAATATTTATTATATTTTTTCTTAATATTAATATTGTACATGCAAGGAGTAGAGCGCCAGCTTGGTCTTGTTATTTAGCAACAAAAATTACAAGGAGAAATTTTGTAACTACTTTTCATGGTACATACAATTTTAATAATAAATTAAAAAAATTTTATAATTCGATAATGGTAAGATCTAAACTAATAATAGCAGGATCAAACTTTATTTTTTCTCACATAAAAGAAAATTATTCAGAATTTATTGATTTAAATAAAAGATTATTAGTTATATTCAGAGGTATTAACGTCGATTATTTTGATCAAACAACAACAATTGATAGTGAAGAAATCAAACTAAAAAACAAGTGGGAAATTGAGGAGAATAAAAAAATTATTTTACTACCAGGAAGGCTGACATCATGGAAAGGGCAGGAATTATTTATAGAAGCTGTAAATTTAGTAAATATAGAGCTTGGGTATGAGGCTTTTTACGCCGTTATTTTAGGTAATGAACAAGGAAGAGATCTATATAAAAAAAAACTTATTCGATTAAGTGAACAACATAGAATGACAAAACAATTAAAATTTATAGATCATTGTAAAAATATGGCATTAGCTTATAAAATTTCTGATATAATAGTGTCAGCTTCTATAGAGCCAGAAGCATTCGGAAGAGTCGCAGTTGAGGCTCAATCTATGCAAAAAATAATTATTGCAAGTAACATAGGAGGCTCTAATGAAACTATCATTGATGAAAAAACGGGGTTTTTATTTGATGCTGGAAGCGCAAAGTCATTAAGTGCAAAAATCTTAAAAGTTTTAAGTATGGATAAAAATTTGTTAAAAAGTATTGGGAATGAAGGTAGAAAAAATGTTACTAAAAAATTTAATGTTGAAAAAATGTGTTTTTCTACATATTCAGAGTATAAAAAACTAATTAATTAATGTTAAATATAACTCTACCAGACGGAAATAAAATTAACTTTGAAAAAAAAGTAACTGGATTAGAAGTTGCTGAAAAAATCAGTAAATCTCTTTCTAAAAGTGCTTTACTAATAAGTATTGATGGTAAATTAAAAGATTTAAACACAGTTATTGAAAAAGATTGCTCAATAAAAATATTTACATCTAAAGATAAAGAGGGTCTTGAAACAATAAGACACGATACTGCTCATATATTAGCAATGGCAGTCCAAGAACTATTTCCTGGAACCCAAGTTACAATTGGACCTGTTATTGACGATGGTTTTTATTATGATTTTGCAAGAAAAGAACCATTTACAGATGATGACTTAAATAAAATTGAAAATAAAATGAAAGAAATAGTAGAAAGAGACGAGAAAACAACTAGGGAAGTTTGGCCTAGAAAAAAAGCTATTGATCATTTTAAAAAAATTGGTGAGATATATAAGGCTGAAATTATAGAAAGTATTCCAGAAGGAGAAGATGTTTCAATTTATTTTCACGGAAAATGGCATGATCTTTGTAGGGGGCCACATTTAACATCAACGGGAAAAATAGGAAAGTTTTTCAAACTCACAAAAGTATCAGGAGCCTATTGGCGGGGAGACTCAAATAATGAAATGTTGCAAAGAGTTTATGGTACAAGCTGGTCAACTCAAAAAGACTTAGATGATTATTTAAAGAGAATTGAAGAGGCTGAAAAACGAGATCACAGAAAACTTGGAAAGATGATGGATTTATTCCATTTTAGAGAAGAAAGTCCAGGAGCAGTATTTTGGCACGAAAGAGGATGGACCTTATTTCAAAAACTTGTTTCATATATGAGATTTAAACAAGATCAAGCAGGTTACAAAGAAATAAATACTCCTGAAATTTTAGATAGAAAGCTTTGGGAAAAATCTGGACACTGGGAAAAATTTGGAGCAAATATGTACACATCTGAAACACCTGATCAAAAAATATTTGCAATCAAACCAATGAATTGTCCCGGTTGCGTTCAAGTATTTAACCAAGGATTAAAAAGTTATAGAGATCTTCCTTTTAAAATGTCTGAATTTGGAAAAGTTCATAGATATGAGCCGTCAGGTGCGTTACACGGACTTTTAAGAGTAAGAGCTTTCACCCAAGATGATGCACATATTTTTTGCACTGAGGATCAGATTACTGAAGAATGTTTGTCAGTCACAAATTTAATTCTCGAAATTTATAAAGATTTAGGATTTGAAAACGTAATACTTAAATATTCAGATAGACCAGATTTAAGAGTTGGAGATGATATCGTATGGGATAAATCTGAGGCTGCATTGATTAAAGCAATTGAAGCTTCAAAACTTGAATATAGTATTAATAAGGGAGAGGGTGCATTCTATGGACCTAAAATAGAATTTGTTTTAAGAGACGCAATTGGGAGAGATTGGCAATGTGGTACTTTACAGGTTGATCTAAATTTACCTGAAAGATTAGGAGCAAGCTATGTAGATACTGATGGTTCAAAGAAAATTCCAGTAATGCTTCATAGAGCTTTGTTTGGTTCTTTGGAAAGGTTTATTGGAATTTTAATTGAAAATTATTCAGGAAAGTTACCTTTTTGGCTTACTCCACTTCAGAGTATGGTAATACCAATATCTGAAGACTTCAATGAATATGCCTTATCAGTTAATAAAAAAATTAAAAACTCAGGCATTTCGTGCGATGTAGATTTAAAAAATCATAATTTAAATTACAAAATTCGCGAACATTCCAATACGAAAATCCCAATACTTCTTATTTGTGGAAAAAAAGAAGTTGACTCTAATACTGTAACTATTAGAAGATTGGATTCTAATAAACAAGAAAATATGTCAGTAGATGATTTTATCAAAAAATACACTTCTCTAAACAAAGCTCCATCAATTTAGTGCCAGAATTCAAACAAAATTTCTTTCAAAAAAAAAATAAATCTTTCGGACCAAGGTATAATAAAAGAATAAATTCATCTGAGGTCCAAGTAATAGGCAGTAGTGGCGAAAACCTAGGTATTTTAAATACTCAAGAAGCAATCAATAAAGCAAAAAACGAGGGGCTTGATTTAATTGAAATTGCACCGAATACAAAACCTCCAGTATGTAAAATAATGGATATCGGTAAATATAAATATGATCAACAAAAGAAGGCAAGCAAAGCAAAAAAAAAACCAAAAAAAAGTGGAGTTAAAAGAAATTAAATTAAGGCCAGTAACAGAAGTACACGATTACACTTTTAAAATTAAAAATGCTCAAAAATTTCTTTCAAAAGGTGATAAGGTTAAATTCACTATAAAATTTAGAGGTAGAGAGCTTCAGCACGTAAAATTAGGGAATGACTTAATGGATAAGATTAAAGTCGATATGGAAAATATAGGAAAAATTGAATTACAGCCAAAATTTGATGGAAAACAAATGATTATGGTTGTGCAACCAGTATAATTATTCTGGTTGTAAAAAAGTCTGTATTTTGTATAAACCGTAAAATTATGCCAAAACTCAAAACAAAAAGCTCAGCAAAAAAAAGATTTAAAATTACTTCAAAAGGTAAAGTTGTTATGCCTCAAGCTGGTAAAAGACATGGCATGATTAAAAGAACAAATTCACAAATTAGAAAACAAAGAGGCACAACAATAATGTCAAAACAAGATAGCAAAATTGTTAAGTCATATATGCCTTACAGTCTAAGAGGATAATATGGCAAGAGTTAAAAGAGGTGTTACCAGTAGAGCTAAGCATAAAAAAGTTTTAAAGGCAGTTAAAGGTCAATATGGACGAAGAAAAAATACTATTAGGGTTGCTAGACAAGCAATGGAAAAAGCGATGCAGTATGCTTACCGAGATAGAAGAAATAAAAAAAGAGATTTTAAGTCTTTATGGATACAAAGAATCAATGCAGGTGTAAGAAGTGAAGGACTTACCTATTCTAAGTTTATAAATGGTCTGAACAAATCAGGTATTAAATTAGATAGAAAAATTTTAGCTGAAATTGCTTACGAAAATCCTCAGGCATTTAAAACAATCATAAAAAAAGCACAAGCAGCACTTAATTAAATAACTTCACTATTGTTTTTCTTGGTTTAAGAAATAATCTATTAAAATGTCAGAATTTGAAAAAAAAAATTATTGAGTTTAAAGAAAGGTTAAATAAATCAAAAAAGTTAAATGAACTTCATTCAATAAATTCAGAAATTTTCGGTAAAAATGGAGCAATCAACTCAGAATTTAAAAAACTAGGTTCTATTCCCGTTGAGGAAAAAAAAATTTTTGCAGCAAGCATTAATAAAATCAAGCAAGAATTATCGGACATTTATAAAGCTAAAAGTAAAGAGATATTAGATAAAGATATTATCGAAAAAGTGCAAAAAGAAAAGATTGATATAACTTTGCCTGAAAAAGAATTTAAAGTTGGAAAAGTCCATCCAGTTTCACAAGTGATTGATGAAATTTCATGTATTTTTTCAGAAATAGGTTTTTCTGTAGAGGAAGGACCTGATGTGGAAAATGAATATAACAATTTTACAGCACTAAATACACCAGAGAATCATCCTGCGAAAGATATGCATGATACATTTTATTTGGATAATGATATGAAAACATTGTTAAGAACACATACATCGCCTGTTCAAGTTCGAACAATGCTTAAAGGTAAGCCACCATTTAGAATTATTGCTCCAGGAAGAACATATAGAAGTGACAGCGATCAAACGCACACTCCAATGTTTCATCAATTAGAAGGTCTGCATATTGATAAACATATAACTATGGGTCACCTTAAGGGTTGTCTTAACTATTTCATTAAAGAATTTTTTGAGGTTGACAAAATAAAGATGAGATTTCGGCCAAGCCATTTTCCATTCACAGAGCCATCAGCAGAGGTAGATATAGGTTATAGAATGGAAAACAATAAAATTATAATTGGTGAAGGTGATAAATGGCTCGAGGTTCTTGGATGTGGAATGGTTCACCCCAATGTATTAAAAAATTGTAAAATTGATCCAGGTAAATTTCAAGGTTTTGCATTTGGAATTGGTATAGATAGATTAGCCATGCTTAAATATGGCATAAATGATTTAAGATCTTTCTTTGAGTGTGATTATAGATGGTTAAATCATTATGGTTTTGATCCTTTAGACGTTCCAACTAACTATAGAGGACTAAGTAGATGAAATTTACAAAAAATTGGTTAATTGATCACTTAAAAACAAATAAAAAAGAACACCAAATTATAAATAAACTTAACGGAATTGGTCTAGAGGTTGAAAAAGTTGAGCCAATCATGAATGATTTGAATGATTTTATAGTGGCAAAAATTGTTAAAGCAAACAAACATCCTAATGCAGATAGGCTAAAATTATGTGATGTCAATATTGGTGGAAAAGAAAATATTAAAGTTGTATGTGGGGCTCCTAATGCTCGTGATGGTTTATTAACTATTTATGCACCTCCTGGATCAATAATTCCTAAAAATGGAATGAAATTAGAAGTAACGAAAATTAGAGGAGAGATTTCATATGGAATGCTTTGCTCTGAGTCTGAATTAAAATTATCTGATGAGTCCGAAGGAATTATTGAATTAGGTCAAAAATTTAACAATAGTGTTGGAAAGACATATTTTAAAAATAAATCCAATACTAACGTTATAGAGTTGTCTATTACACCTAATAGACCTGATTGTTTAGGTATAAGAGGTATTGCTAGAGATTTATTTGCATCTGGTTATGGAAATCTAAAAGAAATTAAAAATATAAAATTAAAAAAAACTTTTAAACATAATTTTAAAGTAAAAATAGAAAAAAATAAAAATCAAGCATGCTCAATCTTTGGCAGTTGTTTAATTAAAAATATTACAAATAAAGAAAGTCCAAGTTGGTTAAAAGAAAGAATTTCAGCGCTAGGTTTAAGGCCAATTTCTGCAGTAGTCGATATTACAAATTATGTAATGTTTGATTTAAACAGGCCACTTCACGCATACGATTTAGATAAAATAAAAAATTCAATTTTTGTTAGAAATTCAAAAAAAGGAGAAACATTCAAAGCTCTTGACAACAAAACTTATACACTTAAAGAAAATATGTGTGTAATAGCTGACGAAGAGGGCCCTTTAGGTTTAGGAGGTATAATTGGTGGAGCAAGATCTGGAACTGAATTAGATACTAAAAATATATTAATTGAGGCTGCATATTTTGATCCTGGTATCACAAGAAAAACAGCAAAAGCATTAGACATAAATAGCGATGCCAAATTTAGATTTGAAAGAGGAATCGATCCACTATCAGTAAAAGATGGTCTTGCAATGGCCTCAAAATTAATTGTTGATATATGTGGTGGAGAGGTTTCAAATTTTGATATTCAGGAAACAATCAAATTTAAGAAGAAGATAATTAAATTTGATTCAAAATTAGTATCGAAAACTATTGGTATAAACGTAAAAGATAAAGATATTACTCACATTCTAAATAAATTAGGATTTGAAACTAAAAAAAATAATAAGCATCTTCAAGTTAAAGTTCCATCGTGGAGACCAGATATATTTGGTGAGATTGACCTTGTTGAGGAGGTAATAAGAATACTAGGATTTGAAAATGTTAAATCAATTGAGCCAGAAAAAGTTAGAACTAAGCCAACGTTAAATTATTATCAAAAACATTTTCATTTAGCCCAGCGTTCAGTTGCTTCCAAGGGCTACTACGAAACTATAACATGGTCTTTTAGTGATGAAAAAATTAACGATAAGTTTAAAGAAAGTTTAGAAACTACAAGAATTATTAATCCTATTAGTAAAGATTTAGGAGTGTTAAGAAACTCCTTATACCCTAATTTAATTTATTACATGGAAAAAAATATAAATAGAGGTTTTACTGATCAATCTCTATTTGAGATAGGCCCTATTTTTACCGGTAAAAAACCTGGAGACCAGATAACTGTGGTATGTGGTATTAAAAAGCAACTCTCTAATGAGGAAAGCGATAAAAGAATAAATAGTTTAGATGTGTTTGAAATTAAGAAAGATCTCATTCAAACACTCGTCGAACTTGGTATAAATAAAAATGAAATTTTAATTGATGATAAAACTCCATCTTACTATCACCCTGGCATTTCAGGTACAATTTCATCTAAAGATGGAAAGTATTTATTTGCATATTTTGGTCAGATTCATCCAAAAATAACACTTGAGTCTTATGGATTTGAGATTTTCTTGGAAAATTTAGTAAATTTCAAAAGTCATAATAAAAAAAAGAAACAAAGTTTAATTTTATCAGATTACCAAAAGTCAGATAGAGATTTCGCTTTTTTAGTAAACAAAGATACAAAAGCCCAAATACTTGTAGATGCAATTAATAAAGTAGATGAGTCAATTATCAAAAATATTAAAATTTTTGATGTTTATGAGGGAGAGAACATTCCGTCAGACAAAAAATCTATTGCAATTAAAGTTACAATTCAGTCAGATTATAAAACTTTAAATGAAAACGATTTATCAAATATCTCAAATAGAATTATTAAATCAGTTGAAGAACAAACTAATGCAAAACTAAGATCCTAATGGATAAAATCAATAATATTAGAAATTTTGCAATTATCGCACATATAGATCACGGAAAGTCTACTATTGCAGATCGAATAATTCATAAATGCGGAGGTTTATCTGATAGAGAAATGAAAGCTCAAGTCTTAGACTCAATGGATATTGAGCGTGAGAGAGGAATAACAATTAAGGCTCAAACTGTCAAACTAAATTATAAATCAAAAAGTGGAAAAGAATATATTTTAAATATTATTGATACTCCTGGTCATGTAGATTTTAGCTATGAAGTAAGCAGATCACTTTATGCATGCGAAGGATCAATTCTTATTGTTGATAGTACTCAAGGTGTTGAAGCACAAACTTTGGCAAATGTTTATCAAGCACTTGATATGAATCATGAAATCGTACCTGTGTTAAATAAAATTGATCTTCCTGCATCAGATTTAGAGAGAACATCAAAACAAATCGAGGATGTGATAGGGATAGAAACAATTAATGCAATTCCATGTTCAGGAAAAACTGGAGAAGGTATTGATGATATATTAGAAACTATTGTAAATCAACTTCCTCCACCAAAAGGTAAAAGAAATAACAATTTAAAATGTCTTTTGGTAGATAGTTGGTATGACACTTATTTAGGAGTCGTAACCCTAGTAAGAGTTATTGATGGTAAAATTTTGAAGAATATGAAAATAAGGATGATGTCCACCAGTCAGGAATATACAGTTGAAAAAGTAGGCGTATTTACACCTAAGCCAAAGGATATTAATGAATTAAATGCGGGTGAAATCGGATTTATTATAACGGGTATTAAAAATCTATCAGATACAAAAGTTGGAGATACAATATGTGAAGCAAATAATCCTTTAGAAAAAGCTTTGCCAGGGTTTAAACCTAGTAAACCTGTAGTTTTTTGTGGACTGTTCCCAGTAGATAGTTCAGATTATCAAAAGCTAAAGGATGGATTGGCTAAATTACAATTAAATGATGCTAGCTTTTCATTTGAAGCCGAGTCTTCCTCTGCATTAGGCTTAGGTTTTAGATGTGGTTTTTTAGGTTTACTGCATTTAGAAATTATTACAGAAAGATTGGAAAGAGAGTTTGATATTAATTTGATCACCACAACTCCAGGAGTTGTTTACAAAGTCTACTTAAATAATGAAAAAATGATGGAATTACAGAATCCTTCAAGTTTACCTGACCCAACTCAAATAAAATTTATAGAAGAACCATGGATAAGGGCAACAATAATTACTCCAGATGAATATCTTGGATCTATAATAAAGCTTTGTCAAAATAAAAGAGGTATCCAAACCAATTTAAGTTATTCAGGAAATAGAGCGGTCTTAAATTATGAAATCCCTTTGAATGAAGTAGTTTTTGATTTTAATGACAGATTGAAATCAATGACAAGTGGATATGCAAGTTTCGATTATGATATTTTGGGACATAAAGAAGGAGAACTTGTAAAACTATCTATTTTAGTTAACAGTGAGCCAGTTGATGCTTTAGCTATGATGGTACATAAAGAGTTTGCACAAAGTATTGGAAGAGAAGTTTGTGAAAAGTTGAAAGATTTAATCCCTAGACATAACTTTATGATACCTGTTCAAGCAGCAATAGGTGGAAAAATTATTGCAAGAGAAACAATCAAGGGGTTTAAAAAAGATGTTTTAACAAAAATACATGGTGGAGGCGCTCTTGATAGAAAACGAAAATTACTTGAAAAACAAAAAAAAGGTAAAGCTAGGGCAAAGCAGTTTGGAAAAGTTGAAATACCTCAAGAGGCTTTTATTGGAGTTTTAAAAATTAATAAAGAAAAAAGATGAGACCAAAACTAGTTGACTGCATAACTTATTTTCAAGAAAAAATACAAGCAGACCTAAGAATAAATATCCTAATGAATGTTGTGGATAAATTTGTAATTTGTGAATCTGTTTTTGATCACAGGGGAAATAAGAAAAAAATAAATTTTGAATTTGAAAAATATAAAAAACTTGGAAAAAAAATTGAACATATAATTCTAAAAGAACCCTTCCCCTCAAAAAATATTCCATGGGAAAATCAAGCACTCCAAAGAGAATATATCTTTGAAGGAATTAAAGAAGAAAATGAAAATGATTTAATTATGTTTTCAGATCCAGATGAAATTCCAAATCCTAAAGTTTTTAAAAATTTTTCTCTTAATAAAAAGTACGGTATTTTTATGCAAAAAATGTTCACTTATAAATTAAATTATTTCAATAAATATGAAAGTCCTTGGGAGGGTACAAGGATTTGTAAAAAAAAAGATTTAAAATCTATAGATTGGTTAAGGCAAAAAGTGTTAAAAAAAAATTTAAACTATCCAATCTGGAGATTTAACAAGGAGAAAAATATTCAAATTATTGAAGACGGCGGATGGCACTTTAATTATCTATTAAAACCTGAAGAAATATCCAAAAAATTAAGAAGTCTTGCCGAAACAAAATGGGATAAAAAAGAGTTTTATGATTTAGAAATAATAAAACAAAAGATAAGCAATAGAATAGATTTATTCGGTCGTGGACACAAATTTGAAAAAGTAAATATTGATCATAATTTTCCAGAATATATTGTTAAAAATAGAAATTTATTTAGTGAATGGATTGATTGATGGAAT
>MDSW01032286.1_pt1 | contig 10812 bp, 11 predicted proteins | sample 811171 | NCBI WGS metagenome assembly MDSW01 (sample SAMN05326641, study PRJNA326480) | marine metagenome | isolation source: seawater | place: Atlantic Ocean: North West | collected 2012 | reverse complement strand
TGTTATTGTTTTTTTTGTAATTTTTATATCCTGATGCAGAAAAAAAAGTTAACAGTATTTTATTTTTATGTTTCTTTTTTATTTCATTGATTACATTGACGGCTTGTTCATATTCACCTAAAGAAGCACAGTGAAACCAGATAACATTATTTATATTATTTGATTCTATTAAATGCAAATTATTTTTAGTTACATTTTTTGCTTTTTCGTTACTTAAGCTAAGTAATGAAAATATAATTTTTATAATATGGATTGTTATATTATAAATCAAATTAATAGTAGTAATTTTTGTTAGTAGTTCTTTTGGATACAGGTATCCACCAAATAAATTTTATCCCATTCATTAAGTCAAACTTCAATTCATTATCAGGACCCATTGAAACAAAATTATAGCTTCTTCTATTTTTTGTAAAACCTATAGATGATTCTATTCCTATTTGAAATTTGTTTTTGGCTTTTTCATATTTATATCCTAAAAAAACATTGGTATTAAATCCGTTTGTTAGTTTATCATATCCTTTTAAATAATCTTCAGAAAGAGCAGGTATAGTATTATCTTGGTCTTTTATTTTTATTTTATGTTGCATAAAACCAACACCAAATATTAAGCTAAATTCTTGATTCATTATTCTTATATCTTTACCTATTTTATACATTATTTGGTAGCCTCTTTGATACAAATAGACTTCTCCTTCTTGTCCAATTTCATCAACAATGATTCCATTTTCAGAAAATATAAAAAACATAGAGCTGTCTTTTACATTTTCTCCAAACATATACCCAAATCCTAATGAGTGAAATAATTTATTTTTTTCTAAAACTATATCCATTCCAATTGTTGAATTAACACCGAAATTATCTTTTAAATCTAATCCAGGTAAAAACAAACCATAATGCGGAGTTATGTTAGTTTTAATTTTAGTCTGATTGTTTTGTGCAAATAATATTTGACTTGATAACAATAATAATAAAATAATTTTACACATAATTATGTTACTAATGTAGTGTTTTTCAATAATAGATAAATATAATAATTACTTATATTTGAATATAAATGTCTTTTAAAAGAAAAATATTAATTACAGGAGGTGCTGGTTTTATAGGGTCACACTTGGTTAGGCACTTTGCAAATAAGTATAGTGATTATTTGATTATCAACTTTGACTCATTAACGTATGCTGGAAACTTATATAATTTACAAGATATAGAAGAACAAGATAATTATATTTTCAACAAAGGAGACATAAATAATCCTTCAGATTTAGAGAGAGTTTTTTTAGAGCATGATATAGATGGGGTTATACATCTTGCAGCTGAGTCTCATGTAGATAGATCTATTGAGGATCCAAATATTTTCATTAAAACGAATGTTTTAGGCACAACCAATATTTTGAATGTTTGTAAAAAATATTGGAAGAATAATTACAAAAACAAACTTTTTTATCATGTTTCTACTGATGAGGTTTATGGTTCTATAGAGGAAGGTTTTTTTGTTGAAACAACTCCTTATGACCCTAGGTCTCCTTATTCTGCTTCTAAGGCTAGTTCTGACCATTTTGTAAGATCTTATGGTAATACATATAATATGCCTTTTGTTATTTCTAATTGTTCAAATAACTATGGTCCTAATCAATTCCCAGAAAAACTTATTCCTTTAATGATATCAAATATTAAAAATAAAAAACGACTACCTGTTTATGGTGATGGTTTGAATATTAGGGATTGGTTATATGTTGTTGATCACGCTATAGCAATAGATTTAGTTTTTCATAAAGGTGAGATAGGTCACACTTATAATATAGGTGGTAATAATGAAGTAAGTAATATAGATTTAGTTAATCAGTTGTGTGATATTGTGGATAAAAAATTAAAAAATAAAATTAGTTCAAGAAAATTAATTAAATACGTTGAAGACAGACCAGGTCATGATACTCGTTATGCTATAGATTGTAGTAAAATATCTAATTCTTTAGGATGGTTGCCTACAGTAACATTTAATCAAGGATTACAAAAAACAGTTTCTTGGTACTTGAAAAATTTTGATTGGATAGAAAACATTAATTCGGGTCAATATTTAGAATATTATGAAAATAATTTTTAAATGAACTCTTTTTTTAGATTTAGAAAAAAAACACAAAAATTTCCTATTCTTGATTTTTCAAATTTAAATTGTGATTTACATTCTCATTTAATTCCAAATATAGATGATGGTGCTAGTTCATTGAAAGAAAGTATTTCTTTAGTTAAGGGTCTAGCTGATTTAGGTTTCAAGAAAATAATTACAACTCCACATATAATGACAGGTGTTTATAATAATAATGTAGATATTATAAATTCAGGTTTAAATAAATTAAGAAAAGAAATAAGCAATGAAAAAATTGATATAGAAATTCAAGCTTCAGCAGAGTACTACTTTGATTTTTATTTTTTTGAATTAGCAAAAAAAAGAGAATTAATGTCTTTTAACAACAATTTTATTTTATTTGAGTTGTCTTTTATCGATTCACCTTTAAATTTATACGATGTTGTTTTTGATTTACAGGTAATGGGTTATAATGTTATTTTAGCTCATCCAGAAAGGTATTCTTTTTTTAATAAAGAAGATTATAAAAAATTAAAATCTAAAAATATTTTTTTTCAAATTAATTTATTGTCTTTGATTGGTTATTACAATGAAGAGGCTAAAAAAAAATCAGAGTATTTAATAGATTTAGGAATGGTAGATTTCGTAGGTACAGATTTGCATAATTCTATTCAGTTAGAATGTTATAATAAAGTTCAAACTGCAAAATATTATCATATTCTTTTTGAAAAAAACAATTTATTGAATAAAACTTTGTGACATGAATAGGAATATTAATTTGTTTAACAATTGGGCTCTAAAAGATAAGGATAAAGGGATGGAGAAAGGTCATGCTAATTCTGTTGAAAAAATGATTAGCTTAATTCCTGAAAGGATTACTTCTAGTAAATTTTCTTTTATTGATTATGGCTGTGGTAATGGATGGGTCGTGAGAAAGGTTGGTTCTATTAATAATTGTATTTTGTCAGTTGGAATAGATGGAGCTTTAGAAATGATAAAAAAAGCAAAAAAAAATGACAAAAAAAATACTTATTATAATGTTGACATAGAGAATTGGGAGTGTAATAGTAAATATGATGTTGTGTTTAGTATGGAGTTTATGTATTATTTAAATAATCCATCTAATTTAATTAAGAGCATTTTCGAAAAAGTTCTTAAACAAAAAGGATTTTTAATTGTTGGTATAGATCATTATTTGGAAAACAAAGAATCTTTAAGTTGGGGTGAAGATTTAGGCCTTGATATAAAAACTTTATCAAAAAAGGATTGGTATAATGTATTTATTGATGCTGGTTTTTCTGATGTAAAAATGTTTTGTTATGGAGAACATGGTAATTGGGCAGGAACTTTGATTATATCAGGTTCTAAATAGTTTTTTTATTTTTATTATTATAATTTTATCTTATGAATTACGAACAAATAAATTTTATTTTACTTATTATAATTACTGTGTTAGAGTTTGCGGCAATAGGTTGGCTAATATATGAAATGCGAAAATCTCATGATGAAAGGGATGAGATTTTAAGGTTAGAGCAAAGACAAATAAAAATGGAAGAAACTGTTTTGGAAAAGTTAGAAGAATTAATTAAAAAAAATAATTAAATAATATTTATATCTCTTTTTGTTCTTCTAAAAAGATTTTGCAACACCTTTCCTGGACCTAATTCTTTTATTGTGTTCACATTATCCTTAATCATATTTTCCATTGTTTGTGTCCATTTTACAGGAGAAGTTAATTGAGATATTAAATTTTCTTTTATTTTTTTAGAATCAGTATATCTTTCACCAGAGTAGTTTTGATATATAGGACAAATTGGTTGTTTAAATTCTGTTTTGTCAATTGCTTTTTTTAACAAAGATTCAGCATCTTTCATGAGAGGAGAATGAAATGCTCCTCCTACATTTAATATTAGTGCTCTTTTTGCTCCCTTATTTTTTAATTCTTCACAAGCTCTGCCTATAGACTTAATTTCTCCTGATATTACTATTTGTCCGTTACTATTGTAGTTTGCAGGTACAACTATTCCTTTAGTTTCTTTACACACTAATTCAACTGTTTTATTGTCCAAGCCTATTATTGCGGCCATTGTTGATTTTTGTTTTTCGCAAGCTATTTGCATAGCTTCAGCTCTTTTGGATACAAGTTTTAAACCGTCTTCAAAAGAAATACACTTATTTGCAAATAATGCTGAGAATTCTCCTAGAGAATGTCCAGCAACAAAGTCAGGTTTTGTGTTTTCTATTGTGTATTCAATACTAGAATGAATAAAAATAGCAGGTTGTGTAACTTTTGTTTCTTTTAATTGCTCTGAATCGCCATAGAACATTTTTTTTGTTATATCAAACCCTAAAATTTCATTTGCTTGATTAAACATTCTTTTTGCTATTTCGTTAGATTCAAATAATTCTTTTCCCATTCCTGTAAACTGAGACCCTTGTCCTGGAAATAAAAATGCTTTCATAATATTGATTTATTTTTTTTGATAATTTATTTAAAAAATTTTTAAGATTTATGAATTAAACTTGACCATAGTTCATGAGATATCTCTGCACTGAATTTACTTTTTGGAGCTAAAATAATAGAGATTGCATCATGAGAATGAAGAGATTCTTGATGAGAACAAATTACTCTAAAATCTTTAATTCTTTTATCTTGAATTAATTTTTCATATAATAGTCTGGCTGCATCTTCAACAAATTTTAGATTAGCCCCGTTAAGTTCAGCAAATGCCATTTCATCTTCTCTTTTAACAATTACTTGTGTTTCTGTATTTAGAGCTGCTGAACACAATTCCTGTAATTCTTCTATCCAAAGTAATTCATCAATTTCTAAAGATATTCTTGCCACAGATCTTTGTGAATGAGATACTGTTGCTTTATTGCGTTGTTTTCTAGCGTACTCTGCTAATTCATAAGAGCACGGACAAGCAGATGAGTATACGAAATCAAAATGAATAATTTTTGTAAATATTCCTTCACGATTTAAACTTCCTTCAAGCGAAACATTATAGTATTGATATCCTTTGTTATCAGATCTTAGAGAAGGTATTAGTATAGGATAAGAAAAATTTAACCCAATTTTAGCGTCAAATGAATTTAAATCATCTTTATATTTCAATAAGATATCTTTTAATTTATCAAAAATAATCTCTTCTTTAAAATCATAAAAAGATCTTATAATACGAGACATATTAATGCCTTTTTTATGTGCTTCTAATGAAACTGTTCCAGTTACTCTTGTTTCTAGCTCTATAATTTCACCATTTCTTTTTTTATATTTTAAAGGTAGTCTGAAGTTGTGAGTTCCAACTTGTTGAATCGCAACAGAAGCTCCTTCTATTAACGATTCTGGTCCATTTTGTATATCAGGAAAACTTTCTATCTCTTTTTTAGTAGGCTTGTAGTTTGAGTCGTATATTTTGTCTTTAGTATTCATTTTTATTTTAATTAAATTTTTCCGTAATATTCAAAGAAGTTGTTTTCAGTTTCATTGATTTTTATTTTATATAATTCTGCTCCTAATAATTTAATCGGTTTTTCAAGTTCATTCCAAATAGATATACATAAGTTTTCAGTTGTTGCTATTTTGTTTTTCATGAAATCAACATCATTTATTAATTGATGGTCTAACTTTTTTATAACTTTTTCTTGCATGACCTTCTTAAGATCTTTTAAGTCAATAACAAAACCGCTGTTATTGTTTATTTCACCTTCTACTGTTACAAATATCTCGTAATTATGTCCATGTAGTTTATTGCACTTTCCGAAAATTTGTTTATTCTCTTCAGACTTTAAGCCTATATTTTCTAATTTGTGTGCTGAAGAAAAACGCTCTCTTCTTGTTATTCTCATTTTATATATTTTTTTGTATTTCTTTTAAGAATGATTTTATTTTATTTAGTTTTTCTATTATTTCTTGTTCATTTTCTATTTTTTCTTTTTTTAATTTTATTATTCTTTTGGCCCCCTTAATAGTATATTTCCTTTCTGTAAGTAGTTCGTTTATTAATTTTATTTTAGATATATCTTTTTCTGTAAATTTTCTTTTGCCAAATGAATTACGATTAGGTTTGATGATATTGAATTCTTTTTCCCAAAATCTAATTTTTGACACTTTCAATTCAAGCATTTCCGCAACATCACCTATTGAGTAAAATATTTTTTTTATTTTTTGTTCTTTGTACATTTAATCAAAAGATTGGTTTTGTTTAGTACTTTGTTCTATTAACTTTTCGTATTCTTTTGAGTCTAGATCATTAAAAAAATAGTATATAGGATTTATTTTTTTGTTATTTTTTGTTATTTCGTAATGAAGGTGAGGAGCGACTGATCTTCCAGTGTTTCCAACAAATCCTATTATTTCCCCTCTTTTGACTTTTTGTTTTTCCTTAACTACATATTTATCTAAATGAGCATATAAGCTTTTGTAACCATATCCATGATTTATTGTTACATGTTTCCCGTAGCCGCTTCTTTTATTGTATCTAGCTTTTTCAACTTTTCCGTCTCCTGTTGCGTAAACAGGTGTGCCTTTTGGAGCTGTAAAATCTAATCCAGCATGCATTTTTTTTATTTTATATATAGGATGAATTCTAGGACCAAATCCTGAAGCTAAGTATGATTTGTTTTTAGATACAGGTTGTATTGCGGGTATTGATGAAAGCATCTTGTTTTTGTCTTCAACTAAGTCTTCTATTTCATCGAAAGATTTAGATTGAATATATATTTGTTTTGTAAGTATATCTATTTTTTTATTTAGATTTATGATAACATCAGAATGTTCATATTTTGACATTTCTGCATACTTATTTGAGCCTCCAAAACCAGCATTTCTTATTTCTTCAGGTATAGGGTTTGTTTCAAATATAACTCTATAGATATTTTCATCTCTTTCTTTTAGATTATTCATTATTTTGTCTAAATCTTCTATTTGTGAATTAAGACTATTTAATTCGTATTTTAACAATATTATGTCTTGTTTTAATTTTGTTTCTTTAGGTGTTTCGTAAAATTTATTTATCACAAAAAATATTACAAGTGATATTATTACAGAAGTTGATATTAATATTAATAAATTTTTAATTTTATTCTTTAAATTACTTCTTTTGAAAGAAAGAGTAGTTTTATCAAAAATATATTTATTCTTATTCATTTATTTGTATAACTTTATATTCTATTTAAAATTATGCAAAAATAAATATTATTTTTTAGTCATAACATGAAATCAGAAGATATAAAAAAAAATTTTTTAGATTTTTTCAAATCAAAAGGACACAAAGTTAATAATTCTATTCCTTTAGTATTAAAAGATGATCCTTCTTTAATGTTTGTGAATGCAGGAATGAATCAGTTTAAAGATATTTTTCTTGGGTTTAAAGAACCAGATTACAAGAGAATAGTAAATTGTCAGCATTGTTTAAGAGTGTCAGGTAAGCATAATGATTTAGAAGAGGTTGGCTTTGATTCATATCATCATACAATGTTTGAGATGTTAGGTAATTGGTCTTTTGATGATTATTCAAAAGAAGATGCTATTATGTACGCATGGGAATTATTGACAGAGATATTTAAAATAGACAAAGAAAGATTATACGTTACTGTTTTTAATGGGGACAAAGAGGATAATATAGGTCAAGATGATGAATCTTTTGAAATATGGAAAAAATTTGTACATGAAGAAAATATTATTTTTTGTTCTAAAAAAGATAATTTTTGGGAAATGAGTAGCGTTGGTCCTTGTGGTCCTTGTACAGAAATACATGTTGATTTAAGAAGCGAAGAGGAAAGAATGAAATTAAATGCTATTGATTTAATTAATAAAGACAACCCATTAGTAATAGAGCTTTGGAACATAGTTTTTATAGAGTATATAAGAAAAAAAGATTTATCTCTGGTGAGTTTAGGCAGAAAATTTGTTGACACAGGTATGGGCTTTGAGCGTCTTGCTATGGTTTTACAAAATAAAAAATCCACATATGAAATAGATACATTTAGTATAATAATAAATAGTATATGCAATATAGCTTCTATTAAATATGGAGATAGCAATAAAAAAGATATAGCAGTGCGTATTATTGCTGATCATGTCAGGTCAGTGTGTTTTAGTATAGCCGATGGCCAAATACCAGAGAATACCGGCGCAGGTTATGTTATTAGAAGAATACTTAGAAGGGCAATCAGGTATGCTTTTTCTTATTTAGGGATGGAAAATCCTTTTATTTTTATGTTAGTTAAAGATATAGTAAAATCAATGCCTGATTATGATCAAATTAAAAAAAATCAAGATTTTATAGAAAACATTATTCAAAATGAAGAGAAGCTGTTTTTGAAAACTTTAAATAAAGGTTTAATTCTCATAGACGAAATAATTGCCAACTCAAACAGTAAAGTAATAGAAGGCAAAAGGGTTTTTGATTTATATGACACTTATGGTTTTCCTGTTGATCTTACTGCTATAATATTTAAGGAAAGAGGTTTTTCATTTAAACAAAAAGAATTTGATGAATGTCTTATTTTACAAAAAGAAAGATCTAAAAAGAATCAAAAAAATGTTGTTTCTGAATGGGTTACTATTTTTGATGATGATATTCAGGAATTTATTGGTTATGAAAAATTATCTTGTGTCTCTAGATTAGTTAAGTATAGAGAGGTGAAGTATGAAAATGAAGTACAATATCATTTAGTTTTTAATTATACTCCATTTTATGCAGAAGCAGGAGGTCAAGTTGGGGATAAAGGTTTTTTAGATTTTAATAACAATAAAATAGATATTATTAATACTTTTTTAGATGTTGGTATTGCGGTTCATGTTGTAAAACATTTACCAGATAATTTGAATGTAGATTTTAATTTATTTGTTAATCAGGAAAAAAGAATAAGAACTTCTATTAATCATTCTGCAACTCATTTATTGCATTTTGCTTTAAGGAGTTTTTTAGGAAATCATATAGAGCAGCGAGGCTCTTATGTTTGTGATGATTATTTAAGGTTTGATTTCTCTCATTTTAAAAAGATAGAATTAAAAGATTTAAATAAATTAGAATTTTTGGTGAATTCTCTTATTACTCAAAATATTTCACTTGAAACAGAAGTTATACCTTTTAATGAAGCTAAAAAAAATGGGGCTGTTGCTTTGTTCGGTGAGAAATACGGTGATTTAGTCAGAGTTGTGAAGTTTGGTGATTCTATTGAGCTTTGCGGAGGCACTCATGTTAATTCAACTGGTGAAATAGGTTTTTTTAAAATTATTAGTGAAAGTTCATCTTCTTCTGGTATTAGAAGAATAGAAGCCATAACTAATAATAAAGCTTTGAGTTATTTTCAAAAACTTGAATTAGACTTTAGTGTTATTAAGGACATGGTGAAAAATAAAAATATTGTTGAAGGAGTAAGAGTTTTATTTGATGAAAAAAAATCACTAAATGAAAAATTAGATTTCCATAAAAAACAAGAAATATTAAAACTTAATAAAGATTTTTTTGCAAAAGTTAAGGAAGGAGAAAAATATAAGTCAATTATTGAATTAACAGATTTAAGTCCAGATGTTCTAAAGTCTCTTTGTTTGTCTTTGTTTAAAAAAAATAATAATATTTTCGTTTTTTTAGCTTCTTCTTTTAATGGTAAAAAATATTTTACCATTGGTTTTTCTAAGGATTTAATTTCAGAAAACAAAATAGATATAGATAATCTTGTTTCTAAGATAAATGACAATTTTGATTCTAAAGGAGGAGGTAGTAGAGATTTTTATTTTTATACTTTAAACCAAGCAATAGATATAAAAGAGCTAATAGAGTTTGTCTCTGTTTTAATTATCTAAATATTTCTTTCACTTTGTCAAAAAAAGATTTATTGTTTTTGTCTGGTTGAGGTTTAAAGTTTTCAGAATTTTTGCTTTTTTCTAAAAAAACTATTTCTGACTTTGATAAATTTTGAGGTGTCCACAAGTTAATGTGTATTAGTAAGTCACCATTTCCGTAATTGTTTATGTTAGGTAATCCTTTTCCTTTTAGTCTTAATATCTTTCCACTATGAGTTCCTTTTTCTAAGTTTATTTTAGCTTTACCGTTTAAAGTAGGTATTTCTATTTTGTCTCCAAGCGCAGCTTGAGCAAAACTTATGAATTTTTCATAATGTATATTAGATCCTTCTCTTATAAAAACATCATTTTCTTTGATAGATATTAATACAATCAAGTCTCCATTAACACCTTGAAAAGGTGCTTCGTTACCTTGTCCGCTTAATTTCAACTGCATTCCGTCTTCAACTCCTCCAGGTATTTTTATTTCAATTTGATGGTCCTTTTTTATCATTCCATTTGAGTCAGCTTCTTTAGGTTTTTTTGTTATTTTCTTACCATAACCTCCGCAGTAATTACACGTTACTGATTGTTGTATTCTTCCTAGTATAGTCGAAGATATTTTTGTAATCTGACCAGAGCCATTACAATGACTGCATGTTTCATATTCTACATTTTCAGCTTTTGTTAATTTTTTAATTTTAATTTTTTTTGTAACCCCGTTCATTACATCTTCCAAAGTAACTTCTATTTTTATTCTAAGATTAGAGCCCTTATAAACTCTTTGTCTCCTTGATCCTCCTCCTCCAAAAAATGATTCAAATGGATTGTCTCCTCCACCAAAGATATCACCAAATTGACTAAATATATCATCCATACTCATTCCTCCTCCTCCAAATCCTTGATTGTTAAATCCAGAATGTCCAAATTGATC
>MDSW01017828.1_pt1 | contig 10812 bp, 13 predicted proteins | sample 811171 | NCBI WGS metagenome assembly MDSW01 (sample SAMN05326641, study PRJNA326480) | marine metagenome | isolation source: seawater | place: Atlantic Ocean: North West | collected 2012 | reverse complement strand
ACCAAAGATGAAAAAATTGTTTCTGAAATGGCAAGAAAAAACGCCAAACAGGCTTTAACTCAAAAAATTTTAGAAACTGAGACTAATTCTGAACTTATAGACAAACTTGCAGACAAATTTAGTCTAAAATTTAATGTAAACCTTATTGAGGCTTATGATAACAGCCACATTCAAGGAACAGACTCAGTCGGAGCGTTAATTGCATTTGGCAAAGATGGGTTTGTAAAAAAAAGATATAGAAAATTTAATATCAAATCTGAAACGGTTAAAGGTGATGATTATGGCATGATGAAAGAAGTTTTAAAAAGAAGATTTTCTAGGGCGCTTAAAGATGAGAGCGCTACTACGTCTTTGCCAGATTTAGTATTGATTGATGGGGGAAAAGGACAATATTCAGTAAGTAGAGAAGCGCTAAATGATTTAGGTTTACATGAATTACCTATAATAGCTGTGGCAAAAGGTAAAAATAGAAATGCAGGTGATGAAACTTTTTACCATGATGGAAAAGAATTTAAATTCAAAAAAAATGATCCAACTCTATTTTTTCTCCAGAGACTGCGAGACGAGTCACATAGGTTTGCTATAAGTACACATAGAGCAAAAAGGAGAAAAAATTTAAGTAAATCATTACTCGATCAGATTTCCGGTATAGGAAGAGGTAGAAAAAGGGCCTTGCTAAATCATTTTGGTTCTGCAAAATCTGTAGAAGCTGCTAGTCTTGAAGATTTAAGATCTGTAGAAGGGATCGAGGAAAAAGTAGCAAAAAAAATACATAATTTTTTTCATGAGGGCTAAATATGAAAATTAAAATACCAAATATTTTAACTATAGGTCGTTTAATAATTGTTCCAATTTTTGTATTATCTTTTTATATACCTGGAATAGTCGGAGATTTAGTTCCTTTTTTTCTTTTTGTCCTTGCGAGTTTTACTGATTTTCTAGACGGTTTAATAGCCAGGCTTTATAAAGAAGAGTCTAAATTGGGTGAACTTCTTGATCCAATTGCTGATAAAATTTTAGTAGCTGCTGCTTTAGTTTTGCTCGTAATGAATGGAATTATAAAAAATTATGAAGTGATTGCAGCTATAGTAATTTTGACTAGGGAAATATTAATATCAGGATTAAGAGAATATTTGGCTAAAAGAAAAGAATCGAGTTTGCCAGTTTCTAGTCTTTCTAAGTTTAAAACTTTTATACAGATGCTTTCTATAGCTATGCTTTTAACAGGTGAGACTGGTAACAAAATTATAAACTTTCAAGATTATAATGCCGAAACAATTGGCATTATTTTGCTTTGGCTTGCAGCATTTTTGACCATTTATACGGGTTATGATTACTTAAGAAAAGGTATAGATAGCGTAATAAGTGATGATGAAAAAAAATAGACCATGTCCTTATCTGAAATAAATATTAGAGAGAGAAAATTTCATGACGGATTACATTCTTCCGGGAAACAGAGATCTCAAAACAAATTTTATAAAGCACTCTACAATCTGTATAAGGATTTTATAGATACCTTAAAATTAAAAACAAAATCAGCTGATGTTCTGGATTATGGGTGTGGTGTAGGAAATTTTGCTGAAGAAATTAGTTTGTTTAAACCAAAAAAAATTATTGCAGTAGATATATCGGAAGAGGCGATTAAAAAAGCCAAAAATAAAATAAGAAAAGGTGATATTAATGTAGATTATAGAGTTGATAATTGTGAAAATTTAAGCTTAGATTCAAATTCTTTTGATGTCGTTTATGGATCGGGAATACTCCACCATCTAAATCTTGAAAAATCTTTAAATGAACTAAATAGAGTTCTAAAGAAAAATGGAACAATCATTTTTGTTGAACCACTAGCAACTAATCCTTTAATAAATATTTATAGAAAATTTACGCCAAGTGCTAGATCTCCTGATGAACATCCATTTAAATCTGGGGATATTAAATTAATAAAAAATATATTTAAAAATGTTGAGATAAAATATTATGGCTTTCTAACCTTAATTTTTCTTCCTTTGTATAAATCACCAGAAAAATCCAAATTTTTTAAAATAATTAGTTATATAGATGGATTTATTTTTAAAATAAAGTACCTAGAATTTCTTGCTTGGTCTGTTTTAATTAAAGCGGAAAAAAGTTAGGCTGCAGCTTTTTTTCTTACTAACTTCTGGTAACTTTCTGATAAATTTTTAATAAGATCGCAAACGCTAAAATTAAATTTATCTATTTGTGAAACCGGTGTAATTTCAGCAGCTGTACCTGTTAAAAAGCATCCAACAAAATTTGACATCTCTTCAGGTTTAATTTTTCTCTCTATCACTTTTATATTTTTTGATTTGGCTATATCTATTACGCATCTTCTGGTAATTCCATCTAAGAAAGAATCTGGGGTTGGAGTATGTAAAGATCCTGCCTTATCTTTGAAAAAAATATTTGCTCCAGTTGACTCTGCAACATTTCCCTCATGATCAAGCATCAAGGAATCTGCATACCCTTTGCTTTCCGCTTCATGCTTTGAAAGTGTACAAATCATATAAAGACCTGCAGCTTTTGTATCCCAGGGTACTGAATTTGGCGCTGGTCTTCTCCATGAAGAAATATTTAATTTAATTCCTTTCAACTTAAGTTTTGGATCAAAATAAGATCCCCACTCCCATGAAGCAATTGCAACATGTATTTTATTTTTCTGAGCAGAGATAGCCATCATCTCACTGCCTCTCCATGCAACAGGTCTTACATAGCCATTTTGTATTTTTTGAACAACGATAATTTCTTTTGAAGCCTTATTTATATCTTTTGGTGTGTAAGGCATAACAATACCCATTCTTTTTGCCGAATGAAATAATCTATCTGTATGTTCTTCTAACTTAAAAATTTCTCCATCATAAACGCGTACGCCTTCAAAAACACAGCTGGCATAATGCAGTCCATGGTTCAAAAGATGCACTCTGGCGTCTTTCCAATCCACCAAATCTCCATTGAACCAAATCTTTCCTGATCTCTTGTCGTAGGGAATTGTTTCCATTTGATTAAAATAAATAATTTTTTTGTAACAAAAAAGTATAATTGTTGATAAAATATGTCAATATATCTGACCAAAAAATGAAAGATTTGCTTTACTTAAAGGATGAACAAATAAAAGATTGCATACAATTACTGCTTTATGCATACAGAGAGACCTTTTCGGATCCAAAAGAAGTATTAAAAAAAAATTCTCTAGGTGCAGCTCACTATAGGACTTTACATTTAATCGAAAGAAATCAGGGAATTAGTGTAAATGAATTATTGTTAAAATTAAAAATTACTAAACAGAGTTTAAACAGAGTGCTAAGAGATCTAAAAAATTCAAAAATAATTAAACATGCTAGAGATCAAAATGACTCAAGAAGAAAATTATTATATTTAGACCAAACAGGGAAAAAATTTTACAAAGAAATTTTTGATTCCCAAAAAAAGCGTATTTTTAACGCTTTAAAAAATTCAGATTCTGATTCGGTTTTAAAATTTAAAGAGGTTTTAAAAAAAATAATTAATGGAAAGCAATAAATTTCATATTTTAGTTGTCGATGATGATGATAAGATAAGATTACTTATCAAACAGTTTTTAAATGAAAATGGTTTTATCGTATCAACTGCAGCTAATGCAATAGAAGCTAAATCAAAAATAGAAATTTTTAATTTTAACTTAATGGTTTTGGATGTGATGATGCCTGGACAAAATGGCTATGATCTTACAAAAGAGATCAAAGAATCAGGAAATATTCCTATAATATTACTCACCGCTAAAGGAGAAGTAGAACATAGAATACATGGCTTGGGATTGGGAGCTGATGACTATCTTGGAAAACCATTTGAGCCAAAAGAACTTTTGCTAAGAATTAAAAATATTATAAATAAAAATATTCCACCAGATGTTTTGGCATCAAGCAGAATAGGTGATGCTGAATTAAATTTAAACAAAATGACGATTAAATTAAAGGAAAGAGTACAAAAGATTAATTCTACAGAGAAAAAAGTTCTTTTAAAAATGCTTGCTTCTCCAGGTAAAATATTTTCTCGGTCTGAAATTGGAAAAATATCCCAAATATCAAAGGAAAGATCAATTGATGTGATGATTACAAGACTGAGAAAAAAAATTGAATTAAATCCAAAAAATCCTAAATTTTTGCAAACAATAAGGGGGTCTGGATATGTCTTATGGGTTAAATAGCTTACTAAAAAAATTTCTACCAAAAAGATTATTTTATAGAGCGCTAATAATCGTAGCTTCACCAATTATTATTCTTCAACTAATAATTACTATAGTATTTTTTGATAGTGTATGGATAAAGGCAAACAAAGGAATGACAAAATCTCTTGTTAGCGAAGTAAAAACACTTTTTGATGCATATCGATCTGAAGAGACAAAAGATGTTCAATTTCTAACAAACCTTTATAAAAAAAACTTTGACTTTGTTATTAATATTAATAAAGGAGAAGGACTTCCCGAAACTAAATCTGATAGGCGTTTCAGTCCTATGGATAGATCTTTAAGAAGAGAAATGAAACCAGTTTTTGGCAATGACTATTGGTTTGATACTGTTACATATATCGAACTGGTCGACTTAAGAATTAAAAGTGATCAAGAAGTTATTCAAATTTTTTTTCCAAAAAGTAAAATTGCCCCTTCATCTGTAAGGATATTTGTTTTGTGGATAGTGGTTCCATCTGTAGTTTTAATTTTTATAGCCATACTATTTCTAAGAAATCAAACAAGACCAATAGTAAAACTATCTAAAGCAGCCGAAAGATTTGGCAGGGGAGAAAGAGTGGACGATTTAAGGCCTTCTGGTGCTTCTGAAATTAGAAAAGCAACTCTTGAATTTGATAAAATGATGAAGAGAATAAATAAGCATTTGACCCAAAGATCAGAGATGTTGTCTGGTATCAGTCATGATTTAAGAACTCCCCTTACAAGATTAAAGCTTCAATTGGCCATGATGGATAAAAAGGATACTGCTAAAAAAATGGCTTTGGACATAGATGAAATGGAGAAAATGCTGAATGACTATTTGCAGTATACAAAATCACAATCTCAAGAAGATTATGTTGATGTTGATATAAAAGATATTTTGATTGATATACTTAAAAATTTTGAATTGGATAAATATGAACTTATCGCAAATCAAAAAATTACAATCCAAGGCAGAAAAAACTTAATAAAAAGATGTATTTCAAATGTTGTAGAAAATGGACTTTCTTATGGAAATAAAATTGTTGTAGAATTAAGAAAATCCGTCAACTCAGCAATTATAACAATTGGAGATAATGGACCAGGAATATCCAAAAGTGAGTATGAAAATGTTTTTAAACCATTTTATAGGATAGATAAAAGTAGAGGGCTTAATAAATCAGGGGTTGGTTTGGGCCTCTCTATTGCACAAGATATAGTAAGATCACATGGGGGCAATATTGTTCTGTCTGAAAGCAAAAAAAAGGGATTGTTAGTTAAGATTTCTTTGCCCCTTTAGTTTTTTTTTTTCTTTTTAAACTATTAATTTCTTTTTGTTGTTTCTCTATTATTTTCTTTAATACAATGATTTCCTCTCTTTTGACTAAGTCCAGTTTATTTACTAAGTCTTCTTTTTTAAACTTTAAAGATGTTAAGAGTTCCTTTTTTATGTCATTGGAGGTTAATATTCCTGATTCGATCAAGCCTGATAGCATTTTAAGAATTTTTTGAGAATTATTCATTAATATAGTTTAAATTATAAGTAATTTAATTTCAATTGTGATAAATTTAATAAAGAAATGATGATACACGATTTTGATCCTGTTTTAATTGATTTTGGATTCTTGCAAATTCGATGGTATTCGCTTGCGTATATTTTTGGAATTTTAGCTGGATGGTGGTACGGCAAAATAATTATTAGAAAACAAATTGCAGAGTCAGACCAAAATAATTATATAGAAAATTTTGACGATTTAATTGTATATATTATCATTGGGGTAATCGTTGGTGGAAGAATTGGGTATGTAGTTTTCTATGACCCTATTTTTTACATAAAAAACATATTAGAAATTTTTAAATTGTGGAATGGTGGAATGTCTTTTCATGGTGGTTTGATCGGTGTCATAATCGGGATATATATTTTTTCAAATCTAAAAAATTTAAATTATAAAATATATTTTGATACAGTATGTTGTGTTGCTCCAATAGGTATATTTCTGGGCAGAATTTCTAACTTTATAAATGGAGAATTATATGGAACACCAACTGAAAAACCATGGGGTATAGTTTTTCCTAAAATTGATAATTTAGCTAGACATCCATCACAAATTTATGAAGCTTTGTTAGAAGGGATAGTTTTATTCATTATTTTAAATTTTTTAGTAATAAAAAAAAATACTAGTCATGGCTTGATTTCCTCATTATTTTTAATTCTTTATGGAACATTTAGAATTATATCTGAACAATTCAGGCAGCCTGATGAACACATGGGATATATTTTTGAATATTTTAGTATGGGATCTTTATTAAGCATTGTCATGATTATATTTGGTTTATTACTTTTTTCAAAAATTATTTTTCATGAACAAAGCAGATAAAATTTTTTTAAAGACAAAGTCAATGTCATTGGACACATATTTGGAAAAGGTCTTATATGACAAAAATATTGGTTATTATCAAAATATAAATCCATTTGGAGTAAAGGGTGATTATGTAACTGCACCGAATATTTCAAATATTTTTTGTGAGATGATATCAATATGGCTTGTTAGCTTTTGGGAAAGTTTAAAAAGGCCAAAAAAATTAAATTTCGTTGAATTAGGACCTGGGAATGGAGATTTTTGTTTAGTTTTATTAAAAACACTTAAAAATTTTCCAGATGTTTTAAATTCTATTAATATTATGCTTTACGAAAAAAGTGACAGGCTGAAAGCGATTCAAAAAAAAAGAATAATTTCACAAAAAGTTTCATGGATTAAAAACTTAAAAAAAATTGAAAAAGGTCCTGTTGTATTTTTTGGAAATGAGTTTTTGGATGCTCTACCTATAAAACAATTTAAAAAAATAAATAATGAGGTTTTTGAAAGATATGTTAACTACAAAAAAAATAGAGTAAATTTTATATTTAAAAAAGCTATAAAAAAACAGATAAATAAACTTAAAAATTATAGACTTCTTAACAAAAATGGGATTATTGAATATCCAGAATATGGTTTTAAAGAGTTAGATGTAATTTGTAAAAAAATAAAAAAATTTAATGGTGGTGTACTTTTTATAGACTACGGTTATGAATTTCAAAATAATATTAATACTTTACAATCTGTTATGAAACATAGATTTAATGATATTAATAAGAATATAGGAAATGCAGATATTACCTCATTAGTAAATTTTGGTTTATATAAACAATATTTTAGTTCTAATAATTTATCCGTAGAAAATATTGTGAGTCAAAGTGAATTCCTCCAAAGAATGGGAATAATTGAACGTGTAAAGATTGCTGGCAATAAGATGAATGCTCAGGAAAAATCAAATTTGCACTTAAGAATTAAGAGATTAATTGACCCTCAAATGATGGGTAAAAATTTTAAAGTAATTTTTGCAAAAAATAAAAAGTGTAACTTTTCGTTGGCATTTAGATAATGTTTTATTCTAAAAATCTTAAAAAAAATAAAGATATTCAACATTGTTTTTTTTCTAGAAAAAATGGAGTCTCGGAGGGAATATATGAAAGTTTGAATTGTGGCCTTGGTAGTAATGATAAAAAAGAAAATGTGGAAAAAAATTTAGATATTGTTTCTAAAAAGTTTAACATTGAAAGAAATTCCTTGGTGTTAATGAGACAAACACATAGTAACCAGGTCAAGATTATTGATGATAAAAATAATTTAGAAAGAATTAATTGTGACGCAATGTTAACGAAAAGTAACAGTATCGTTCTGTCTGTTCTTACAGCAGATTGTATACCAATTCTAATTTATGAGAATAAAAATAAAATTATTGGCTGTATACACGCGGGCTGGAAGGGTGCAATTAAAGGAATAGTCGAAAACACTTTAAAAAAACTTGAAGAAATGGGGGGAAACATAAAACAACTTGTTGTTTCAGTAGGTCCATGTATTTCACAAGAAAATTATGAGGTAAAAAATGATTTTTATTCTGAGTTTATTAAAGAGTCAAAAAAAAATGAGTCGTTTTTTTTAAAAAGTGATAAAAATACTTTTAATTTTGATTTAAGAGGATTTGTTAACAAAAAGTTTGAAGATTTAGGTGTTTTGGAAATAGAAAATGTACTAATTGATACGTTTGCTGCAAAGAATGAATACTTTAGCCATAGAAGGGCCAAAAAGTTAGGTCAAGATGACTACGGAAGATGCATATCGGCAATTAAAAAAATTGCTACACAAAATTAATTGAAAACACAGTTCAATGGATGTATAAGTGAATTGTCCTAATGAAAATTTTATCAGGAACAAGTAATCCTTCGCTGAGCAAGAGTATCTGCAGACTACTAAAATTAAAGTTAGTCAATACGAATATAAAAAATTTTTCCGACGGTGAAATTTACGTTGAAATAAATGAAAATATTAGAGGCAATAGTGTTTTTGTTATTCAATCTACTGCGACACCTGCCAACGATAATCTTATGGAACTACTTTTGTGTATAGATGCACTAAGAAGATCTTCTGCAAAAAATATAACTGCGGTAATTCCTTATTTTGGTTATGCAAGACAAGACAGAAAAGTGGTTCCTAGAACTTCTATTTCTGCAAAGCTTGTTTCTAATCTTATAACAAATGCGGGAGCAAATAGAGTTGTAACAGTAGATTTGCATGCCGGGCAAATTCAAGGCTTCTTTGATATGCCTGTAGACAATCTATTCACCTCTCCAATATTTGCTAGATACGTTAAAAAAAATATAAAAAGTAAAAATTTTATATGTGTTTCACCAGATGCTGGTGGAATTGAAAGAACAAGAGGGTTAGCAAAAAAAATAAATGCAGATCTAGCAATCATAGACAAAAGAAGACCGCAAGCAGGAAAATCTCAAGTTATGAATATAATAGGTGAGGTTAAAAATAAAGATTGTATAATTGTAGATGACATTATGGATAGCGGAGGAACAATAGTTAACGCTGCAGAAGCTTTAAAAAAGAAAGGCGCTAAAGATATTTATGTCTTTATAACTCATGCCGTACTTAGTGGAGATGCAATAAATAAAATTAAAAAGTCTAAAATAAAAAAATTGATAATTACTGATACCATTGACAACGCCAACAGAATAAAAAATGTCAGTAAAATTCAAGTGTTATCCGTTGCACCTCTTATGGCTGAAGCCATCAAAAGGATTTCAAACTCAACATCGGTATCAGATCTATTCAATTAAAGCTTGTTTTATTTCAAAGTTGGGGTAAATTGCACTATTCAAATGATAAATAATTTAAAGGCAGCCAAGAGAGAAACAAAAACGAAAGGTCAATTAAATACTTTGAGAACTAAAGGTTTAATACCTGCTATCTTGTATGGAGGAAAAAGCCCAAATTTAAAATTAAGTATAGAAGAAAAATTTATAAAAGACATATTAAGATCTGAAAACTTTCTTTCAACAGTATTTGACCTTGATATTGAAGGAAATAAAGAAAAAGTTATACCTAGAGATGTTACTTATCATGTAACATCTGAGAGACCTTCTCACATTGATTTTATGAGAGTTGTGAAAGGATCAAAAATTATATTAGAAATTCCGGTAAAATTTAAAAACAATGCAGAATGTAACGGATTAAAGAAAGGTGGAGTTTTAAATATTGTTAGAAGAAAAATTGAATTGAAATGCCAAGCAGAAAATATACCTGATGATATTGACGTTGATTTATCTGGTTTGGACATTGGTGCAAGTATAAGGATCTCGTCTGTTAATTTGCCTCAAAATACTGAGTTAACAATAACTGATAGAGATTTTGTCGTAGCTACCATCGCAGCTCCCACAATTGTCAAAGAGCCAGAAAAACCAGCAGAGGAAACACCTGCGGAAGGTGCTGAGGGTGAAGCTGCTGCTGCAACTGAAGGCGGTGAGGCTGGCGCTCCAACCAAAGAGAGCGATGCTGCTAAAAAAGATGAAAAAGGAAAAGAAGGTGGCGCCGCTGATAAAAAACAATCGGGAGATAAAAAGGCTACACCTGAAAAAAAACCCCAGGATAAAAAATAAAATTATATGCTTTTGCTAGTAGGTTTAGGAAATCCTGGTCCAAATAATAGTCACAACAGACACAATATTGGTTTTAAAATTATAGACGCTATTAATGAACAATTCAGTCTTTCCAAACAAAAACCTAAATTTAAAGGACTTTTAACCACAGGTAATATTGAAAATAAAAAAGTTTATGCAATTAAACCTTTAACTTTTATGAATAATTCTGGAGTTTGTATTAAAGAACTAATCGAGTATTTCAAAATTAATGCAAAAGACGTAATTGTTTTTCACGATGATATGGACATTGATCTGGGAAAGGTTAAAGCAAAATTTGGTGGGACCAGTGCTGGTCATAATGGTATAGAATCTATTGATAAATCAATTGGCAAAGATTATTCAAGAGTAAGAGTTGGAATTGGACATCCAAAACAAAAGGGTAAGGTTAATAATCATGTTCTAGAAGATTTTAATGAAAATGAAGAAGAGAGAATCAAAGATGTAACAGATAATATTGTGAAATTAATTCCCACACTTATAAATAAAGAGATGGACTTATTCTCAAGCAAGGTAAATCAAAATTTGAATGGGATTTAAGTGTGGTATAGTTGGTTTGCCTAACGTAGGTAAATCTACACTTTTT
>MDSW01012410.1_pt1 | contig 10814 bp, 4 predicted proteins | sample 811171 | NCBI WGS metagenome assembly MDSW01 (sample SAMN05326641, study PRJNA326480) | marine metagenome | isolation source: seawater | place: Atlantic Ocean: North West | collected 2012 | reverse complement strand
GGGGGGGGGGGGGGGGGGGGGCGGGGGGAGGGGGTGGGGGCGAGCCGCCGAAGCGTCTTCTCCGAGGAGACTCTTTTTTTACGTACCCGCGCGCCGGGTCGCCGCGCGCCGGACCGGGTGTCTACGCGCGCGTCCGAAGGTAAAAAAGAAGTCCTTCTTCCCGCGCGAGGTACCGAACGATGCGTACGCCTACTACGCTGCACGAAACGACGAGGACTACGTAGGCTACTCACGACTCCTCCATCTCCAGCTCGCTTCGTATCTGCCTCACCTCCGCGGCTTTCCTGGCGTACGACGGCGTGGGCTCGGCCCATATGGCCTTGATGGTCTTCTGGCGCTCCACCACCGAGCGCAAAACCTCCGCCTTCCTCACGGAGCTCGCCAACGCGCTCCGCAGAGACGCCGACCTCCTCGCGACGCTCGCGGCGTCCGTCGCCGCGCCGACCCCCTCGCCGCCGCCGCCTCCCCTCAGCGCCTCCGCCAGCCGCGCGCGAAGGCCCGCGCTCTCCGCGTCGAGCGCGCTTAACCTCTCCATGCCGCTCCTCAGCGACCGAATCTCCGTCACCGGCCCGCCCTCGACGAAGCCCCCCGCGTCCCCGCGAAGCGCCAGAGCCTCCAGCTCCTCCGTCGCCGACGCGAGCGCCGACCGCAAACGGAGGAAACGTTTCGGCGCCTCCTCGCGAACGGAGGCGTCGCCGGCGTATGAAACGTTCCCGACGACGCGGGTCGGTTCGTTCCTCACGACGGCCATTCGCTCGCCGAAGCGCAGCGAACACAGCGTCTCCTCGGCGTGCTCGCGCTCGCCGGCGACGGCGATCACCACCGACGTGCACGACCCGCCCCCGAACGCGTCCCGGAGCAACATCGTCAGCGACGCGTCTCTGTACGGCACGTGCGAAAAAGCGTCGGAGGTTCGCCCTCGCCGCCGCCGTTCGCCCAACGTCTTGATGACCCTTCCGAGCGCCGATAACGACCCGTTGATCGCGCGAGCCTCGTCGCGCGCGTCGCCCGCGGCGCCCGTCCTGGCGACGCGCTCGGAGCCCGCCAGGTCCACGAACAGAAGGCTTCGGCTCTGCGCGCTCGAGCGGGCGCCGCCGTCCCCGCCGCCGCCGCCGTCCCGCTTGAAGCGCACCCTCACGAGGCAGTGCGACCGGCTGGACCGGTCGTTCAGAAGGTGCGCCTTGGACGTCCGCGTCGCCTCCACGGACCGCGCGAACCGGGCGAGGGCCTCGGGCGTGTCCAGCGAAACGAAGGTCTCGCCCACGGCGGTGAACGTCTCGCGCGCCGCGGCGGCGGCGGACCCCGACGCCGCGCCCCCGCTCGTCGCGCCTCCGTCGCGGAGTCGCGCCCTCCCGGAAACCGCCGCCACGGGTTTTCTCTCTCTGACGGCGGCCCTCTCGGCGGCGGCGCGCGCCTTGTCCCTCTCCTGCAGCTGGAAACACGCGTGGCACGTGCAGCACGATGGGTGGACGCCGCCCTGGCCGCCTCGGTTCCCCGCGACGTCGTCGCTCCCGCTCTCGGCGTCGCCGCGCACGCGCCGCCCGAACTTGGTCTTGGAGCTCCCGAGGCTGAGCTGCTCCCGGCCGTTCATCAGGTCGAACACGTTCTCGTGGTACACCTCCACAGCGGAGGCGCGGATCGAGCGCACGCCCGGCGTGCGCATGAGCTCGAGCGCGGCGCGAGGAAACACGCCCCACTCCAACGGCGCGGATGAGGACGAGGAGGACGCGTCGGATGAGGACGCGTCGGATGAGGTTCCCGACGCGCGCCATCGCGTCACCTCAGCCTCCACCAGGCACCCCGCGGGGCCGAACATCGTGTGCGTCTTCCCGCTGCCGGTCTGGCCGTACGCCACGAGCGTGCAGTCGTACCCGGCGAGCGCGCGCTTCACCAACGGCGCGCAGAGCGCGTCGTACGCGACCGCCTGGTCCGACCCCACCACGACGGACGAGGGGTAGTGGAAGACGTCGTCCTTTCCCGCCCCGGCGTCGGCGCCGCGGAGCGACACCGCGCCCGTCCTGGGATCGGTCGTCACCGCGCACGACGCGCGGGGGTGCGTCGGCCGAACCCGGACGGACGTGCGGATCTCCGCGACGGACATCGGGGGCGACGTCAGGAGCGACGAGGAGGCGGGGGTGGCCGCGCGAGGGGCGAGAGGGGCATCGGGGGGGGCGCGCGCGAGGAGAACCGACGAGGGGCGCGAGAAAACGCCCCCCGAAGAAGGTGTTTTTGTTCGGGGCGGAAACCGCCGCGCCCCGGACGATCGCGATCATCGCCACGCGTCAAACATGGCGGGGCGCCGCGGCCTGCCGGTGATCTGCTGTCGTCCTTCGTCATATGCATCCTCCCGCGGCGGCATTCATTCGTCTCCGCGCTCGCCTCGGGTGGCTTCCTCCCCGATGGCCTCAGCGTCGTCTCGGCGTCGGTCTCGTCCGCGCTCGTCGCCCCCGCGCCTTCCCCTCGTTCGGCTCGCGCTCGTCGCGTGCCTCGCGGCGTTCCCGCGCCTCGCCTCCGCGCGCCTGTTCGGGGGCGGCGGCGTCTCGGAGGATCTCTCGGACGAGCGCTTGATCGGGTGGAAGGGCGAGACGTACGACAGCTCCTCCGGCTCCTCCTCCGCGAACCCGGCGGCGAACCCGGCGACCCACCTCCCCGCGGGCTCGGGCGTCCCGCTGAGCGACGACCCCTCCGGCGACCTCCGGCGCGGGTACTGGATGGAGCCCGTGAGCTGGTACCCCCGCGCGTTCCACCTGCACAACGTCATGAGCCCCGAGGAGTGCGACGAGCTCCTCGAGCTCGCGCGCCCGCGCGTGCGGCGCTCCACCGTCATCGACAGCGTCACCGGCGAGAGCAAGATCGACCCGATCCGAACCAGCGAGCAGTGCTTCTTGAACCGCGGGAAGTTCCCGCTGGTGACGATGCTGGAGAACCGCCTCGCGAGGATCACGATGCTCCCGCCCTACCACGGCGAGGATCTGCAGGTGCTCAAGTACGGCGTGGGTCAAAAGTACGACGCGCACCACGACGTCGGCGAGCTGGACTCCAAGTCCGGCGCGCAGCTCGCCGCGGAGGGCGGGCACAGGGTCGCGACGGTCCTCCTGTACCTCACCGACGTGGAGGAGGGCGGGGAGACCGCGTTCCCGGACAGCGAGTGGATCGACCCGACGAGCGGCGACGAGAAGGGCCCGTGGAGCGACTGCGCCGTCGATCGCGTCGCCGTCAAACCCAAGAAGGGCGACGGGCTGCTGTTCTGGAGCATCACGCCGGAGAACAAGATCGACCAGCGGTCGATGCACGCGGGGTGCCCGGTGATCAGGGGGGAGAAGTGGACGGCGACGAAGTGGATCCACGCGAGGCCGTTCAGGTGGACCGCGCCGCCGCCGCCCGCCGCGCCGCCGGGATGCGAAAACAAGAGGGAGGAGTGCAAGGGGTGGGCGAACGCGGGGGAGTGCGAGAAAAATCCGGGGTTCATGCTCGAGGACTGCAGGTGGGCGTGCAAAGCGTGCGAGGGGATGCAACACTACGACGCGTGGGTGGCGCAGTTCGGGGGGGGGAGTGAGAAGGGCGGATGACGCGGCGTATAGGATAGTCGGTCGTGGTTTTTTAATCGCGCGAGACGCGGGGGCGCGCGCGTCGACGCGAAGCGCCGAACATATACGACGCGATACCGCCCTCGTCGCGTCGCGCGTCTCACGCTCAGTCCTGATCGTTCGGCTCGACTTTGCTGTTGGAGCTCTTTCCGAGGGCGGACATGAGCAGCGGCGGGGCGAACTTCGGCCCGCCCGACTGGTTGCAGTCTTCGCAAAAGCTGAGGAGGATGGTGTCCACCGCCATCTCGTACACCGAGAGGAAGATGTCCGCCTCCATGTACCCGATGAACGCGCACACGAGGACGGGGAGGAGCGGCGAGGTGAGGTAGTAGTCGCTGTCCGGGTCGGTGTAGGTGTCCATGTCGCACATGAGGAAGGCGAGGAAGCCGCAGACGCCGCACACGACGAGCTTCCCCAGCCACGTCAAAAAGTCGCCCACCGTGTTCACCGCCGCGATGCGCATCATGTTGAGGATGATGAGCTTGATCGCCTGCAGAGCGCTGTAGCAGTAGGAGTACCCCTTGACGGCGACCAGGATGTACGCGTTACGGTTGATGTACTTGAGCACCTTCTCGAGGTACCAGAGGCAGTATTTGACGCAGCACATGAAGAACTTCACCACCGGGTTGGTGTCCTGCAGCTTCTTCGTCTTCTTGTCGACGTACTCCATGATCGCGCGCACGAACTGCACCACCGCGACGATGAAGGATCCCAGCGCGATGGAGCCCAGGTGGTACCGCGTGGTGCGATAGATGGACTTGCGGATCGGGCCGCGGGGCATGTCGTCCCTCTGCCAGTAGTAGGCGGCGATGGCGCCCGCCGTCATCATCACCCCGAACCCGGCGATGAACTGCGTCGTCCAAAACACGCCAAAGAGGTGGTACAGGCTCATGTACTGGAGCGTCTCGCTCCAGTCGATGCTCACGGTGCCGTCCGACGCTTTCGTGAGCGTCCCGGAGCTGTACAGATACACCGCCACGATGACCGCCCACGCCATGAAGCACACGTTCATGAGCAGGGGAACGACGGGCGAGAAGAGAATCATCGGCATCGCGGCGATGGCCTGGCTCGCCACCTTGAGGCACGCGATGGCGATCATCAAGCGTCGGATCATGAGCAGGGTGAAGAGGAACGCGACGCCGGTGAACGCGGCCATGACGTAGAAGGCGCCCTCGAAGAGCTCGGCGTCCTCGGAGGCGCCGAGGTCGACGCCGATGGATCCCGTCGTCCCCGTGAGCGTCGAGTTGGTGCTCGTCGTCGTCGCGTCCGCCCCGACCGCGTCGCCGTAATCGATGACGCCGCCCTTCGCGGCGCAGTACAGCGTGCACAGGATCATGATCACGTTGAACCCGACGACGGTGACCCACGCCATGATCCCGGCGAAGTACCGCAGGAAAATCATCCACGCCACGGACAGCACGAACCCGCCGACCATGCCGCACAGGACGATGACGCCGGCAGCCTTGATCAAATCCTCCATGTAATCCTGAATCATGTCCGAGCTCGTGCTCATCGCCGAGATGTGCGCGGTGATGTCCGACGTGCTCTGACCCGTCGAGCTCAGGGAGCTCGACGCCGCCAGAGCCGCGAGCTGCTCTTCCGTCACCACCGGCACGCAGCGGTTCAGCACTGGCGCGTACGCCACGAGCACGGGGTAACACGGACCGCCCATGGCGATGGACGTGAGCAAATCGCCGGCGCTGAGCTTATCGTAGTACTGCGTCTCGTACTCGCCGCCCGCGGCGGTCGCGTACCCCTCCAGACCGGCGTAGTTACACACGAACGAGTCCTTACTCAAGCCGCTCGCGATGGTCGTGGTGGGGCAGGTTTCCATGCACACGGCTTTGGCGGGGAGGATGGTCATGGTGCTGTAGTCGGTGACGTCGTAGTACATGAGGTTAGGCGCGGACCCGAAGCTCGGCGCCGCGGTGACCGTGCCGTTGGCCTCGTCGCCCCACAGCGTGTTCGAGGTGCCGCACAGGTACCCCTGGGAGTCGAAGCCGTAGTACAGGAGGTTGGGGTCGCCGCCGGAGAGCGCCACCGCGCCGATGGCGAACATGCCGACCCAGAAGCAAAGGAAGATGAGGCAGAAGAGGACATCCGTGCACCGACGCTTCTCCTTGAGCTGAGAGGATCGCGGGGGGGTTCGGGAGGGTTCGGGAGGCGGGGGAGGGGGTCAGCTCAGCGGCGACGACGTCTCGTCGTCGCGAGGACGCGGAGGGACCGCGATACGCGACGAAGGCGGCGAGGCGAGACTCGAGGCGTTCGACGACGCGTGGGAAAGAAAAAGAGAAACCACGGCGTCGACCGATTCTCGCGGGCCCGTCGGGTTTCCAACGTTTCGTCCCGTTTTGGGTCTTCGATTCGGCGCGCCAGCCCTCCCCCCTCCGCCCAAGCAGGGGGGGAATTTCAACAACGGCCTCGACGACGGCGCGAACGCCGGGGCGCGGCGGGTTCGCCGCGCGACGATCGGCTTCCAGGCGGTCGCGTTCGGTCGTGCGGGGTGGGCGGACGCTTCCGCGTCGCCGCGCCGTGTGCGGCGCGAGGAGGACGAACGCGGCGGCGAGGCGAGCGACGGAGTGCGCGATTTGTTACGCCGTCGCGCGAGGGTAGTCTGTTTGACGCACGGCGTGCGGGGGGGAATCGCGTGGGGTTCGGGCGGCCGGCGGGGGGTTGACGCGGGGAGGGTCGTACCCCGGGCTCCTCCTCCTTCTTATCCTTGTTCCCGCAAATGCCGCCCTTGCCCATCGTGTCGGGAGGGCGGAGGGAGGGGCGGCGCGCCGAGCACAATGCCCTCCCTCGCGACCGCGCGAACGACGTGCTTCGTCATCGGCCCGCGTCGCGCGCCGACCCGAATCTCCAGCACGCCCAGTCTGGGCGGATGGATTTCTTCGTTCGACCGCGACGACGGGGTGGTCGCGCCAAAAAGACTCGCTCGGCGCGATTTTCAGAGGCGCGCGGCGTGCGCGCGCTCGCGGTGCTTCGCCTCGACGCCCGCCCCCTCGCGCGCCCGAGCACGCCCCTTCCCCCCGCCCCGCGCGTCTCTCGCGCGACGCGCGCTCGCGCGCCATGCGTCGCTCGCGGCCGACCCCAGCGCTCGCGGCGCGCCTCGTCGCGCGCCTCGTCGCTGACGTGTCCCGCCCCGTGACGACGACGACGACGCCCCCTCGCGTCCGCGCCCACGTCGCGCCCTCCTCGGCGCTTCCGCGCCTCGCGCGCGCCTCCTCGTCGGACACGCGCGCGGACCCGCCCCCGCCGCCCCCCCCCGCCGTCGTCCTCGCCGCGCCCCCCGCCGCCGCGTCCCGTCGCGCCTCGCCGCGCCCCGCCGCGGTCGTCGTCGGCGCCTCGCGCGCGGGCCCGTGCGCGACGTGCGCCTCCCCGCTCCAGCCCGTGTGGCCGCGCGGACTCCTCCCGAGCGAGGTCGCCCCCGCGACCGGCGCGGCCGCGTCCGGGCCCACGTTCTGGTGCCCCATGTGCAAGGACGTGCGCACGCGCGACGATCTCGTCGCGTACGCCGCCCCTCTCGACCCGCCCCACCGTCGCGAGTCGGGGGACGTCTCGTCGTTCGGGACGTCGTCCCCGACGACGCGAAACCATCATCTCGCGCCCGTCGGCGCGTTCGATTCCCCGGGGTACCCCCACGTCGCGTGGTTCGCCTCCGAGTTCGACTCCGACGACCCCCGCGTCGCGAGCCCGGGGACGAGCGACGCCGCGAGGAGCTCGGGACGACCCGCTCGGGACGGGGACGGGGATTCTGGGGACGCTCGCGGGACGATCGCTCCCCCCGGGACGATCGCTCCCCTCGCGGCGCGCGGCGCCCTCCCCGGCGGCGCCGCGTCGTCTGACGAGTACGCCTTTGACTCCGCGCCCACCTCCTCCTCCCGAACGCCCTTCGGCGTCCCGGCGACGGGCGGCGGCTCCGGCGGCGGCTCCGGCGGGTCGGGGTCGGGCCCCGGCGCCGGCGCTTCCCCCGGCGGCGGTTCCCCGGGCGCGGAATCCCGAGGGTGGTTCGAGGACGGTCGCCTCCCCACCCCGCGCGAGATGGTCGCCGCGCTGGATCGGTGCGTCGTCGGCCAGGACCACGCCAAGCGCGTCCTCGCCGTCGCCGTGTACAACCACTATAAGCGCGTGCGGCACGAGGGGTCCCGCCGGCGGGTCGACGATTCCGCGCGAGGGTCGGGTCCCGGGTTCGATTCCGCGCGCGACGACCCGAGCGCCGCGATCGATAACCACTTTCGCGGGTCGCACGACGACGCGCTCGGCGCGGCCAGGCCCGTCGCCGTCCCGAGCGAGTACCCCGGGACGCGGGCGTGGTGGCCCGTGGCGGACGACGAGCCCGCCGGGTTGGACGGAAGCCGCGCCGCGTTCGCCGCGGCGAGCGCCTATCGGAAGGCGAACGAACCGGGCGTCGGCGACGACGCGGCTTCGACGTCGGCGGCTTCGACGTCGACGCGCGAACGCGCGCGCGCGCGCGCGGAGTCGACCACCCGTCGCGGGGGCTTCGACGCGAGCGGCGCGTGTCCTCCCTTCTCCGCGCTTCGCGACGTGCGCCTGGAGAAGTCGAACGTGTTGCTCTGCGGTCCCACGGGGAGCGGGAAGACGCTCCTGGCGAAGACTCTGGCGGCTTTGGTCGACGTTCCCATCGTGGTCGCGGACGCGACGACCCTGACGCAGGCTGGTTACGTCGGCGAGGACGTCGAGTCGTTGCTTCACAAGTTGCTCCAGGCGGCCGGGGGCGATCTGGCGTCGGCGCAGCGCGGCGTCGTGTACATCGACGAGGTGGATAAGCTCGCGCGCAAGACGGAGAACGTGAGCATCACCCGGGACGTCAGCGGCGAGGGGGTGCAGCAGGCGCTGCTTAAGATGGTCGAGGGCGCGGTGGTGAACGTCCCCGAGAAGGGCGGGCGGAAGAACCCGCGCGGCGATTTCGTCGCCTTCGACACCACGGACGTTCTGTTCGTGTGCGGCGGCGCGTTCGCGGGGCTCGAGACGATCGTCGCGAGGCGGCTCGACGAGGGCGCGAGCTACGCGAGGCGGGTCGGGCGAAGCCGCGGAGGAGGGTTTTTTTCAACCGGGAAGGGGGGTCGCGGCGGACGCGAAGGGTCCGAACGCCGCGGGGGGGCCTCCTCCGCGGCGGCGCGCCACACTCTTCTCGAGGGCCTGGCCTCGGACGGGCTTGCCTCCGCGCTCGGCGCGACCCGGGCGACCATCGTCGAGGAGGAGCGACCGTCGGTCGCTCGGGGCGACGACGGGACCGACCCGGGATCGTCGTCGGCGTCGTCGCGTCCTTCGGACGCGGGTTCCTCCTCCGGATCCGGAGAAAAATCCGCGTTTCCTCGCTACTCGGACGGGTACGATTCCGACGAGGAGGCTTTACACGCGGCGTCCGAGGTTCGCCGCCTCGCCGCGGACGACGCGCTCGCGGAGGTGGAGCCGATCGACCTGGTGGCCTTCGGCCTCATCCCCGAGTTCGTCGGGCGGTTTCCCGTCTCGGTGCCTCTTCGCTCGCTGGGCGAGGCGGAGCTGGCGCGGGTGTTGACGGAGCCCGAGAACGCCGTCGCGAGGCAGTACCAGTCCCTGTTCGCGATGCACGGCGCGCGGCTGGACTTCACGGAGGGCGCGGTGCGCGCGATGGCGCGCGCGGCGGCGCGGCGGGAGACGGGCGCGAGGGGGCTGCGGACGCTGGCGGAGCGCCTGCTCGTCGACGCGATGTTCGAGGTGCCGGACGCCGAGGGGTGCGTCGGGGTGGTCGTCGACGAGGAGAGCGTCGACGCGGGCCTCGCGGGGGGCATAGGCGCGGGAGGGGCGAGGGGCGCGGGCGCGAGGCTCGTGTTCGAGAAGACGAAAAAAACGGAGGATGAACGAGGGACGAACGAAGGCGGCGCCGCGCGCGTCGAGGACGCCGTCGAGGAGGACGCCGCGTGAGCGCGCGCGAGGTGCGCGTTCGAACGTTCACGCGCCGCGCGAGGTGTTTTCGTTCTAACGCGCGAACGTTCGACGACCTCGACATGGCAATAATTTCGTCAGAATCACCTTTTGTCGCCGCGCTTCGCGCGTCCCGACGCCCTGACCTCCTTCAGGTCCTCCCGCTCCTCCTCTTTCCTCATCGCCGCCTCCGCCTTCTCGAGCTCGGCTTTTCTTATTTTTTCGTCGTCCGCCGCCTCTTCGTACGCGCGCTTCGCCCGCGCCGCCTCCTCCGCGGCGTCCCGCGCGGCGTCCTCCGCGGCGTCGCCCGCCTCCTCCTTCGCCATCTCCTCCGCCTCCGCGATCGCCCCGCGCCCCGCGGCGACGTCGACGGACTCCGTCGTCACCGCCTCGACGCGCACCGCCGCCGACGCGTCCGTCGCCGCGTCCGCGGCGCTCTCGACGAGGCTCGCCTCCGCGTCGCGCCAATCATTCGCCAGCGCCTCGTTCGCTCGCCGTTCCCGCGCGACGTCGTCCCGCGCCGTCTTGAGCGCCGTCTTCGCCTCCGTCACCTTCGCCGCCGTCGTCGCCGCGTGCTTGGCGGTCTCCTCCGCGAGGACCTGCGCCTCGCCGGCAGCCTCGGACGCGGCGGTGACCTCGTCCGCGCGGCGCATCGCGGCCTCGAGCGACTCGGGCTTGGCGCTCGCGGCGCTCCGCTCGGCGGCGGCTTCCGTCTTGGACTCGGCGAGAAGCGCCGCGCGCTCGGCGGCGCGCGTCGCGTCGGCGTGCGCCTTCTCGGCGTGCTCGTGCTCGGCGACGGCGTCGGCGAGCGCCTTCTCGGCCGCCTTCTCCGCCGCCTCGAGCGTCGCCAATCGAGCGTTCGACTCGTCGAGGGACGCGCGAATCGCCGCGAGGCGCGCCTCGTCGCCCTCGGCGTCGGCGCGGGACGACGTCGACGCGGCGCGCGACGCGTCGGCGGCGTCGCCGGCGGCGACGTCGAGTGCCGCGTCCATCGCCTCCGCCGCCGCCGTCTCCGCCTCAGCCGCCTCCGCGTGCTCGACGGCCGCGGCGCTCGCGCGCGAGGCGGCGCGCCGAGCGGTTAACTCGGCGGACTCGTACGCCGCCTCGGCGACCCGCGTCGTCTCCTTCGCGCGCGCGTACGCCGCCGCCGCGTCGGCGCGCGCGGCGTTCGCGGACGTCGACGCGAGGACGAGGCGATCGGGAGCGACCGCGACGCGAGGGCCCAAGAGCGCGAACAGCGCGCACGACGCGACGAACGCGCCTGGGGGGACGAGGGGGGGGGGGGAGGAGGGGGGGGAGGGG
>MDSW01116196.1_pt1 | contig 10815 bp, 5 predicted proteins | sample 811171 | NCBI WGS metagenome assembly MDSW01 (sample SAMN05326641, study PRJNA326480) | marine metagenome | isolation source: seawater | place: Atlantic Ocean: North West | collected 2012 | reverse complement strand
GGCACACGCCGTGTTCTTTCCACGTCGTCTCCATCTCCTTCAGCATCGCGGCGATGTCGAAAGTCCCGTAGTGGGGGTGATTGTTGAAGTACTCGTCGAGCTTCTCGATGTTGGAGTCAGTCTTGTTGAGGAAATCGACGATGTCTTGCGGGACGCCGCAGTTTTCAATCAACGCGACGCCGTCCTGGATGCCCACGTGTTCCGCCATCGCCTTCGGGAATCCCTCCGGGAGGTCGCCCACGTTGTAGTTCAGCGGCGGCTCGGAGGAGTGTTCCGCGAGGGGTTTGTGGTCGTCGTCGTGGTCGTCGTCGTTCATGGAGTCCATCGTGGAGACCGGCATGGAGTCCATCGTGGTGCCCTGCATGGAGTCCATCGTGGAGCCCGGCATGGAGTCCATCGTGGTGCCCGGCATGGAGTCCATCGTGGAGCCCGGCACGGTGTCCATCGTCGTCGGCTCCGAATCCGAAGTCGGCGTCAGCATCGACGACTGCTCGAGCTCGTTCGCCTCCTGTTCCATCTGCGCCGCTTTCTTCTTGATCCTTTCCGCCAACGCGTGATGATCTTTCTTGATGGTCATCGTGAGCTCCGCATCCATCTTCTCTCGCTCTTTTTGGACGATGCCGTCAACCATCTTCGTGACCGCGCGGTCCATCTCGTAGAGATGCTTTGCCTCAGCTCGAACGCGCTCCATATCAGGTTCCAAGATCGTGCGGACGCCATCGTGGACGCGTTTGTCGACCATCGCGCCCGCGCCCGCTTCGGCGGCTTCGTACCCGAGCGCCGGGTCCTCGCCCGCGTCAGACATCGTGGTGCCCGGCATAGAGTCCATCGTGGTGCCCGGCATGGTGTCCATCGTGGAGTCCGGCGTGGTGTCCATCGTGGTGCCCGGCGTGGTGTCCGAGACGGCCGACGCGTCCGTCGGATCGATCGCGACGGTCGCCGCCGTCGCGTTCGAGACGGCCGACGCCACGTCCGCCGGATCTCCCTTCACCGCGTCGACGATGTCGTGCACGATGTCGTGCATCTCGTCTTTCGTCGGGAGGCGTCCGTGCTCCGCCTTGAACTTTTCGAGAAACGCCTCGGCGCGCGCGCGCACGACGCTCGGGTCCGGCCCCGCGATCCGCGCCGTCGCGTTCGCCGCGACCGCCTCCGCGCTCGCGAAATTATGCATCATGTCGTCCGCGACGTGTTCGAAGCTCTCGGTCGCGTGCTTCATCTCGTCTCGGAACTCGCGCTCCATCGCGCCGATCGCGCGGACGACGGGCGAGTAGGACGCGTTGGCGCGCGGCTCGTTCGCGAACGCCGCGTTCATCGCCTCCGCGGAAGCCGGGCACGGGTCGCCGCCGACGGCGCTCCAGCACGCGCCTCGCCCGTCCTCGACCTCCCACTCGCACGCGAATCGATCGGGGGCTTCGCACATCTCTTTCGTGACGTTCGCGCCCTCGCACAGGAGCTCGCAGCCCATCGTGCCAGGGTAATGCTCGGAGCCGGAGTGTCCGCGGTGGTGCGCGAGGATGTGGTTCGTCAGCTGCGCGGCGGCGTCGTCCACGGAGTCGAACGCGGCCGACGTCGGCGGCATCGCGCTCGCGTCGTCGCCGTTAGCGTCGCTTTCCTCGTGCATCTCCGTCGCGTGGCCGTCCTCGCCGACCACGACCGTGGACTCCGCGTGCGTCTTCCATGGCGACGCGTTGGGCTCGGGAGAGGGCGCGTATTCGGGAGAGGGCGCGGGCGCGGAAGAGGGCGCGGGCGCGGCGAGGATCGCCGCGCCCGAGCCCGCGGGCGCGCTCGTCGCGTTCCCGAGCCCGAGCTTCGCCGCCGCGCCGTGGCCGATCGCGCCGCGGCCGAGGACCGCGACCGCGGCGAGGCTCACGACGACCGCGGCGCCGATCGTCGGGAGCGTCGGAAACGCGCGCGTATTCTTCGCGCCGCGGGGGCGAAGCAGGTAGTCGGTCTCGTCGGCGCGGGAGGCGCTCATGACGACGCGCGGGTCACGTCGGGAAATATCGACGCGCGGGCGCTCGTGCGGTGCGGCGCGCGCGCGGGTGTGCAGCCGCGAAGGGGCGGGGGACAGAAAGACCTACAGGGTAGAAAGGAAGAAGCTGATTGGCTGAGAGGGCCGCGTGTAACCAAGGTGTGTAACACCACCGGTAGCCTGTAGCCGCGGGGATATTTAAGCGTAACATGTCGCGATTAAGCTATGTTTTGACCGGAGAAGCGCGATCCAGGGCGAACGTTTTGAAAGGCGGACCCACGCCCACCGGCTTTGAAGCGCGATAGACGGGGCGGGGCGTCAGACGTTCACCGCGCGATGCGCGAGTCGGCGCGTCCCGAGGACTGCCTCTCGTGCCGCGTCATCGGCGCGTCCGCGTGCGTCGGTGCGCGCGCGCCCTCGGAATCGAATCGAATCGTCTCTCGAGCCCGCCGTCGCGCGTCGCGTCGCGTCGCGCCCTCTCTCCCTCCATCCCTCTTCCGCGTCGTCCCTCTCGTCGTTGAACGAGCGCTCCTCCTTCCTCTTCGCGTCGTCTCGTCCGCGCAGGCTCGAGCGGGGTCATCGCGTACGAGCTCTGGGCCGGCGCGCCGAGGCCGCCGGCGCACCGATACGTCATGGGCGCGGTGGGCGGCGCGCTCTTCGCGATGGGCGTGTACCGCGCGTTGATGACGTGAGCGCGCGCGGGGGGGGTTGGGTCGCGTCGTACCGTTAGATCCGTTAGAGATAGTCTAGCTGCTAGAGATTAGAGTTCGTTGACGAGGGATCTATCAGCCAGGTCTCCCGCGCGTCGCCGTCGCGCCGCGCGCGCCGCTCGTCCCGACGTCACTGACACTCGCACAGCTCGAGATCCAGCGCCACTTTTAGGCACTGCTTCGAGCAGTACCACGCGCGGCGGCACTTGTGACACCGAACCTTCACGCCCTTCTTCGAGCATCGATTGCATCGCTTGTACGCCTTGACCTGCTTGCTGAAGCCGCTGTCGTCCCCGGGGAAGAGCGCCTCCTTCGCTCTCAGGAGGACGACGATCGCGCCGACGGCTCCGACGACGGGGAGCACGAGCGGGGGGAGAGGGATCTTTCGCAGCAGGGACGCCATCCTCGCGCGACGTCTTCTCGCGAGGCGCCCGCCGGCGAGGTCGTTGTGAGCGGATTTCGCTCTATGCGCCGGTGGATTTTATTATTCACTTTTTCGGGCACGGGAGCGGGAGCACGGGGATGGGGACGTGGATGCGGGGACAACAAAATTTGATAGGCCGCCTTGAAAGCGCGAACAAAATTTGAAAGAACGATTTTCATCGGCGCGTTAACCTGGCAATCAGGCATTCACCCTCGATCTCGCCTCGCGATTGCATAGCACGACGACCTGGGGCGGCTGGCTCTCGCGCGCGCTTTGAACGAGATAGCGCGACCGCCGCCGCATCCGCGCCGACGCACTGTCCCTCGCGCGTCGCCGCACGCTCACGATACGTGGCGCGGACATCACGCGAGCGCGCGCCGAGGGTCTCACCCGCGAGGTCGAATCCCGCGACGGGACCGCGACGACGCCGCGACGGGAGGGACGCGCGCGCGTTCAGGGTCGAGGCGGTATAGTCGTCGATCGGAAAAAGTTGGCGTAATCTTTTTTACCGAGCCACGACGCGAGCGAACGCGCCGTTCGCATCATGGGGAAGAAAGGAGGCAAGAAAGGGAAAGGGCTCCCGAACCTCAGCGATGACGAGGACGTCCCGGATCCGATCGCCGCCGGCGGTGGCGGCGGCGGAGGCGGCGGCGGAGGCCCGAAGAAGAACAAGAAGGGCAAGCGAAGAGGGGACGCGAGCTCGGACGAGGACGACGCGCCGCCCGCGAAAGCGCCGCCGGGGAAGACCGCCGCCGCCGCGGACGACGACGACGACGCCCCCGCGCTGTCGCGAGCGCAGAAGCGCAAGGACAAGAAGAACAAGAAGGGAGGCAAGGGCGGAGGCGGAGGGAAAGGCGGCTTCGACGACGACGACGACGACGACGACGATCTCCTCGCGCTCGCCGCGATGGGAGGCGGCGGCGGCGGCGGCGGCGGCGGCTCGGACGACTCCGAGGACGAGCCCCCCGCGTTCAAACCGCCGGCGAAGAACAACCAAAAGAAAGGAGGGAAGGGCGGCGGCGGCGCGGCCGGGTTCGCCGCGCTCATGGGCGGCGACTCGGACGAAGACGCCTCCGAGCCGGAGCCCGAGCCGGAGTCCGACTCCGACGGCGACGCCGCGCCCGCGCGCGGCGGCGGCGGCGCCGCCGCGGGGTTCGCCGCGCTCATGGGCGGCGACTCAGACGAAGACGACGACGGCGCCGAAGAGGAGCTGGAGCCGGAGCCGGAGCCGGAGCCCGAGCCGGAGCCCGAGCCGGAGCCCGACGTTCTCGTGAAGAAAAAGAAGAAAAAGAAGGGAGGCTTCGACGCGCTCGCGCTCGAGGACGACGAGCCCGAGCCCGAGCCCGAGCCCGAGCCCGAGCCCGAGCCGCCCGCGGCGCCGCCCGCGGGCGACGACGGCAGCGACGACGAGCCGCTCCTCCTCGTGAAGAAGAAGAAGAAGAAGAAGCCGCTCGATTTGAGCGCGCTGACCGGGGAGGACGAACCCGCGGCGGCGGCGGCGGCGGCGGAGCCGGGGTTGATCATCGCGGAGGTGACCGAGTGCGCGCCGCATCCGATGGCGGACAAGCTCACGATCTGCCAGGTCGACGTGGGCGACGGCGAGCCGCTTCGCGTCGTGTGCGGCGCCCCCAACGTCCGCGCCGGTCTGAAGGTGATCTTCGCGCGCGTCGGCGTCGTCGTTCCGAGCACCGGGGCGAAGCTCGCGAAGACGCCGCTGCGCGGGGTCATGTCGGAAGGGATGATTCTCTCCGCCGCGGAGATGGGGTGGATGCCGAAGGCGGTCGGGATCATCGAGTGCCCGAAGAAAGCGCCGGTCGGGGAGCCCGCGCCCTTGGACCCGCCGCCGGACCTCGCGATGGCGGACCCCGCGGCGAAGAAGAAGAAGAGCAAGGACAAGGACGGGAAGGAGAAGAAGGAGAAGAAGGAGAAGAAGGAGAAGGAGAGAGAACGCTCGCCGACGCAGGAGGCGGAGGCGGAGGCGCCGCCCGCGGAGCTCGTCCTCGGGAAGAAGAAGAAGAAGAAGGCCGCGCCGGAGCCCGAGCCCGAGCCGGAGCCGGAGCCGGAGCCCGAGCCGGAGCCGGAGCCGGAGCCCGAGCCGACGGCCAAGGAGGAAAAGACGAAGAAGAAGAAAAAGAAGGGCGGCGCCAAGGAGGAGGAGAAGACCGGGGACGACGACCTCGACGCGCTGTTCGCGGAGCTCGGGATCGAGAAGAAGGAGGAGGACGCCGGAGGCGGCGAGTCCAAGGCTGCGAAGAAGCGGCGCGAGAAGAAGGAGCGCGAGGCGGCGGCGGCGGCGGCGGCGGCGGGCGAGGGCGGCGGCGCCGCGGCGGACGGCGCGGATGATGGCGGCGCGGCGGGCGGCGCGGAGGAAGGCGAGAGCGTCTGGGAGAAACAGCTCGAGGAGCTCGAAGCGCTGCAGGCGTCCGGGGAGAAGCTCAACGACTCGCAGAAGAATAAGCTCAAGAAGCTCAAGAAGAAGGCGAAGGAGAAGGAGGCGAAGGACGCGAAGGGCGGCGCCCCCGGCTCTGGCTCGAAATCGGGCGCCGGGAAGCCGTCCGCCGCGGTGCTCAGGATGCAAGAGCAGATTCGTCTCCGCGAGGAAGCCGAGGCCGCGGCCGCCGCCGCGGAGGCGGAGCGGATCGCGCAGGAGGAGGCCGAGGAAGCCGCTGCCGCCGCGGCCGCCGCGGAGGCGGAGGCGAAGCGCCTCGCGAAGAAAGAGCGCGAGCGTCTGAAGAAGGAGCAGCTGAAGAAGGAAGGGAAGCTCCTGACCGGGAAGCAAAAAGAGGAGCAACGGCGGTTGGAAGCGATGCGCGCGCAGATCCTGCAGAACTCCGGGTCGTCCGGTAACCTCGCCGCGGACGACGACGGCGACGGCGAGCTCAGGCGCTCCGTCGTCGTGGACGACCGCAAGAAGAAGAAGGAGCTGTTCGAGCAGCGTAAAGCCGAGGCGATCGCGCGCAAAGCCGCGGAGGAAGAGGCGGCGATAAAAAAATTGCAGGAGGACAAAGCCGCGGCCGCGGCCGCGGAAGCCGCCGCGAAGGCTGCGGCTGCCGCGGAGGAGAGCGACGACGCGGAGGACGACTGGGACGCCGTGGACGACCTCGACGCGCTCGTGAAGATCCCGAACAAGGCGGAGGAGGAGAGGAAAGCGAAAGAGGCGGCCGAGCGCGAAGCCGCGCGACTCGCCCTCGACGCGGAGAAGAAGCGCAAGGCGGCGGAAGAGGCCAAGGCGGCGAAAGCGACGGCGAAGCCCGCGCCGGGGAGCGGCGGTAAGGGCGAGAAGCCGTGGGCCGCGGCCGCGAGAGCGAAAGCGGAAGCCGCGAAAGCCGCGAACGCGGAGGCCTCGGATTCCGACTCCGAGAGCGGCTCGGATTCCGACGCGTCCGGTTCCGATTCCGACGCGTCCGGCTCGGACAGCGACAGCGACAGCGACAGCGACAGCGACAGCAGCGACTACAGCTCGTCGGACTACACCTCGAGCGAGGAAGACTCCGACGACGAGCGCGAGCGTTTACACCGGGAGAAGATGCAGGTCGCGAAGACAGCGCGTCTGGCGCGGTTCGAAGCGATCAAGGCGGCGAGGTCCGCGGATCGCCTGCGGTGCCCGATCATCTGTATCCTCGGGCACGTCGACACCGGGAAGACGAAGATCCTCGATAACATCCGTCGCACGAACGTTCAGGACGGCGAGGCTGGCGGGATCACGCAGCAGATCGGCGCGACGTTCATCCCGGACACCGCGATTCGCGACCGGACGTTTCAGCTCAACAAGGGCGAGCTCAAGCTCGACGTCCCGGGTCTCCTCGTCATCGACACCCCCGGGCACGAGTCGTTCACGAACCTCCGCTCGCGCGGATCGTCTTTATGCGACCTCGCGATCCTCGTCGTGGACATCATGCACGGCCTGGAGCCGCAGACGCTGGAGTCGCTGAACATGCTGCGGATGCGAAAGACGCCGTTCATCATCGCGCTGAACAAAATCGACAGGATGTTCGACTGGGACGCGAAAGCCGACTTCCCCACCCGGGAAACGCTCGCGCTTCAGAAACAGCACGCGCGCGCGGAGTTCGAGGACCGCGCGAAGAAGGTCATGCTCGAGTTCGCGAACGAGGGCTTGAACGCGGCGATATATTGGGACAACCCGGACGTGCGGAAGTTCATCAACGTCGTCCCGACGTCCGCGATCACGGGCGAGGGCATTCCCGACATGATCCACACGCTCGTGGACCTGACGCAGACGAGGATGAACGAACGCCTTCGGTTCTTCGACGCGGTACAGTGCACAGTCCTCGAGGTGAAGATGCTCGAGGGTTTGGGGACCGCGATGGACGTCATCCTCATCAACGGCACGCTTCGGGAGGGAGACACGATCGTCGTCGCCGGGCTGCAAGGCGCGATCGTGACGACGATCAGAGCGCTTCTCACGCCGCAGCCGATGCGAGAGATGCGCGTGAAGGCGAACTACGTGCACCACAAGGAAATCTCCGCGGCGATGGGGATCAAGATCGTCGCGAACGGACTCGAGCAAGCGATCGCGGGGACCTCGATGCTCGTGCAGAACAAAGAGGACGACCTCGACGAGCTCAAGGACGAGGTGTTGTCCGACATGAAGAACGTCTTCTCGCGGGTGGACAAGAGCGGCGAGGGCGTGTACGTGCAAGCGTCCACGCTCGGGTCGTTGGAAGCGCTGTTGGAGTTCTTAAAGTCCGACGCGGTGAAGATCCCCGTCGCCGGGATCGCGATCGGGCCGGTGAACAAACGCGACGTCATGGGCGCGTCGGTGATGCACGAGCGGAAGCGACCGGAATTCGCCACGATTCTCGCGTTCGACGTGAAAGTCACGGAAGAGGCGACGCGGATGGCGAACGAGCTCAACGTCAAGGTGTTCACCGCGGACATCATATACCACCTGTTCGATCAGTTCACCGCGTACATGGCGGAGATCAAGGCGAAGAAGAAAGCCGCCGCCGCGGAGCACGTGTCCTTCCCGTGCGTGCTCAAGATCATGCCCAACTGCATCTTCAACAAGCGCGACCCGATCATCGTGGGCGTGGACATCGTGAAAGGCATCGCGCGCATCGGGACGCAGCTGTGCATTCCCTCGCAGGGGTTCATCGACATCGGTAAGATCGCGGGCATGGAGAGGGACCACAAGCAGGTGGACAAGGCGACGCCGGGGCAGTCGGTGGCGATGAAGATTCAACCCGTCAGCGCTGCGGAGAGCAGCCGACTGTACGGGCGGCATTTCGATCACAAAGACGAGCTCGTGAGCCGGATCACGCGCGAGTCGATCGACATGCTGAAGGAGAACTTCAGGGACGAGCTCGGGAAGGAGGACTGGCGGTTGGTCGTCGAGCTGAAGAAGAAGTTCGAGAACCACTACGGCGAACCCATGTGATGGAATCATTTTTTTACGCGTCGTCTTTTTATACGCGCGCCGCACCGCCCGCCTCTTCGAGCGGTCTGTCTCGCTACCTAGGCAAACAAAGCACACAAAGCATACTTCTGGTTTTCTCAACCGCGTCACACGTGCTCTAGCGCCTCGAGCGGGTAGTACCACCCGTACGTCGGGTATCGCCCTCCGGCGATGGCGACGAGGCCGTTCGGGACGGATAACCCGACGACCGGCGACTGCCGATACGCCTTGGAGACGACGCCCACGGGGAAGGGCTTTCCCACGGTGTCGTCCATGCCTTGCTCCCATCCGACGGCATAGTCCTGCGGCGGTTGGGTCGGACGCGAGGGTGGTCGGGGGGGTCAGGCGCGAAGCGCGGAACGACTGAAGAAGATCAAAAAACCAAAAAACCAAAAAACCAAAAAACCAAAAAACGCGGGCGGCGCGCGGTGGGCGCGCGCCTGCGCGTCGCCCTCGCCGCGGCACATCTTCTTCACCGATTCCACGTCCTTCTTCACGCGGACCCACATGCTTGTCGTCACGTTCTCGTGCGTCAGCGGGATCCCCCGCTGCTCGACGACGGACAGCTTGCGCGTGTACTTCATCTTCCTGCGCGGTTTCGAACGAACAGAAAAAGAAGCGAGCCGCGTCAGGCGAGGCTGCGCGGACGGATACCTGTACACGGACGGTGTCCTCGGAAAACCCGAGAGACGCGTCGGGGAGGGGCGAGGGGGCGAGCGAGGAGCCGACGCGCGCGAGGCGAACGCGCGAACGCGTCTTACGCGCGATCGATACGCGATTCGCGTCGTCGAACCCGCGCGCGAGGACACGACGCGCGCGCGCGCGCGCGCGCGTCCGGCGACGACGCTCGCGCGAAATCTGTCGGTAAAAGCGCCCGGAGAGCGAAAGCGCGTACCTGAATCCGGGGGGCATCTCCCCCAACGTCATCGCGTCCAGCTTCCTCTTCGCGCTCTGCTCCGGCAGCGACGCCTCGTTCACCGCGACCCACGACCGGTGCTTAAAGTGCGTGCACACGGTCTCGAGCCTCGCGAGGTCGCGGCCGTCGAGGAACGAGCAGACGTGCCCGAGGACGTCGTCGCTCAGCGAGAGGAGCCTCGACGCGCGCTCGTTCTCCGAGCGGTTCCTCGCGAGGAGGTGCTGCCGCCGCGTGAGCGGGCCGCGCTGCATCGCGCACGCGGCGACGTTTTCGGACGACTTCGCGTTCGAAGGCGCCGCGCGCGACGGCGCGTTGCTCAGGGCTCGGTTACTCAGCATGTCGCGCGCGGGGGGCGTCCGTGCGAGAAAAACTGACACTCTTTTTCTTCCTCTCAGCGGTTTTTTCGTCATCCATTTTCCCGGGAGCGACCGCGGTCGGTACACGTAGGTTCTCTTGATCGGTCGATGACACTGGATGACACGTATTCATCGGTCAGCTGAAAGGGAAAGTGATCAAATGTTGAAACCGAGGGATGGGTGAAATACGATGCCGATCCGTCTGACGAGAGAAAATCGACGAACGGCGATCCGCGCCGGATCGCTTGACGGCACCCGGTGCCGGCTTTTATTACTGTCACTCGGCGCCGTCCCGTCCACCGCCGTCGCGCGCTGGCCGGCCGTCATGGTGAAGAAGGACGTGGATAAACACGCGGGGAAGTCCTCGGAGCACGCGCCGCTGGTCCCCATCCCCGGGCTCTCCACCGCGGAGGCGCGGAAGCGGCGGTTAGAGGAGGACGCCGGGAGCACGGAGGAGCGAAAGAGGCGCGCGCAGGTCGCGAACTGCGACGCGCAGCGTCGATGTCGCGAGCGCAAGCGCGAGCACGTGAAACAGCTCGAGGACGAGAACGCGCGGCTGAGGGAGACGAACGCGCTGTTGGAGACGCAGCTGCGCGAGTGCGAGCGAAGGCTGCGAGAGCTCGAGGGCGGCGCGCCGCGAACGAACGCGGCGTCGGGGAGCGCATCGCGGCCGATTAAAAAGCGCTGACGACGGCGAAGACTCATTCACTCGCGAGAGACGCCCCGGCCCCCGCCCCCCCCCGCGCGCGAAGTATCACGACGCGTCGCGCGCGCGACAGTATTAGCGCGCGCGAGATGTAGCAACGAACGATCGAATGTAAACGCGGCGTGCTATCCGCCGACCGACGACGCCTCCGCGTTTTCGGCGTTCGCTCGCCCGTAGGCGCGAACCGATCGATCGATCGACCCTCCGCCGCTCGGAGAGATGCGACGGGCAAAGTCCTTAAGGATCGGCGTCCACATCGCCAACGCGGTCGTATGGGGACCAGTGTGAGATAGAACGCACCTCAGGTTCGCTCGC
>MDSW01076123.1_pt1 | contig 10815 bp, 6 predicted proteins | sample 811171 | NCBI WGS metagenome assembly MDSW01 (sample SAMN05326641, study PRJNA326480) | marine metagenome | isolation source: seawater | place: Atlantic Ocean: North West | collected 2012 | reverse complement strand
GGGCACGAACCGGAGCAGGCAGTCGCCGGACTCGATGTTGGTGACGGGCTGAAAGCCACGTTAATGGCATCCGAGCCAATGCTCCTGAGCCCCTCCAACATCGACGTCGATCATCTGGGACGCGTGTGGGTCTGCGAAGTTGTCAACTACCGTCACTTCGCCAATAAGAATAACCCCGCCCGAGAAGCTGGAGACCGCATCCTTGTGCTTGAAGACACGAATGGCGATGCGGTGATGGACAAGCAGACCGTCTTCTATCAGGGCCGCGACATCGATTCGGCGCATGGTGTCTGTGTGTTGGGAAATCGAGTCATCGTTTCCGTGGGTGACAGCGTCTTAAATTTCCACGACGACAACGGTGACCTCAAGGCTGACCGAAAAGAGGTCATGTTCACTGGAATCCAGGGAACTCAGCATGACCACGGAATCCACAGCTTCACGTTCGGGCCCGACGGTCGCCTGTACTTCAACTTCGGAAACAGTGGGCGTCAGATTCAGGACGCTGATGGGAAAATCATCACCGACGTCGCCGGCAATCAGATCACAGCCAATCGCCAGCCATATCAGGAAGGCATGGCGTTCCGTTGCGAACTCGACGGATCAAACGTTGACACACTGGGCTGGAACTTCCGCAATAACTGGGAACTCTGCGTCGACAGTTTTGGAGCGATCTGGCAGTCAGACAACGATGACGACGGCAATCGCGGTGTCCGAATCAACTTTGTGATGGAGTACGGTAATTATGGGTACAAAGATGAGCTGACCGGAGCCGGCTGGAGAAGCCCGAGAACGAATCTCGAAGCAGAAATCCCTCTGCGACACTGGCACCTGAACGACCCGGGCGTTGTTCCCAACCTGCTGCAGACAGGAGCAGGCTCGCCGACGGGAATCATTTGTTATGAAGGCAGCCTGCTCCCGAAGAGATTCCGGAACCAGCTGATTCATTGTGATGCTGGTCCCAACGTCGTCCGCAGTTATGCAGTGACAGATGACGGGGCAGGGTACAAAGCAGAGATCAACAACATCCTGGAAGGAGCCCGCGACCAGTGGTTCCGTCCATCGGATGTGTGTGTGGCTCCGGATGGTTCACTCATTGTGGCCGACTGGTACGACCCCGGAGTCGGTGGACATCGTCAGGGAGATATTAACCGTGGACGTCTCTTCCGCGTTGCCCCGGCAGGCGCAGGATATAAGTTCGAGAAGCCGGACTTCAGCACTGTGACAGGATCAGTCAAAGCCCTGTTGAGCCCAAATACAGCGACTCGATATCTCGCATTTCAGTCACTCCTGAAGAGTGGCAAAGACGCAGAGAAAGCTCTGCTCGAGGTGTACGAGAACAACGACAACCCACGGTTCCGTGCCCGAGCGCTTTGGCTACTCGGCCAGATCGAAGGACGAACGAATCATTACATTGAGAGTGCAATCGCGGACAGCAATTCGAACATTCGGATTGCCGGCCTGCGACTTGCACGGCGCACGCAATCAGACGCAGACGCAGTCATTGCAGAACTCGTAAACGACAAGTCGCCTCAGGTTCGACGTGAATGCGCGATCGCATTGCGACACTCAGAGTCGAAAGAGAAATTCGACCTGTGGGGTAAACTTGCCATGCAATTGCCACGAAACGACCGATGGTATCTGGAGGCTTTGGGAATCGGAGCAGCCGGGAGTTGGGACCGTTGCCTGAATGACTTTCTCTCCAAAGCCATTAAAGACGACCTGCTCGATGACGATGTCAAAAGCAGAATGGCAGATATCATCTGGAGAAGCAGGGGCCTTGGCTCAGCGGGGACAATCATGCTTGAGATAAGCAAGGTCGCACTGAGTGAGGACGATCCTGAGCTGATGTTGAGGTTCTTTCGCGCCATGGATTTCCAGCCTCAGAGTCAGGTCGAGAAAAACCTTGCCATCCTGTTGCGTCCCGATTTCCTCAGCCAATACAAGCCCGGGAATAAGGCTCTGCTGCTCGCAGAAACACTGCCACGACTTGGCAACGAATTGTCCAAGAATCCAGACGCAAAAGCGGCCCTTGAATCGGCTCTGGCGGACCTTGAAGGAACGTCTCAATATGTTCAGCTGGTTGTTCGATTCAACCTGGCGGATCGCTTCCCCAAACTACTGACGCTGGCCCAGGACAAGCCAGCGGAACAGGTCGGTGTCGAAGCAATCACCGCTTTGGTAAACCAAAAGCAATGGAATTTGCTGACATCAGGATTGCGAGACAAGGATGAGAAGCGTGCAATCGCGACAGCACAGGCCATGGGTAATTCGCTCAACAATGCGATCACCGGCCCGTTGATGACTGTTGTCAATGACTCAGATGCCCCCATTGAAGTCCGCCGTGAATCGGTCCGAGCAGCATCCCGGGTCAACAATGGGGCACAGCAACTGATCAGGCTCGTGGAATCAACGAAGCTCGATGATGAACTGACTCAGACCGTTGGCGCAGCTCTGCACGCAGCGCCGTCTCGGGGTACTCGTGAAGCGGCTGCACGCCTCTTTCCACTTCCCGCTGCAAAAGAAGGAGCAGCAATGCCTCCGATCAGTCGTCTGATCACCATGAAAGGTGACGCCAAACACGGTGGGATCATCTTTCACACCAGTGGGACCTGCCACAAATGTCACCAGGTTGGCAAACTCGGAAAAGAGCTTGGACCGGCGTTAACCGAAATTGGCAGTAAGCTCAGCCGACAGGCAATGTATGAGTCAATTCTGTTTCCAAGTGCAGGGATCAGCCACAACTACGAGTCCTACACGCTGCTGTTGACTAATGGCACAACCGTCAGTGGACTGATCACCAGCGAAACAGATGACAGGATCAGCATCAAAGGGATCGACCTGATCGTTCGCACTTTTGACACTGATGACGTGGAAGAAAAAGTGAAGCAGAAGATTTCGCTGATGCCGGCGGACCTGCAAAAAGTGATGTCTGTCCAGGACACCGTGGATGTCGTCGAGTACCTGCAGACACTGAAGAAGAAATAAATCGAACCGGGAGGGCCAGCCGGCTCGACAGGAGTGTCGCCCTCCCTTTTTATCTGACCGTTCATTACGAGCGCTCCGGCGATCAATCGGCGGCAGCACTCCGGACTCATTGCATGTTTGATCGCGCCATTTCAGGTCTGGGCCTGTTCGTCATGATTCTGCTGGCATGGCTGCTCAGCAGTCAGAAGCGGAAATTCCCATGGCGAGTTGTTGTGGGAGGACTGGGACTGCAGCTTGTGCTGGCACTCCTGATCCTGATGACCAAACGAGGCCGAGAACTGTTTGAGATCCTTGGCGGAGGATTCGAGAAGACTATTGGGTTTGTCGACGAGGGCTGTGTCATCGTTTTTGGTGACAACTTCAGAGACTACTACTTCGCGTTTCGCGTGCTTCCCACAATCATCTTCTTCTCGTCTCTGATGGCCGTGCTGTACCACATGGGGGTGATGCAGTTCATCATTCGCCAGCTGGGCCGAGTGCTGCAGCACACTCTGGGAACTTCCGGAGCGGAAAGTCTATCGGCAGCCGCCAACATCTTTGTGGGCCAGACAGAAGCGCCATTTGTCATTCGGCCGTTTCTTCCGGTGCTGACAAAGTCCGAACTCATGGCGATCATGACGGGGGGATTTGCCACCGTCGCCGGAGGAGTGATGGCGCTGTACATCGGCTGGAACATCGATGCAGGCCATCTGTTGACCGCATCCGTCATTTCGGCTCCAGCTGGCCTGGTGATTGCCAAGATCATCCTCCCGGAGACTCAGACACCAGTCACTGCCGGCCAGACAGATTTTGAAATCCCCAAAGAGACATCAAACCTCATTGAGGCTGCCACTCAGGGAGCCAGCGAGGGACTTAAACTGGCACTCAACGTTGCTGCGATGCTGATCGCGTTCACCGGACTGATCACACTTCTTGATTTTCTGCTCTCCGAATCTTCGCTGTATATCATTCAGCTGTTCGATGAGTCAGCGACGGAAGGCATTACATTCGCGAAACTGTGCGGCTGGGTGTTCTCACCTCTGGCCCGGCTAATGGGGATCGAGTGGAAAGACTGCGTGCCGGCCGGACAACTGCTGGGATACAAGATGTTCGCCAACGAGCTGATTGCCTTCAAGTACATGAAAGAGATGCTGCCTGGAGTTGAAGGAGCCGCCCATCAGCTGTCGCCGCGATCCACCATGATCATGACCTATGCGTTGACCGGATTCTCCAGCTTCGCCTCCATTGGGATTCAGGTCGGAGGAATTGGTGGCCTCTGCCAGGAGCGTAAAAAAGACCTGGCGGCAATTGGCCTGAAAGCCATGCTGGGCGGAACTCTGGCATGCTGCATGACTGCCTGCATCGCAGGGATGGTGGCAGAAGAGTCCAAACCAGTCACAAAGGAAGTTGAAGAGTCGGCTGAGGAAAAGGCTCGCAGGGAACTGCGAAAAGAAATCCAAAGTGTGATTGAAGAGATGGGGAAGAAGTCGGAATCGGAATCCGAGAAAACTAAGGATGGTGAGTCCGCCGAGGGCAAAGCAGACGACACGAGTGCTGTCCTTGCGCCGGACAATAGTCCGGCACACCTCTACAGACGTGACTGGTTTACCGGGACCGTTGGCACTTTGCCTGATGCCTTCGCTCGCAACAGAGGCTGCAGTCGTTTTATGACAGCCTGAGCCTGCTGGTCCGGTTCAATGGCCAGATTGTGAAACTCATTGGGGTCAGAATGATGGTCGTAGAGCTCCACGCCGCTCTTTCCCTCTGCCCACTCGGTGTAGCGCCAGCGATCGGTCCGAATGCTGCAGCCCATCACCATGGAATCCAGGCGATCATCATCTGGTCGAAGGACCTGAGTGATGGCAGTGCCATTCCACGTGACCAGAGGATCACGCAACAGAGGCTTCAACGTCCGACCGGCAAGTCCTTTCGGTGAACCGATTCCAGCCAGATCAGTCAGAGTCGGGTAGATGTCGACAAACTCGACAATGCGTCGCGTCGCCTGTCCATTTCCGGTCTGGCCAGGAGCACGAATGATCAGCGGTGCGCGGGCTCCCTCTTCAAACAGCGTTCGCTTTTGCCAGATACCGTTGTGCTCGCCAAGGTGATAGCCGTGATCGCTCCAGAAAACCACAATCGTGTCCTCTGCGAGTTCCAGTTCATCCAACGCTGCCAGCAGTCGACCAACCTGAGCATCAATAAATGACACGCAGGCATAGTACGCCTGCGTGGCTCCGAGCAGCACATCATGTGAAAGGTTGTAATTCGGGATGGGGCAGTTGTGGGCAAACGCTGGTACCGGAATATCGTCCCGATCGTCCGCCGGTGCCCATGGCAACCGCATCTGTGCTTTCGGATAGAGCTCAAAATACTTCTTCGGCGCAACGTACGGCGTATGGGGGCGAAAGAATCCAACGGCAAGAAAGAACGGACGATCCCGGTTCTTCTTCATCAGCTGGATGGCCTCTGTCGCGATCATTCCATCTGTCTGTTCTTCGTCAGTCCCATCCGCGGCAAGCCAGCTGAGCGCCGCGCTGATCTTCCGATGAGGCTCGGCATTGAAGATCAGGTCTTCCTCAGCCTTGTCTCGGCCCTTTGGATTGACGGTCAGATTCCACGACGGCCGGTCATCGAAGCCATCCGTACCAATCGATGCGGGCACGTTGTAGTGATAGATTTTGCCAACTCGGGCGGCGAAGTAACCGGCTTTCTGAAACGCCTGAGGAAGCGTCACCGCGTCAGGGACATCCTCACGAAAATGCCGATCAAGGTCGTAGACGCCAATCTGATCCGGCCTTAGTCCGGTCATCAGGGATGCTCGAGTCGGATTACAGAGCGGCAGCTGATTGTAGGCGCGATCAAATCGTACTCCGGTCGCTGCCAGGCGATCGATATTCGGAGTTTTCACAATGAGGTTGCCGTAGCATCCAAGTGCAGTCGATAGATCGTCTACGGCAATAAACAATACATTTGGCGAAGATTTTTTCTGAGCAGCCACGAGCGGGGAAAACTGCAGCAGACTGCTGAACAGGACGATGGTCGGCAGGAAGAGGCGGAGTGACATATTGTGGTCCGTTTGTACGAGCTGACTCAATGTGCGCATTTGAGACAGACAGCGGCTCGGTGACAATGCAACACTGGTTAAGTTTGCTGATAATGAAGCAGCTGCCTCCGGCTGCATAACTCTGCAATGTCTGACCTCGAAACCTCATTTGACCCACTACAGGATCCGGTCTTCATCCTGGGCCTTCATCGTTCCGGAACGACAGTTCTGTACGAGATGCTCAGCGAAACCGGGTTCTGGAACACCCTTTGGGCGTGGCATGTCGTCAGCTATGACGACATTCGGGCCGGGCGCGTCAACGTATCGGAGTCTCAGGCCGACTTCACTCGTCGACTCGCAGAAGCTGGAATGGAGACCCGAGGTGTGGATGCCGTCAAGGCGGGCCCCGAAACCAAAGAAGAATACTGCTTCATCTCTGACAACAGGAAACAGGGAACCAGGCTGACAGAGAAATCCCTGCCATTATTTCACCAGATCTGCCAGACTGTGCAGAGCACCTTTCAGGAAGAGCGACCGCTTCTGCTGAAGAACCCGTGGGATTTTGCGAACGGTCCGGCAATTTGCCGGCTCGTCCCGACTGCTCGTTTCATCTACATCCATCGCCATCCCATCGAAGTCATTAACTCCATGTGGAAGTTTCTGGAGCAGGCGTTTCAGGAGCCCAACGCCTACATCATGATGTTGAGTCGGGAATACCGGCAGGTGGTTGGCAGTTGGAAGATGGGGGCCATGCGATTTCTGGTGCGCCGCATGTCCGGCATGATGATCAACCTGCTGATCTGGTGGGTCGGGCGACAGTGCGACCAATACCTCAGAACTGCCGCCAAAGTATCAGACGACATCAAAGCAGAGCTGACCTATGACCAGCTGTGTGGTACCCCCAACGAGACCATACAGCGAATTCGCGAGTCGCTGGATATCCCGGCCAATCAATTCGATTTTTCGAGCATGGTGAAGCGGCGTGAACGCAGGTGCGATCCCAAAATCGAAGCAAGAGCAGCGAAGATCGAGAAACGCTGTGCGAGCTACCTGCAGCACATTTCTGACCTGGAGGCGCAACACCCCGTGACATAAAAGTGCATTCGAGTCAGGACCTGGCCCCACCGACACGTTCGAACACACTGACACTGAGAGGCGGGACCTGCAGGGTGACGCTCTGATCTCTCCCATGACACGAATTTGGCTGGCTGTAGACGCCGCCATTGTTGCCAATTCCGGAACCGCTGTAGCAGGCAGCATCCGTGTTGAGTAACTCCCGGTAATACCCTGGAGCAGTCACGCCGATTCGATAATCGTGGCGTGGTGTCGGTGTCAGATTACAGACAACAAGCAGCTGCTCAGAGGCATCTTCTGTCTGCCGAATATACGCCATCACGCAGTTCGTGTGATCGTCTCCCACGATCCACTGAAACCCGTTGTGGCTGAAGTCAGTCGTATGCAGCGCCTCCTGATTGACATACAGGTAATTCAGATCGCGAATCAGATTCCTGACTCCTTCGTGCGTCTCGAACAGACGAAGTTTCCAGTCGATCTCGCCATCGTGATTCCACTCTACCCACTGAGCGATCTCGTCCCCCATGAACATGAGCTTCTTGCCGGGAGCCAGAAACTGCATTCCGTAGAGCAGACGCAGGTTGGCAAACTGTTGCCATTGATCGCCGGGCATCTGCCCAACAAGAGACTTTTTCCCGTGCACCACTTCGTCATGCGAAAGTGGAAGCATGAAGTTCTCGGTGTAAGCGTAGACCGACCGAAAGGTGAGATCATTCAGGTGCCATGAACGGTGAACTGCATCGCGGCGCATAAAACGCAGCGTGTCATTCATCCACCCCATGTCCCACTTCATTGTAAAGCCGAGCCCTCCGTCATAGACGGGCCGCGACACACCTGGCCAGTCGGTAGATTCCTCAGCAACAGTAACCACACCAGGAAACTCACGGTGCATGACTGTATTGAAGTCCTTCAGAAACTCAATCGCTTCGAGGTTCTCCCGGCCACCATGTTCATTGGGAATCCACTCACCTTCTTTTCGTGAATAGTCCAGGTAGAGCATTGAAGCGACTGCGTCGACTCGCAGGCCATCGATGTGGTAGACGTCACACCAGAACCGAGCACTCGACAGCAGGAATTCACTCACCTCACGACGACCATAGTTGAAGATCAGCGTGTTCCAGTCCGGGTGAAATCCTTTCCGTGGGTCAGCATGTTCGTAGAGCTTTGTTCCGTCGAATTCGGCCAGCCCGTGACCGTCTGTCGGAAAATGTCCCGGGACCCAGTCGAGCAGCACTCCGATGTTTCGCTGGTGCAGATGATCGACGAAATATTGAAAATCGTCAGGCGATCCGAAGCGGCTTGTGGGAGCAAAATATCCGGTTGTTTGATAACCCCATGAACCATCAAAAGGATGTTCAGTGATCGGCATCAACTGCACATGGGTGTAGCCCATCTCGGCAACGTAGTCACCGATCTGATGCGCAAGTTCGCGGTAATTGAAGAACTCACGCCCGTCTTCCGGACGTTTCCATGATCCGGGATGAAGCTCGTAGACAGAGACCGGCGCCTGTAGCCAGTCAGTCTCGGCACGGCGTTGAATCCAATCGTCATCCTGCCAGTCGAAGCCCCGAATGTTCCATGTGACAGAAGCCGTATTGGGGCGATGTTCCGTCGCAAATGCGAACGGGTCCGATTTTTCAATGTAGTAGCCATTCTTCGACCGAATCGCATACTTGTAGCGGGTTCCCGGTACGGCCCCCTGGATAAAACCCGACCAGACGCCAGACTCGCTTGGCTGCAACATATCCTTGCCGCGACTCCAGCCGTTGCCATCGCTGATTACGCTGACCTCAGTCGCGTTTGGCGCCCAGACAGCGAAACGGACGCCCTCAGGAAACGGGTGAGCGCCCATGTATCGGTACAGGGTGGAACGATCCACGTCCTGATCAAAAGTACTCATTGTTTCTTCAGCTGGTTCCTGCCGCGATTGCACTGCCTGGCTCACTCTTCCACCTTTGTTGATTCCATTCTTACGATCTGTCAGCCTGCCGCAGCTCCTGCTACGCGGCCCTTATTATTGTCGAAGATCGGAAGCTGTCGAGTGGATCTGAAGCGTATCCCGGACACGGGACTTACCAGATCTCCTCACGCTATCCCGTATTCTCCACAACGGCCACAGGCAGATTCACGGCAGCACGTGGTAAACCGCCCAGACTCCTGATTCACTCGCCCGACCATGATGCCAAACTGGCTGTCGCAGAACAGTGAATACTTACGGAGGGTCACCATCAGAGTTGTCATCGAAACAGTTTGCCTGCCTGCTCCAACGCAAACACCAGCACACCAGCGCAGCATCGAGAAAATGGGGTCCGGCCTCTGCCGAAAAGCTGGCTCTGTCACTTGAACTGGTTGACGTCTCCACAGAGAAGTTCGGACGTCCGGTCTGGATGCGGGAGAAGTGGAAGTGCTGCAGGGGGCGATCAGTGCCGGAACAGGAAACCTTGCAACCGGCGCGGTCTTCGGCATGACCATCGGCTGACCAGACGAATTCGCCAGTTTGCAGATGACGAGAGGGACCAGGATCTGCATAATCTCAACGCCCCGAGCGAAGTGGATCGCTCAGTTTTCTGACTTGCGGACGCAGGATCGCATTCGCAAATCAATGGTGTAAGTGCCACCTGATATGCGCCACGGATCCGCGCTCGACCCACCCAACCGTTTCGATCGTATTCATACCGAAACAGACCTCGAACAGGTCGCCTGGGATACTGAATACCTCCGAGAGTGCGACAATCGCTCGATTGAGTTTATTGAAGACACTTCCCGGTCAATCGTTTCAGAAAACACATCTCCAGACGTACCGTTTCGCTATAGCGTCAACCCCTATCGAGGTTGTATCCATGCCTGCAGTTATTGCTATGCGCGGCCCGGTCATGAGTTTCTGGGCTTTAACGCGGGCCGCGATTTCGAAACGAAAATCGTCATCAAGAGGGATGCAGCGTCACTGCTGCGGGACTTCCTCGCTCGAGAAGATTATGAGCCCGAGACGATCGTCTTCTCTGGTGTGACTGACTGCTACCAGCCAGCCGAGCGACGGTTCCGTCTGACACGCCAGTGCATCGAGGTGGCTCATGACTGCAGGCAGCCAGTGGGCATCATCACCAAGAACGCACTCGTAGTGCGAGACATCGATCTGCTGAAGGAGATGGGACGGCAACGCCTGGCGCGTGTGTTTGTTTCTGTGACGACGCTGGAACCTGACCTTGCAAGTACGATGGAGCCTCGAACGAGTATCCCAAACGCTCGGCTCCGGACGATTCGCGAACTGTCGGCAGCCGGAATTCCCACTGGCGTGATGGTGGCTCCAGTTATTCCTGGACTCAACGATTCAGAAATTCCTCGCATCCTTGAGGCGGCGCGCGATGCCGGAGCGTCCATGGCCGGATATGTGATGCTGCGTCTTCCGCTGACTGTGGAGCCCGTGTTTCAGGAATGGATTCAACGTGAGTATCCGGATCGTGCCGAACGCGTACTTGGACGTATCCGGCAGGCTCGTGAAGGCAATCTTAACTCAGCTCTGTATGGCGAGCGGATGCGCGGGACCGGAATTATTGCCAACCAGATCGGCAATATGTTTCAGCTCTTTCGTCAAAGGTATGAATTGAATCAGGAACCACCGGCCCAGGATCTCAGCGTCTTTCAGCGGCCACTCCCGCGGTCCGGGCAGATGCGGCTGTTTGATCAGGCCGACTGACGGCGCACTCGTAGTGGACTTCGCCGGAAGTCCTGTCAAT
>MDSW01164985.1_pt1 | contig 10816 bp, 11 predicted proteins | sample 811171 | NCBI WGS metagenome assembly MDSW01 (sample SAMN05326641, study PRJNA326480) | marine metagenome | isolation source: seawater | place: Atlantic Ocean: North West | collected 2012 | reverse complement strand
CCTGTTGATGTGAAGCCTGAGATAGACTCAAAATAGCAATTTAAAAAAGAAATATTATAAATACTAAAATAATATGGGATTGAAATTATCAATGGTAATGAAAAATAACCAATAATTACAGTAAAAATTTTTATATATATATTTATTTTTATATCAGCCTTTTTAACAAAAAAAGATGCTACACCAAAACATAAAGATATTATCAAAGAATAAAAATAAGCATTTAAATTTAAATACAAATTAAAATAATAAGAATAAATAATATTAAAAAAAGATAAAACAGATAATAAAAGAAAAAATATCCCTAAGTAATTTAGGACAAATCTATTCATTTTTATACAGCGCTTAATCTAAACATGTTTTCAACTAGCGAAAGTTGTTCTCTCTTTGCTAAAAAAACGACGATATCTTCTTTTTGGAAAATAAAATTTGATCTTGGAATTATAATTTCATTTTTTCTCAAAACTGCTCCTATTCTAATCTCATCTGGCAAATTACTATTTTTTAATTCTTTATTGATTAAATCAGAAGTTTCTATAATTTCTGCTTCAATAACTTCATATTCTCCATTTAATATTGAATACGCTGTTTCAATAGAACCTTTATGAACATGTTTTAATATACTTGATACAGTAGTCATTCTTGGATCGATAAGGTCATTAATTTTTAATGAAGATTGAAGTAATGAATAATTAGGTTTGTTAATAAGAGCCATTGTTCGTTTTTCTTTCGAAAATTTTTCTACTAAAACACTTACCATCAAATTGTCTTCATCATCGTTAGTCAAAGCTATTACGGTTTCAACATCTTCTAAATTAACTTCAGCCAGAATATCTTCATCTAATCCGTTTCCGTTAATGACAATTGTATTATTAAGCTCTCCAGCAATAAATTCTGCTCTTTCTTTATTTTTTTCAATAATTTTAAGTCTCGCATCTTCAAAACTTTGCTCAATATTTTTTGCTAAATGATAACCTATATTACCACCACCTATTATTAGAATTTTACTTGAAATTTTTTCATTATGACCAAATGCTGTTAACGTTTCTTTCATTTGAGAAGAATTAATAACAACATAAGCTTTATCATTTTTTTTCATAACATCATTTTTTTTTAAAAAAATAAATTTTTCATCTCTGATAACACCAAATATATTTGCATTTAATTTTGGGAATTTTTGTGTAAGTTCGTTAAGTTTAATGTTAGCGATAGGACATGATTCACCGATTAAAATCTCTAAGAGTTTGATTTTATTTTCTGCAAAAGGAAAATTATCAAGTGCACCAGGCGCTTCTAATTTTCTTTGTATGGATTTTGCTATCTCTACCTCAGGTGAAATAATTACATCTATGGGCAAATTTTCTTTATTATATAATTTTGCAAATTTTGGATTTAAATAATCTTGAGATCTTATACGAGCAATTTTTTTTGGTATTTTAAATAATGAGTAAGCTATTTGACAAATCATCATATTAATTTCATCATTTCTTGTAACTGCTATTATCATATCTGCATCTTTAGATTCAGCATTCTCAAGTACCATGGGTGATGTTGCCTTACCCACTATAGCTTTAACATCTAAAGAATCATTAATTTTTTTTATATCATCGCTTGATTGGTCAATTATAGTAATTGAATGATTCTGCTCAGTAAGCAATTTTGCAATTGTAAATCCTACTCTACCAGCACCACAAATAATTATATTCATTTAATTTAGATCTTTAACACCTAATAATTTAAGTTTTCTATGCAATGCGGATCGTTCCATCCCAACAAATCTTGCTGTTTTTGAAATATTACCACCAAATTTTTTTAGTTGAGTAATCAAATATTCTTTTTCAAAATTTTCTCTTGCTTCTCTTAATGGATAAGACAATGTTTCATTTAAAGTAAATTGTTTTTCGCTATATTGTGTCAAAGATTCTTTAATTATATCCAAAATTTTTTCATCATCATTACCTTGTGTTAAAATAGTAATTCTTTCAATTAAATTTCTAAGTTCTCTGACGTTGCCAGGCCAATTGTAATTAACCAAATAATTATTATTTTTTATAGAATAAGGTTTGATATTATAACTGCTGCATACATTTTTTATAAAGTAATCAACTAAAACTGGAATATCATCAATTCTTTTTTTTAGTGGTAATAAGTTTATATTAAATACATTTAATCTATGAAAAAGATCCTCTCTAAAATTTCCATTACGTATTTCATTATTAATATCTTTGCTAGTTGATGAAAATATTCTTACATCAACATTTATATCATGGTTTCCATTAATTCTCTTAAATTTTTGGTCAATTAAAATTCGTAAAATTTTTGACTGAGTTTCTAAAGCTATTTCAGTAATTTCATCAATTAACAATATTCCTCCTGTAGCTTTTTCTAAAGCTCCATAAGAAATAGATCCATCATTTTTTTCCTCACCCATTAACTCTTTTTCGTATGATTTAGAATCTAAAAGTGCTCCATTGATTATAACAAATGGATTTTTGGATCTTTTAGAATTTTTATAGATATTTCGAGCCACCAACTCTTTACCACTACCAGTAGGGCCGGAGATAAAAACTCTACTTTCTGATTCTGAAAGTTTTGAAATTTGCTCTCTTACAGAATTCATATTGTTACTTACTCCAATAAGTTCAAAAGTATGAAATAATTTATGCTGTAAATTTTTATTTTCATTTTTTAAATTAAAATTTTCGACAGCTCTTTTAATAAAATTTAATAATCTATCTTTATCAAATGGTTTTTGAATAAACTCAAATGCACCTGACTTTAATGAATTGATAGCCATATCTATATTAGCATGACCTGAAATTATTATTACTGGAACATCTTTATTTTTTTTTTTAATATGATTTAAAAGTTCGATACCATCAGTATCGCCTTTATCTAATTTTACATCTATAATTGCTACATCAGGAATTTTTTTATCAATTTCTAATAGTGCTTGATTATAATTTGCAGCAACTCTTGTTATATAACCAGCTTCTAAAATTAATTCGTTTAAAATTAATCTTATATCTGAGTTATCATCTATTATAAGTATTTCAGCTGACATTGTTTGTTGGTAATAATATTTCTATTTTTGCACCAAGTTTAATATTTTTGAAAAAAATTGAGCCATTGTGATCATTTATAATTTTACTTACTATTGATAATCCCAATCCAGATCCTTGTTTTTTTGTCGTATAATATGGTTTAATAATTTCTTCTTCTTTATTTTCAAGGAATCCAACTCCATTATCTGTAATATTAAGTTTTATATAGTCGTTAATTTGATTTATTTCTATAATAATTTTTTTCTCAAAATTGTTAGTTTTTAGAGCTTTTTCTTGAATACTTTCAATAGAATTTTTAATCAAATTAAACAAACATCTACTTATTTGTTCATAATCACATTGTAATATAAATTTTTTTGAACTATCAAAAATTTTTTCAATTTTAATATTTTCATCTATTTTTTTTAGTAATATGAGATTTGAATCAATCAATTCTATCAAATTATTTTTTCTAATTACTGGTTTTGGCATACGAGCAAAATCTGAAAACTCATTAACTAAATTTTCTATTTGTTTAATTTGTTTATTTATAGTTTTAAGATTATCTTCGTATTTATTCTTGTCTTCTTCAGCAATAAATTTTTTATATTTTTCTTTTAAATTTCCTAAAACCAGTTGAATTGGTGTTAGGGGGTTTTTTATTTCGTGAGCAAGTTTTCTAGCAACATGTTCCCAGGCAGAGTGTCTTTCAGATAAAATTAGTTTATTTTGTTGAGACTTTAACTGATCTATCATTGAATTAAAGTTTTTATTTAAAATTTCCATTTCTTTGTCTGTCTTAATTTCGGGAACTTTTGTATTTAAATCACCCTTTCCTATTTTCTCAGATGCAATAATTAAATTGTTAATTGATATAAAAAATCTAGATGAAAATTTAATTGCTATAGAAATAGATAAAAACAATAATAACGTTACAATTATTAAATATATTATAATAAATGAAATTTTTATTCCAAGGTTTTGATTTTCTACAGTATAATAAAAATCTATAGCTTCTTTAGAGTCTGATAAAAATTTAGATATATCTTTTTCTAAAAATCTTACTATGTATAAAAAAGTATTATCAAAGTTTTGTAACTTCATTATTGCAGCAGATTTATTTTCAACTGGGTTGATCATTTTTAATGGACGTGTATCATTTAAGACAAGAGATAGGGCACCTTGATCTATAGGAATATATTTTTTATTATTTGAAGATATTAAAAGATTTCCTGAACCATCTATTAAATATAAATTATCAATATTTCTTATTAATCTTTGTGTGTTTAAAAATTTTAAAAATTGATTTTTATTATTTTGATATAAATTGCTCAACCTACTTAAGTCATAAGCTATTAAAACAATATCAGATTCAATTTTATTTCTTTTTTCGTCAACATATTTGTTAACAATTTCATATGAATTATTTACTGCTGTAGTAATCTTTTGATCAAAGTATTTGTTAAGGGCAAATGAAAAAATAAACAATGAAAACACTGATATAAGTAATGATGGTATAAGCGTAAAAAGTGAAAAGAAAATTACATACTTTTTATTAGCTATTGAACCTTTGACATTCAAATTTTCTTTTAGTGAGTTTTTTATTTCAAAAAAAATTAATATAAAAAAAATAACTATTAAAATTATGTTTAAAATTAATAGACTTTGAAGATTTTTTTCATTTAATTCAATAAAACTTTTATCTATAAATGTTAAAAAAGTTAAAAACCCCAGTGATAGAGTTATTAAAAAAAGTATTGTAATAAATATATTTCTCTTTAGGAAAGATAGCATTAGTTAAAAATACATGAAATAATATTAAAATAAATACATGAATAACTACTTTATTATACTAGCTGCTGGAAAAGGTAAAAGGTTTAATTATAAAATACCCAAACAATACGCAATTTATAAAAATAAACCTTTATTTATGCATTCTGTTGATACAGCTATAAAATCAAAATTATTTAAAAAAATAATCCTAGTTTTAAATAATACAAAAAGATTTAAAAAAAATAAAAATGTAGATGTTATAAAAGGTGGTAATGAAAGATATTTATCCTCTAAAAAAGCATTAAATTACATTAAAAATAAAAATGTTGGTTATGTATTTATTCATGATGCAGCAAGACCAAACTTCACTTTAAATTTATTAAGGAATTTAAAAAAACATCTTAAAAGTAATAATGCTGTAGTACCTTATATTAACACTGATAATTCAACTAAATATCATTATAAAAATAAAGTGGTTAATTTAAAAAGAGAAAAAGTTTTACTCACCCAAACACCTCAATGTTTTAAGTTTAAAAGTTTATATGCTTTATCAAAAAATAATAAAACCTCTGTTACTGATGAAGCAACTTTATTTTTAAATAGCAATAAAAAAATTAAATTTATTAAAGGAGAAGAAGCGAATATAAAAATAACAAAAAAAACAGATCTTGATAGGTTCCCAACAAAAACATATTATGGAATAGGTTTTGATATTCATAGATTAATAAAAAATAAAAAACTATATTTAGGTGGTATTAAAATACCTTTTCACTCTGGATTAAAAGGTCACTCAGATGGGGATGTAATTCTTCATTGTATAATTGATGCAATTCTTGGTGCATTAAGAAAAAAAGATATTGGTTCACTTTATCCAAATACAAAAAAGGAATTCAAAAATATAAGATCTACAAAAATGGTTGGACCCATAGTTTTGTTACTTAAAAACAATAACTATTATATCAATAACTTAGATATTAATTTAATTTGTGAGAAACCTAAAGTATCAATATATAGGAATAGAATACTAAATTCCTTATCAAAATTAATCGGAATAAATAAAAAAAATATAAATATAAAAGGTAAGACTGTAGAAAAATTAGGTCTTATAGGAAAGGAAAATGCTATTGCTTGTGAAGCAATAGTATCAATAACTAAATATGAATAAAATAAATTTTTTATTTGTTACTTTATTTGGAATTGGAAAACTAAAAAAAATACCTGGCAGTTATGCTTCCTTAATAACTACTGTTTTTTTATTTGTATTATTTCATATACTCAATTTTTCACCAAATATTGTTTTAACCGGAATAATAATCATATTTTTTATTTCTCTTTACGCTGTTAATAGATTTATAAAAAACATGGATAATAAAGATCCAAAAGAAATAGTAATTGATGAATTTATTGGTCAATCAATTCCCATTTGTCTTTATGAAATTGCACATGATGGAACAAAAGAAACAAGCCAGGTATTAACATTCTATTTTATAATGTTTATATTGTTTAGAGTTTTTGATATCACCAAACCTTATCCTGTAAGTTATTATGATAAAAACTTTAAGAACAGTTTTGGAGTTGTTATGGATGATGTTTGTGCTGGTTTGTACGTAGTAGCTGTCCTTGTTTTGTATATGGTAATTACTTCATGAAAAAAATTGCTCAAAAGATAGTTAATTTATTAGCTAAAAGGAGATTAAAAATATCTTTTGCTGAATCTTGCAGCGGTGGTTTACTTTCGAGCACTATAACTTCAATTAGTGGATCTTCTAAAATCTTTACTCTTGGACTAGTTACTTACTCAAACCAAGCTAAGATTAACACTCTGAGAGTCCCTAAAAAAATAATAATGAAATATGGTGCTGTGAGTTACGAAACTTGCCTGAATATGGTTAAAAATTTGAATAAAATAAGTAAAACTAATATTTCTGTTTCTATTACCGGAATTGCTGGACCCAAGGGTGGAACTAAACAAAAACCAGTAGGTTTAGTTTTTATAGGTATTAAAAAAGGTAACAAAATATTAGTTAAAAAGTACTTATTTAAAAATAAAAATAGATCTTCAATTCAAGTGGCAACTGTAAATAAGGCTTTAAATTTAATTTTAAGTTTTGCTAAATAGCTCCTCCGCCCTTTTTTGAAAAGCATCTGCTATTTTATCTAAACCAAACTGAAATGATTTGGTCATAATTATATTTAAAAAATGATTTTTTAATTCAAAATCAACATCAAATGATACTTCAGTAAAATTTCTCTCATCTTTAAAATGCCATTTATTTTCAAGATGTTTTAATGGTCCATCTAAATTAGTTACATAAATAGAGTCTTCTTTTTTATTAAATTGTACATCACTCTTATAAGTATCTTTAAAAGGTCCTTTTCCAATAGTTAAATCTGCTATAATTAATAATAAATCACCCTTCTCTTTTTTTTCATAAACTTTTGAATCTAGACAGAATGGCACAAAAATTGGATATTTTTCTATATCAAGAACAAGCTCAATTAATTGTTCTTTTTTACATTCTATTAATCTTTTAACTGATGCTTTTGGCATTAGTTTCGTTAACTCTATTTTTTTTAAGTTCTGCAAAATCTTCATCGGCATGATAAGAAGATCTGGTAAGAGGTGATGATGATACTAATAAAAAACCTTTTGACTCAGCAATATGTTTTAATTCTTCAAATTCTTCAGGCTTATAGTATCTTTCTAATGGATGGTGTTTAACAGATGGTTGCAAGTATTGTCCTATAGTTAAAAAGTCTACTTCTGCAGATCTTAAATCATCCATAACTTGTATGACTTCATCTTTATTTTCTCCTAATCCAACCATTAAGCCAGATTTAGTAAAAATATTCTTATCTAATTTTTTTGCATTTTTTAAAAGTTCTACTGATGCAAAATATCTTGATCCAGGTCTAACTTTTCTATAAAGGCTTGGTACAGTTTCAATATTGTGATTAAAAACATCGGGTCTAGCTTCGATGACTTTTTTGTAAGACTCTCCCTTTCTTAAGAAATCCGGTGTTAATACTTCTATTGTAGTTTTAGGATTTTGTTTTCTAGTTTCAAGTATAACTTCAAAAAAATGTTTTGCACCGCCATCAATAAGATCATCTCTATCAACAGAGGTTATAACAGCATGCTTTAGGTTTAGCTTTTTTACTGCAGAGGCAATTTTAAGTGGCTCCATAGGATTAAGGGGATTTGGTTTGCCGGTTGAAACATCACAAAAAGCGCAAGCCCTAGTACATATATCGCCCATTATCAAAAAAGTAGCATGCCGTTTGCTCCAACATTCTGTTATATTAGGACAGTTCGCCTCTTGGCATACAGTTTTTAATTTATGTTGGTTGACAATACTTTTTGTTAAAAAAAATTCTTGGCTATTTACAAGTCTTGACCTTATCCAATTTGGTTTTTTTTTAATTGGATTAATTGGGTTATTAATTTTTTCTGGATGTCTAATTTTCGTCATTTTTAATCAAAAAAATTTTCTCTCCTTCTTTTCCAAAAAGAAACTTTTGTCTAATTAGAATTTCTATATAATCTAAATCTAAATTATCCGTTAAAAGTGAATTTTTTTTTTCTAATTCAAGTATTTTAAATGATAGTTGATTTTTTTCATTAGTTAAATTATTTAAAATTGTCCTCTTTTCAAAATATGAAACCAAGCCTCTCTCACCACCTAAAAGATTAAAAAAAAAATAAAGAAATAAGATAGTAAAAATTAAAATAAAATAATTTTTTTTTATATTTGCAAACATTAATTTATTTTATTCATTTTTGGTGAATTTCCAAGTTTCTCTTCTATTCTTATTAACTGATTATACTTTGCAACTCTCTCAGAGCGAGCTAAAGATCCTGTTTTAATTTGATTTGAATTAGTCCCTACGGCTAGATCAGAAATAAATGTATCCTCACTTTCGCCTGATCTATGAGAAATTATAGTACTAAATCCAATAAGATGTGCAAATTTAATAACTTCTAAAGTTTCTGTAACAGTTCCAATTTGATTCGGTTTAACTAAAATTGAGTTTGAAGATTTATTCAAAAAACCTATTTTTAATCTTTCTAAATTTGTTACATATAAATCATCTCCTACTATTTGAATGTTTTTTGGTTTTTTTTTCATAAATTTATTCCAAGATAACCAGTCATCTTCAGAGAAAGGGTCTTCTATAGATTTAATTTTATATTTCTTAATTAATTTTAGATATGTTTTTATTGTTTTTTCAGTAGATACAAATTTTTTAGAATGAATAGAGTATTTTTTATTTTTGTATAATTCATTTGCTGCAACATCTAGACAAATTGAGATATCTACTCCATTTTTAAAACCAGACTTTTGAATTGCTTTAACTATTAATTTTAATGCATCTTCATTATTATTTATCATAGGAGCATAACCACCTTCATCACCAACAGCTGTGGACTCTCCTTTTTGTTTAATTATATTTTTTAAATTATTAATTACCAAAAAACACATTCTTATTGACTCAGAAATTGATTTTGCTTTATCAGGTCTGATCATAAATTCTTGTATTCTTAGTCCATTATTTGCATGGGCCCCTCCGTTTATCACATTCATTAATGGATAAGGTAATTTAAAATTTTTTTTAATTAAAAAAGTTTTATAAAGTGGGATTTTTTTAATTCTTGCAGATAATTTTTTTACAGCCATGGATACTGCCAATAAAGAATTAGCACCAAATTTTTTTTTTTGTTTTGTTCCATCAAGTTTAATCAAAATATAGTCTATTTTTTCTTGATCATGTATATTTTGATTTTTTAATTTTTTTGAGATTATCTTATTTATTAATTTAACAGGTTTTAAAACACTTCTCCCTAAAAATCTTTTATTAGAAAAATCTCTCTTTTCATAAGCTTCATAAGTGCCTGTTGATGCGCCTGAAGGTGAAATAGCTCTTGCTCTCATATTATTAGCAAAAACTTCAGCTTCAATTGTGGGGTTACCTCTACTGTCATATACTTGTCTTGCTATGACATTTGTTATTTTGCTCATTTGTTATTTTTTAACAAGATTATCAATTTCAACTATTTGAGAAATTAAATTTTCTAATTTATTTAAAGGTACCATGTTAGGTCCATCTGACGGTGCATTATCAGGGTCTTGATGTGTTTCTAAAAAAATAGCAGCTATCCCAACTGCAGTTGCTGCTCTAGATAAATATTCTACAAATTCTCTTTGACCACCACTTTTTTCACCCAGACCTCCAGGTTGTTGAACTGAATGGGTACCATCGAAAACAATTGGATAACCATTCTTTGCCATTATTGGTATTGATCTCATATCTGAAACCAAAGTGTTATATCCAAAACTAGCACCTCTTTCGGTAACTAAAATATTTTCATTTCCAGATTCTGAAATTTTTTTTGTTACATTTACCATGTCCCATGGAGCTAAAAATTGACCCTTTTTAACATTAATAATTTTGTTTGTTTTTGCAGCTGCAATTAACAAATCTGTTTGTCGACATAAAAAAGCTGGTATTTGTAATACATCAACATGTTTTGAAACAACTGAACATTGTTCAACATTATGAACATCGGTTAAGACTGGAATTTTTAATTCATCTCTAATCTTATCAAAAACTGGTAGAGATAAATCTAATCCAGCACCTCTTTTTCCTTTCAGACTAGTTCTGTTAGCTTTATCAAATGAAGTTTTGTAAATAAAGCCAATTCCAAACTTAGAGGCAATCTCTTTTATTTTACCTGCCATATCCATTGCATGTTGCTCTGTTTCAAGTTGGCAGGGTCCGGAAATTAAAGATATCTTTCTGCTGTTAGATATCTCAAAATTGTTACATTTAACTACTTTCATTTAATATTAATAGATTTTTGCAGCCTTGATAAATGATGAGAATAATGGATGTGGAGACAAAGGTCTAGATTTAAATTCAGGGTGAAATTGAACACCTATAAACCATGGGTGACTTTTAAGTTCCACTATTTCTGGCAATTTATTGTCTGGTGACAT
>MDSW01158486.1_pt1 | contig 10816 bp, 7 predicted proteins | sample 811171 | NCBI WGS metagenome assembly MDSW01 (sample SAMN05326641, study PRJNA326480) | marine metagenome | isolation source: seawater | place: Atlantic Ocean: North West | collected 2012 | reverse complement strand
CCCGCCAGCAGTGCCCCCAGCAGCATTCGGCTGCGGGCTTCAATGTCCGTACCCAGCCGCACCGCGGTTAGGATATTGCCCGCCAGCAGGCCCAGGGACTCCCGGGCCAGCATATCGGAATAGGGGTTTTTGCGGTGCACCGAAGTGTAAGCCTCGATGGCGTGGACCATGGCATCGATACCGGTGGCGGCAGTGACCTGGGGCGGCAGGCCCAGGGTCAGCTCCGCATCCAGCAGGGCAATGTCCGGTTGCAGCACCGGGGACACCACCCCGGCCTTGGTGGTCTTGCCGGTGGTGACAATGGCAATGGGGGTCACTTCCGAACCGGTGCCGGCAGTGGTGGGGATCTGCATCAGCGGCAGGCGCGGCCCCCGGGCATTGCCCACGCCGTAAAGATCCTCCAGTGTCTGGTTGCAGTGGGGATGCGACAGAATTGCCACCAGCTTGGCCACGTCCATGGAGCTGCCGCCGCCAAAGCCGATCACCGCCCCGGCGTTATGCTGCCGGGCGGCCGCCACCGCCGCGAGGATAGTGCTGTCCGCCGGGTCCGCTTCCACCTGATCGAATACCGTCGCGTTAATGCCGGCGGCTTCCAGCCCGGGCAACGCCCGCTGCAACAGGCCGGCCTTGCGGATCCCGGCGTCCGTCACCAACAGCGCGCGATCGGCCCCCTGTTGCTGACACAGCTCCGCCAGCCGGGCCACGCTGCCGGGCTCGTGAATAAGGGTGCGGGTGGTGGAAAATGTGAAGGCCTGCATGGGGCACCTCCGGGAGCAATGTAACAGACTGTGGAAAGACTATGGTACCACGGGGTCGCCGCGCCGGTGGTCCGTCAATGGGTGGGAAAGAGTGTTAAAACGGGCACCAAGGGGTGTAAAATGACCGGGAAAACAAGAACAATGTGCCTGGAACCTTCTATGACCCTGATGAGAACTGTTGTTTTTTTCCTGTTACTTGCCATCACCAGCCAAAGTTACGCCCTGTTGCCTCCCCTGCGCCAGATCGATGCCTTTAAGGTGATCACCGTGGAAGGGGAGGATATGCCCTGGGTGTTGGGCCTGCCATTGAGCGAGCTGTCCCTGGCGGCCATGGTGGATGGCGTAATGGAACCCATCCCGTTTCAGATCGACCAGTACAACACCGGCGGCGCCGTGTATTTCGAAGGCTGGCATGTGCCCCTGGCCGGTGAGCCGGGGGTGATGGACGGTACCGACAAACTGCTGTTTCTGTTCAAGGACGCCGGCGCCCGGCGCGATCCCAGAGCCCCCTATGATGGGGAAATGGTGGCGGAAATCCTGACCCGGGACCGTAATGGCGTGGAGCGTTTTGTCTATCTGGTGCGTAACTCCCGGCTGCGGGCGGATGAACAATACGTGCGCTACAGCGCGGATCTGGGGCTGGTGGAAACCGATTTCTACAGCCTGCGTTACAATCCGGAAAACCATCTGAAGTGGGACGATTTCAGCTTTGTAAATTATGTGGGTGACCGGCCCCTGGACTCCATGAAGCTGCGTCTGGATACCGGCATTTTAACGCCGGTGACCGGCACCGAACTGAACAACGACCAGATGGTGGCGCTGCCCACCGGTGAAATCATCGGGCCGATCCGCACCACCACCCAGCTCAACTTCACTCTGTACGTGGTGAAGCTGCCGATTCTGAAACTCAGCATGCAGATCCATCACCTGCCCAAGGGCCTGATGTACGATGTGCGGGGGATTATTCCCGAGTTGCGGCGCAAGCTGCTGGTGGACCCCTCCCTCACCATGTCCCTGGACGCCAACCAGCTGGTGGGGGCCAATACCTACACCGCCAACTGGACCGAAACCCCGGCGGTGGTGGACGGCAAGATTTCGGATAACGAAAAAGCCATGATCGAAGCGGGGCTGGATCAGGAGCACAACTGGATCTGGCTCACTTCAAAGCGCAATCTGGACGCCATCGCTTTTGTGGATTATCTGGGGGATTTCAATGAGCCCATGCGTCTGCTGTACGAGGATGACTTCGAGCGGGAGGATCCGCCGGAGGTATTCCCCGGACAGATGCCCAATGTGGGCTACGGTATTACCCGCTTCCCCATGCGGGGGTTCCTGGGGTTTGTGGTCAGTCTGTTCTTCAGTGACGGCTTTGAGGGGCAACCGGAAGACTTTGTGGAATACGCCCGTACCCTGCCGGAGCTGGAAATACGGGCGATGTAGGTAACCGGGCTTACTCGGTTTCGCCTTCGTGCAACCGGGCCTGGGCCAGGGAAAACTGACAGGTGGGGCTCTCGTTGCCCCGCACTTTGCTGGACAGCTTGAGCTGTTTGCCATCGGTGACAATGGAGTAGCCACCGTCCCGCTGTACCACCTTCAGTTCCACGTTGTTGTCATTCATGATCAGGTTCTGGAACAGAATCTTTTTGAATGACTGGTGGGGGTGATCGATATAAAACTCATTGTAAAAATCCCCGTTTTCCACACTCATGGTGACGAAAGTGGTTTCGCCACTGGTGTAGAAGTTGGCGTTGCAGGTCTGGTTGTTGCCGGACTCCCCCTGCAGCTCCACCCGACCCACTCCGGAGCGGAACCGGCTCAGGGTGTCATTGAGTAAATTTTTGAATTCCTGATGCACCGCGCCATTTTCCCGCGGTACCTTGACGATGGTGTTATCGGCCCAGGCCAGACTGGCTCCCAGGGCTGTGGTGATACAGATTGCTGTGGTTAAGGTTTTCATGGCACCGCCTCCACATTGTTATCGTAAATGTCGCACCAGCAGTTTGGGCAACACTTTGGCTTCTTCGGCCAGTAGTAATTGGTGAGCATTCTCGGCACCGGCGAAATACACCCGGCGCTGATCCGCTTCGGTTCCGTTTTCGATGGCAAAGCGGCCGGATGCGGTGGGAACCCGCACCACGTTGCCGTTGGCGTCGATACTGGGAATCTGGCGTTGGAAATCCAGGGGGCCACCGGCATCTTTCTGCCAGCGGTTATAAAAATATTTAATGTTGGCGGTGATCAGCCGCTTCTGCGAAGACTTAATGCACTCGATATACTCAGCGTTGGTCATGGTGTTGTCCGGGTCCGGCTTGATGCAGGTACCTTTGGTGCGATAGACGATATTGGCCCGCAATCCGGCATCACCCATGGGGTCCAGTACGCCGAGGAAATCCACGGTCCGGTTCTCGGCGTAAGCGATCTCGGTGGCCGCTTCGATGGCGGCTCCGCCCCCCAGACCATGGCCGATGAGCAACAACTTGGCGTCTTTGGGGATGGCCTGGATGTAGGCCTTGAAGGCCTGTTTGAAACCACCCTCGGCGGCGTTGTCCCCGTCGCCAAAGCCGTTCCAGCGGGCCTGGATGTATTTGGCGCCATAGGATTCCACCCAGCTTTTCAGGTGCAGGGTGTTTTCGATATCCGGTTCCTGATCCCCGGAGATCACAAACACATAGGAAGGATAATCACCCACCTCCGGTGTGAATGTTTTCGCGGCCGGTGCGGTGGCCGCGGGGCTGGCGCCGACGGGAGCCGTGGTCTGCAGATTTTGCTGGCGTGAACTCTGTTCCCGCTTAAAGCTGGACACCAATCGATTGAAGCGGTCGGTCTCTTGGTTCAGGCGGCCTTCTATGGCAGCCAATTGTTGCCGTGATTGAGTCAGTTCCCGGGCCGCCGCGTCCCGTTGTTGCAGCAGGCCCGCCAGTTTGGGGTCGGCGTTTAACGCGGACTCATCCACATCCTCTTTCTGGCTGGCCAGTTGTGTCTCCAGTTGCGCCAGCTTATCCCGCGCCGCCGCCAGCTCCTCCTGCAGCGGTTGTTTGCGCTGGGCCAGGGTGGCCAACTGGCGGCGGTATTCCGCCTGGCGGGCCTCATAATCACTTTGGGCCAGCCGTTGTTTGAGCATGTTCAGGGCGGCGTGACGCTGTTGATCCCGCTCCATGTCCCGTTCCACGATATCGATATCGAAATCCACCAGGGCGATGTCTTTTTCAATGCCCTCAATGGCAAAGGACTGACGCTTGTAATCACGCTTGGCCTCGTGGAACTGCTTGCGCTCGACGGTACGCTCCGCGCGCAGGGATTTGCGGGTATCCAGTATCTGCCGGTCCAGCGACCAGACCCGGCGCTCCAGTGCATTGATGGAGTTTTCCAGTTGCGATTGCTGGTTTCTCAGTTGTTTCAGGCGGGCATCGCTGGCATTGATATCGCCCTGGGTGACCGCCTGGGCTCCACCGCACAGCATCAGGGTCAGTAGCGCCAGCCAGCGCCAATATGAGAGAAGGCCGCCAAAGGGCCCGGTTCGTTTCAATAAGCTCGCCATCATGTTCAGCAATCTAGTTATAGTTATTCCTTGCAACAGTCACCGCGCTTGTTGTTATACCGTCTGCCGCCGGAGATCGGGTATATGAAAGGGAGATAATCGTATTCCCAATCTGTGACCTGGTTCTCAATGGAGAATAAGTCGCTTCTGACACCGATTCAAGTCCGGGGCGGGCCCCGCCGTCGGGGGCGGTTATTGCGTGGCGCTTCCCCAAAGACTGATAGTGCCATAACCCTGTGTTAATTACTGTGGCGTCCCTGTAAATCGCGGGTACAAAAAACATTCAGGTATAAAAAAAGGGGTGCTTATTGCACCCCTTAATGTTTGTTATTTCAATGGCTTACTCAAGCCTTAGCGAACCCCGCTGCGGCGTAGCGCCGCCGGCTGGAATTCCCGCTTGGAGAATTCCACATTGAAGTTGGTGCCACTGGCTTCGTTGTTCTCAAATCCCAGAGCCAGATAACGGCCGGCATTGAGGTCATACAGAGTTTCCATGGCGTAGCCCTGCACATCCACGTTGTAGTAGAACAGCTGGTGGGCCTCCGCCACCCGCCACAGGTTACCGCGGCCGTCGTAGTGGTCGATCACCGCCGCCAGCCAGGTGTCCTCATCCAGGAAGAACACGCGCTTGGCGTAGATGTGGCGGGTGCCGTCCCGCAGGTTGGCCTCCACTTCCCACACCCGGTGCAGCTCGTAGCGGGCCAGATCCTGGTTCAGGTGGCCGGGCAGGATCATGTCATCATAGGGAATGCCTTTCTCATCCATTTTGTAGGAGTTATAGGCGATGTACATTTCCCGCTTGCCTTTCAAGGTCCAGTCATAGCGGTCCGGCGAGCCGTTGTAGAGGTCGAAGTTGTCGGAAGTGCGCATGCCGTCCGACGCGGTGCCGGGGCCGTCGTAAGCCACCTGGGGCGCACGCCGTACCCGGCGCTGACCGGCGTTATAGATCCAGGCCCGGCGGGGCTCCTTCACCTGGTCGATGGTCTCGTGCACCAGCAGCACATTGCCCGCCAGGCGGGCCGGAGCGGTGACCTGTTGCTTGAAATAGAACATCACGTTGTCGTCTTCACCGGGCACATAGTCGGTGAGCTGGTTGGTCACCGCCAGCTGGTCCTTGAACATCACCATGCTGTAGGCGCCGTTAGCCTGGGGCGTCACCTGGCCGATGGTGCGTTCCAGGGAATCCCCCCGCCAGCGGCCGATGTGGTTCCAGATCGCCTCCAGACCAATCTGCGGAATGGGGAAGGGAAAGCCCTGCAGATTCAGATTCTTAAGGCCGGTGGCGCCCACGGTTTCGGTTTCCAGGGCGTTCTGTTTGGTGAGCTTCTGAATCCGCTCCGGCATGTGATAGGGGCGGCGGCTTTTGTACACCGGCATCTTGAAGCTGTCCGGGTACTTTTTGAACATGGCAATCTGGCCCGGGCTCAGCTTGTCCTTGTACTGGTCCAGATTCTGGGCGGTGATGGTGAACAGGGGTTTGTCATCCGGGAACGGATTGCAGAGAAACTCGCTGCCATCGTAGCAATCGGGGTTGCCGGTCATGCCGCCGGTCCACTTGGGAATGGTGCCGGCGGCATTGCCGTTCACCTCGGCGCCACTGGGGGTGAGCTCGTTCCCCAGCATCTCGGCTTTTTCCGGCGGCACCTTGGCCAGGGCCGGCGCGGTGGCCAGGGAGGCGGCCAGCAGGGTGCCGGCCAGGACTGTCATTTTATGCTTTGCATTCATAATCATTTCCTTGGTTCCCCCACAACTTAGAATGAGGCTGAAGCGCTGATGGAGTAGTAATCCCGATCAGCGAGCTGGTTATAAGGTTCCGCACCGTAGAAGTCGGTGTAGGAGGCTTCCAGGGTGTAGCTGTTCAGGTAAACGGCTTCCAGGGACAGCCCCAGGGCCTTGCGGTCCTCCAGGAAATTGGTAATGGGCCCCGGGGTGGTACCGTAGACATCGTGGCTGAAGCTGATGGTGGGCCGCAGGTTGATACCGGCGAATACGTTGTTGTAGTCACCGGTGAAGCGCATCTTATAGCCCCAGGCACCGCTGGTGGGATAGTATTCTGAATCCTCCGGTGCGGTGGCAGCATTGCCCAGCACGTTATAGGCATAATTGAGGAAGTCCGGGTAACTGGCTATTGCCCCCGGCAGTGGAGCGCCATTTATAGTCGCAACATTTGCGACCCAGGGGTGGTTAAGGGTGGCATTATAAGAGCTGTTCAGCAGTGCTTCGTCTTTGTCGGGTAAATCAGTATAGGACCCCGCAATGTCAAGGATCGCCGTCCAGCGGGAGGCGCCCAAAATGCGGTCGAAGAAGTGAATAAACGCAATCTCAGCCTGGTAGTAGTCTTCCCGCACATAACCGGGAGCATATTCGCCTGCTTGATACTTGTCATAGCAATCATAGGCCACGTCAGCGTCGCTACAGCTGAGTGAGGGTAGGCCCAGCGCGCCGCCAAGAGTGTCACCGTCTTCCATCTGGAAGGGCTGGTCCTTGCGCATGCTGATCTCACCGGAGAATGCAGTGGCGCCGCCCGGTAAGCCCATGTCGATGGTAGTGTTGAAACTGGCACCCAGCAGTTCGATGTCCTCAACATAGTCGCTGAACAAGCTGCCGGTGGGCAGCAGGAATGCTGTGGCGGTGGGGTTATTGGTCGCCCCCAGCAGCTGTAGGCGGGCTGTTTCCAGATCCGGGGATAGCGGCCCGGTTCCTAATACTGCGGTCACCAATGGATCAACCTGGGTGGGGTCTACCATGTAGCCTGAAATAATCGGCAGCCGCGAATGGTAATTCATGTAATAGACAGCAAACTCGGTGTCGATACTTTCGGCAAAATAGCGAGCCGCCATACCGTACTGACCCTGGTCGTCCGGCTCCCTGTCAGAGCTTCGCGGTAGGTAGCGGTACTCCGCTGGCCCAGCTGGGCCATAGGTGGGATTCACGTAGCCGGTCTCCTCTCCACTCGGATAAAAACCGCCATAACAGTTGGGGCCTGCCAGGTCGGTGGTCGAGAAGAAGGTTCCGCACTCGGGCAGTTCGGTTTCTTTCCACTCAAACAACACAAAGGCTTCCAGGGTCAAATTAGTGGTCAAGCCCAGGGAGCCATAAAGAGCATTCAACGGAATCAAGGCGTCTTTTACTTCAGAGCCAGGCGCCAGCAGAGCATTGACGTCCACCGGATTAATGGTGTTGATGCCATTGGGGAAGAACAGCCCTTCGCCCCAGCTGATTACCTGCTGACCCAGGCGCACGTTGAGGGGTTTATCCCCCAGCCACCAGTCACCCCAGACAAAGGCGTCCAGAATATCGCCACCGGTGCCGGCGCTCTGGGCCGGTTGCCCGGGTTCGGCATAGGCCGGCACGTCAGTACGACCATCACCATTGACGATACGATGGTCGTAAAATGATTTGCCGCGGATAAAAGCACCGTAGTTTTTGTAGTTTAGCTCCACGTCCACCACGATTTTGGCCAATTCGGAGAAGGTGGAACCTTCCTGCCACAGCAGGTTACTGTTGTCCTGGGAGCTGGTGCCGTGATAGTGGAATTCGGATTCCCCGGCGGCTAGGGCGTTTTGCACCCCCACATTGCGGTAGTCCCGGTCTTCCGCCCGCCAGGAGGCGCCCAGTGACACGGTGGTGTCCACCTGCATGCGGAAATCGTCCTTTACGTACTCAAAGCCATACGCCGGCACAACGGCGCCGGCGGCAGCCACGGCTGCGGCCAGAGCGGTCACCTGAAAACGCTTGTTCATTGCCATTAGAGTCGAACTCCATTTAAGTCGGTTTTGTTATTCAATACCAAACTGTGCTGGTATCGGGGGCGGAGGGATAACAATGAAGAATAGGGGAAGCTCGGGCTATGCAGGGCGTTCTTATTGTTATCTGGAAACCGTTCGATACGCGCACCTTCGCACTTTGGTTAGCAAAAAATATATACGCAAATTTACATTCCGTGAAATTTTCTTAAGGGATTTTTTACAGTTTGGCCGCTATTTGCCTGATATTTGTCATAACTCGCTTGTTTTATAGCTAAATCAGTTCGCCTTGCCGGTTTCTTTATTATGTTTGGCACTGGCCCATGCAAATCAGTAGAATGCGGCGATGCAGCCTTCCTCTATTGTAAATTCTCTTAACGTTGATCAGGCCCAGGCGGTGACCTCGGACGCCCATCGTCTGCTGGTGCTGGCGGGGGCCGGTAGCGGCAAGACCCGGGTATTGGTGCACCGCATTGCCTGGTTGATACAGGAGCGGGGCCTGTCCCCCCACAGCATTCTGGCGGTGACCTTTACCAATAAAGCCGCCGCTGAGATGCGCCAGCGGATTGAACAGCTGCTGCGGGCCCCGGCGGGTTCCATGTGGGTGGGCACCTTCCATGGTCTGGCGCATCGGCTGCTGCGGACCCACCATGAACTGGCGAACCTGCCCGCCAATTTCCAGATTTTGGATGCCGATGATCAGCTGCGGTTGGTGAAACGGATCCTGCGCCAGCTGGAGCTGGACGATACCACCTGGCCTCCCCGCCAGGCCCAGGCCTTTATCAACAGCCAAAAGGATGAGGGTCTGCGGCCGCAGCATATCGAGACCGGGGGCGATCGTTATCAACAGACCCTGACCGAGGTCTACCGGGAGTACCAGGCGGCCTGTGACCGGGGCGGGCTGGTGGATTTCGCCGAGCTGTTGCTGCGCAGTCACGAGCTCTGGCTGCACCAGCCCCAGCTGCTGGACCATTACCACCGGCGCTTCCGCCATATTCTGGTGGATGAATTTCAGGACACCAACCGCATTCAGTATGCCTGGCTGCAGATGCTGGCGGGGGAGCAGATACCGGTGACCATCGTCGGCGATGACGATCAGTCCATCTACGGCTGGCGGGGGGCGCGGATTGAGAATATCCGCTCCTTCGGCGATGACTTCGGCCGTACCCAGGTGGTGCGGCTGGAGCAGAACTACCGCTCCACCGCCACCATCCTCAATGCCGCCAACGGGGTCATCGTCCACAATCAGGACCGCCTGGGCAAGGAGCTCTGGACCGCGGGGGAGGAAGGCGAGCCCATCTCGGTGTATGCCGGTTTCAATGAGGTGGATGAGGCCCGTTTCGTGGCCGAGCGCATTCAGCAGGCCTTGCAGCAACAGGGCCTGCGGCGCAGTGATATGGCCATTCTCTACCGCTCCAACGCCCAGTCCCGGGTGCTGGAGGAGGCCATGCTGCGGGCCGCCATCCCCTACCGCATCTACGGCGGTCATCGGTTCTTCGAACGGGCGGAGATCCGCAACGCCCTGGCCTATCTGCGCTTGCTGGCCCACCGGGATGATGACGCCGCCTTTGAGCGGGTGGTGAACACGCCACCCCGGGGCCTGGGGGATCGCTCCCTGGAACGGATCCGGCACACCGCCCGGGAACTGGGCCAGCCATTATGGCAGGCGGCCCTGACGGTGCTCCAGCACAAGGAACTGACCCCCAAGGCGGGCAAGGCCCTGCACGGGTTCATGGTGATGCTCGAGCAGCTGGAGCAGGCGTTACAGGGCCAGAGTCTGGCAGCCCTGGTGGAACAGGTGGTGGAGGCTTCCGGGCTGATTCCTCACCATCAGAAGGAAAAAGGCGATCGCGGCGAGGCCCGGGTGGAAAACCTCAAGGAACTGATCAGTGCCGCCCGGGAGTTCGAAACCGGCGATAGCGGCGAGGCGGCCACCCTGGCGGCGTTTCTCGACCATGCGGCACTGGAGGCCGGCGAGGGCCAGGCCGAAGCCGACGAAGACTGTGTTCAGTTGATGACCCTGCACGCGGCCAAGGGTCTGGAGTTCCCGATGGTGTTTATGACCGGCGTGGAGGAGGGGCTGTTTCCCTCGCAACAATCCGCCGATGAGCCTGGCCGCATGGAGGAGGAGCGGCGGCTGGCCTATGTGGGCATTACCCGGGCCATGGTCAAACTGTATCTCACCTATGCGGAAAGCCGGCGCATCTACGGCAGCGAGACTCTTCATGGCCCCTCCCGTTTCCTGCGGGAAATCCCCGCCCACTGTCTGCAGGAGGTGCGGGCCGCGGCCCGGATTACCCGACCCATGGGCGCTGCCCGTGGTGCTGCCCTGGGGGCGCAGCCGGCCCCGGACTCACCCTATCAGCTGGGGCGGGCGGTGCGGCATCCCAAGTTCGGTGAGGGGGTGATACTGGGTTGTGAGGGGCAGGGGCCCAATGCCCGGGTGCGGGTGAACTTTGCCGCCCAGGGAGAGAAGTGGCTGGTGGCGCAGTATGCGCGCCTGGAATTGCTGTAGCGGGAACCGGCCCCAGGTTTTGCTTGACTCCCGCCCGTCAATTGCGGAGCCTTGGTCCACCCAAAACAACAACAGAATAATCAGGAGCCTGCCATGATGTGGACTCGTGTCGGCCTGCTTTGGCTGACCCTCAGCGCGCTTTTCATTTCCGGCTGCGGCAAGGAGTCGGAGCCGGCCGCCGGCGCCGCCGCGCCGCAACAGACTTTTGAGTGGCAGATGGTCACCACCTGGCCGCGCAACTATCCCGGCCTGGGGATGG
>MDSW01134179.1_pt1 | contig 10816 bp, 14 predicted proteins | sample 811171 | NCBI WGS metagenome assembly MDSW01 (sample SAMN05326641, study PRJNA326480) | marine metagenome | isolation source: seawater | place: Atlantic Ocean: North West | collected 2012 | reverse complement strand
TTAAAAGAATTTGGAAATATCTATACAAGAATAATGAATCCAACAAACGATGTGCTCGAAAAAAGAGTTGCAGCTCTTGAGGGGGGGCTTGCTTGTGTTACTGTAGGATCAGGACAAGCTGCATCAACATTTGCAATTATGAACCTTTGTCAATCAGGTGATAATTTTATTAGTTCAACAGATTTGTATGGTGGAACTGTTAATTTATTTACGCATACTTTAAAAAAACTAGGCATAGAATGTAGATATGCTGATCCATCTGATCCCAAAAATTTTGAAAAACTTATCGATGAAAACACTAGAGCTTTTTATGCTGAAACTTTGCCAAATCCTTATCTTAGAGTGTTTCCAATTCAAGAAGTTGCTGATATAGGGAAAAAACATAATATTCCATTAATAATGGATAACACTGCTTCTCCTGTAATTTGTAAACCAATTGAGCACGGAGCTGCTGTTGTTGTTCATTCGCTTACTAAGTTTATTGGAGGACATGGAACAGTTATTGGAGGATGTTTAGTTGATGGTGGTAATTTTGATTGGACCGCTAATCCTAAAAGACAGCCAAATTTCAATGAACCTGATGCCAGTTATGGAGGAGCTATTTGGGGTCAAGTAGTTCCACAGTTAACAGGAGCAAATGTTGCGTTCGCCGTAAGAGCTAGAGTCTGTTTGCTTAGAGATCTTGGGGCACCGCTAGCACCTGATAATGCCTGGGGCATTATACAAGGTCTAGAGACCGCACCTTTAAGAATGAAACAACATTGCTCAAATGCTGAAAAGGTTGTTGATTTTTTAAAAAAACATAAAAATGTAGAAAGAGTTATTTATCCAACTCTTCACGAAGGCGAAATTGCAGCCAGATCAAAAAAATATCTAAAAGGTGGCAATGGAGCTTTGGTAGGAATAGAAGTTAAAGGTGGTGTCGAAGCTGGTAAGAAATTTATAGAGTCTCTTAAAATGTTTTACCATGTAGCAAATATAGGCGATGCAAGAAGTCTTGCTATACATCCTGCAACTACTACCCATAGTCAATTAACTCCAGAAGAGTTGTTGGCTGCTGGTGTAACACCAGGATATGTAAGACTATCAATTGGTATTGAGCATCCAGACGATATAATAGAAGATTTAAACCAAGCTTTAAATTCTTCGGGTAAGCCTAACCTTAAAGCGGTAGGTTAGATTTTGTATTTTTAAATAAAAAATAAATACAAGAACTAACTAAAAAAATTGAACTTATTTGGTGCATAGATGCAAGAGCTATCTGTGCACCATATAATAACGTTAAAATTCCCAAGATAATCTGAATAAATAAAAGTAAACCAATAAGTAGAATTGGGTAGTATAAATTAATTATTTTTTTTTTATAAACTTTATACAAAACAATTAAATAAAAAAATAAAATTCCATAAGCTAAATTTCTATGTATAAATTGTACAATTGATGGATCATTGAAAGCACTTAGTTTGAATAAATTATACACAGTATTATCGTCTGGAAAATAAGTTGATCCCATTAGAGGCCAAGAATTATAAATTTTTCCAGCATCCATGCCAGAAACAAAAGCACCAATAGATATTTGAACATAAATTAAAAACAAAAGTATTAAAGGATAATAATAGTTAATTTTATCACCGGTTAAATCGATATTTTTAAGTTTTAAATAATTCCAAAAAATTAAAGACAAAATAAAAAAAGCTACTATCAAGTGAACGGCTAACCTGTAGTGACTTACATCAACCCTATCAACTAACCCACTAGAAACCATGTACCATCCGATAAAACCTTGAATACATATTAAAGAAAAAATAAAATACAGATTTAAAAGTTTAAAAATTCCTAGTTTTACTGAAAAATATATTAGAGGTAATAGGAAAGAAATTCCTATAAGTCTGCCAAAGAATCTATGTATCCATTCCCACCAAAATATTATTTTAAATTCATTTAAAGACATAGAATAATTTTGTAATTTAAATTCGGGAATTTTCTTGTACAAATTAAAATAATCAATCCATTGTGACTCATTAAAAGGAGGAATAATACCGGAAAAAAGTTGCCACTTAGTTATAGATAATCCAGAATCAGTTAATCTTGTTAATCCTCCAACAATTATCATAATGGAAATCATCCAAAACATAAGAATTAACCATTTGGACATACTGGACTTTATTTCATTATTCTCTATATACATGTCAATATAAATATAATAATTATATATTAATCATATTGATTAAATGTCGCCCAAGAAACTTAAAAAATTAAATAAAATAAGAAAAAAATTAGATAAACTTGATAATTCATTTATTAAACTTATTAAAAAAAGAACACTATTGGTCAGAAAGGTTTTGGAATTAAAGGAATATAAAAATCAGATAGTTGATAAAAAAAGAATAAAAATAATACTTAATGAAATTAAAAAAAAATCTATAAAAAACAATATTGACCCAAGAATAACTCATAGGATCTGGAAAAATATGATTTGGTCATATATAGATTTTGAAAAAAGGAACTTCCGTAAAAAATAATTATTTACTATGAGGCGGTAGTTTTTTTTCTACAAAAATTTCGTGTTTTCTTGTAGAAGGGTTATATTTTTTTGCTTTAAGTTTAACTTTTGCTTTCTCACCACCCGCAGGTTTCTTAACATAATAGAAATAAGGACTATCTGGTTTTGATTCAGGAACTAAACGAACTTTAATGTGAGTTTTTTTTGCCATTTTATTTTAATTTTTTTAGTTCCTTAGCTAAATTAAGTATTTTTTTAAGTTTATTTTTAATTTTTAAATTATCCTCTTTTATAGAATTATTTGAAATTTCGTCAAGTTTTAAAGACTTATTATTATTAAGCAGTTTTTTGACACCATTAATTGTCATGCCCTGCTCTTTTAATAAAAAATGTATTTTTTTAAGAGTTAAAATACATTTTTCATCATAATATCTTCTTTTACCAGCTAATACTTTAGGTTTTATCTGCTTGAATTCTTTTTCCCAATAACGAATTGTGTGAGTGTTGGGATTGCCATTTTTTTTATTAATTAAATTTAAAAGTTTAGCAACTTCACCAATTGATTTATATGCGCTATCTGATTTAACCATTTAAATCTAAGTTTATAAATTCTTTAAATTTTGAGGACGGTTTAAACAAAACAACTCTTCGATCTGAAATAATTTTACTTTCTTTAGTTTTTGGATTTCTTCCGATTCTTTGTTTTTTTAACCGTACTGTAAAAGTGCCAAAATTTGAAATTTTTACTTTTTTATATTTAATTAAATTTTCTATTAATACACTTAGGATATCATCTAATAAATTTTCTGAAATCTTTTTTGAAAAACCAATTTGCATATAAATAGAATTAATTATTTCTTTTTTAGTTAGATTAATTCTCATCCTAAGTTATATTTGATTTTATTTTTTCTATCAAATCTCCCTTAATAATTCTTTCGCAGACACCTAAAGAATTTGAAAAACCAATATAATCAGTTCCTCCATGGCTTTTAACGACTGGTGAATCAAGTCCTAAAAAAATTGCTCCATTGTAATATCTTGGATCTAATCTTTTTTTAAATTTTTTTAAATTTCTAAAGTTTAAAAATGATGAAAATTTACCTAATACAGAACTTGTCATAGCTTTTCTTAGTTCGCCTGTTATAAAGTTTGCAGTTCCCTCAGCAGTTTTTAAGGCCACATTTCCAGTGAATCCGTCAGCAACTATAACATTTACATCTCCATCCATTAAATGGCTCCCTTCTATAAATCCTTTAAATTCAAAATCTTTATTATTAATTTGGTTAAGTTTTTGATAAGTATTTTTTAAAACTTCATTCCCCTTTAATTCTTCTGAACCAATGTTTAGTAAAGCTACTTTTGGTTTTTCTTCTGGGAAAAGTGACTTAAATAACGAAGATCCCATTACTGAAAAATCAATTAAATTTTTATCATTACATTCTATATTGGCTCCAAGATCTAAAACAACACTCATTCCTTTCTTGCTTGGCCATAAACCAGAGAGTGCTGGTTTGTCTATATTTTCTATCATTTTTAAATTTAATTTTGCAATTACTAGTAGCGCTCCTGTGTTGCCAGCTGAAATAACGATATCAGATTTTTTTTGCTTAACACTCTCAATTGACAGCCACATACTAGTTTCTTTTCCTCTTTTAGCCCCACCAAGAGGAGTGTCGGTACCTTCTACTTTTGCTTCAGTGTGAGTAATTTCATATCGATTAGAACTTAATGCTTTAGGTAAATATTTAACAATTTCATTTTTATTTCCAAATAACCTATAAAATGTATTTGTATTTTTTTTACTGTGATCATAAACACCCATGACAATTTTCTTTGGTGATCCATCGCCGCCCATTGCATCAACTGCAATTGTTATTGAATTATTCATTGAAAAAATTGTTAATAAGTTAATCCTTTGGATCTAAAATTTGCTTACCTTTGTACATCCCTGTTTTCAAATCAATATGATGAGAAAGTCTATATTCACCAGATTTTTTATCCTCAATAACATTTTTAGCTGAAAATTTTATATGTGATCTTCTCTTTCCAGTTCTTGAAGGTGATGTTTTACGTTTTGGTACAGCCATAACTAATTTTTGGGTTTAATTACACTTTTTATATAATAATTTAAAGTATTATTTTTCAATTCTATACTATATTTATCAAAATATATACTCAAATTATCACTATTATCGGTGATTAATAAAACTTTAATTATTTTGGACTTTTCCATCTGATTAATGGAGTTCCAATTTTCAATTTTGCCTATAATGTCATGAAACAGATTAATATAATCTTTCATTTTTTTATTTATAGAAGCATCACCATAGCCAATTTCCCTTATACTTAATTCTAGTTGTTTAAAAATATAATCATACAAATCCTGAAGAATCTTTTTATCGTTTTTTTTAAAAATTTTTCAAAAAAAAGGCAAAATGAAGAAGGAATAATACGAGTCTATCAGAAAACGTATCTTGCTTATTAAAATTAATATATAGACTTTTATTTCTAGTTAAGTTAACTAAATTGTTGTAAATATTAATATATTTATTATTCATGAATAAAATATTTTTTTTTATTTTACTAATTTTTATTTCAAATTGTAGTTTAAATAAAGTTGTAAATCATCACGGTGTCCATTTTTTAGAAAAAAAACAAGCAAAATTGATTTTAAATTCATCCAACAAAAATGATATACTTAATTATCTTGGACCACCATCTACTGAAAGTACATTTGATAATGATCTTTGGATTTATATTGAACGAAAAGAAACAAAAACTTCTATGGCAACTTTAGGTAGGAGAAAACTTACTGTTAATAATGTTTTAATATTAGAAATTAATAACAGAGGTATATTAGTAAATAAAAATTTTCTAAATAAAGAGGATATGAAAAAAATTAAGTTTTCAAAAAATAAAACAGGAGTGTTATCCTCTAAAGATAGCTTTCTATATGAATTTTTATCAAGCCTAAGACAAAAAATTAATGACCCATTAGGTACAAAAAAAATTAAGTAGTTAACCAGCTACAACTGCAAGCAATAGTAAAGCAACAATATTTGTTATTTTAATCATCGGGTTTACAGCAGGACCAGCTGTATCTTTGTAAGGATCGCCAACTGTATCTCCTGTAACCGCTGCCTTATGGGCCTCAGATCCCTTGCCACCAAAATTACCATCCTCAATGTATTTTTTAGCATTATCCCAAGCTCCACCTCCTGCTGTCATCGAAACTGCAACAAATAATCCTGTAATGATTACACCTAAAAGCATTGCCCCAACTGAAGCTAAAGCAGCTATTTGTCCTCCAATTGCAAATATAACAAAGTACAAAATAATTGGAGATAATACTGGAAGCAATGATGGTACTATCATTTCTTTAATTGCTGCCACTGTTAATAAATCAACTAGTTTAGCATAGTCTGGTTTTTGTTTTTTTTTCATTATTCCTGGAAATTTTTTAAATTGTCTTCTTACTTCTATAACTACAGCGCCCCCTGCTCTTCCAACTGCTTGCATTCCCATTGAACCAAATAAATAAGGAAGCATACCTCCAATTAATAAACCAACAACAACATAAGGATTTGATAAATCAAATGTCACAACGATTCCTTCTAACTTAGATCCTGCTACTTTTGAAAAATGTTTAATATCCTCTGTATAAGCAGCAAAAAGAACCAAGGCACCTAGACCAGCAGATCCTATAGCGTAACCCTTAGTTACAGCTTTAGTTGTGTTACCAACAGCATCTAAAGCATCTGTTGTTTTTCTTACATTATTAGGTAATTTTGACATTTCAGCAATTCCTCCAGCGTTATCTGTCACTGGGCCATATGCATCTAGAGCAACCACCATACCAGCTAAAGCTAACATTGTAGTTACCGCAATAGCTATACCGTAAAGTCCTGCTATATAATTAGTTAACAAAATACCTGTAACAATTATAAGCGCAGGTATAGCTGTTGCTTCTAAAGAAACAGCCAAACCTTGAATAACATTTGTTCCATGTCCTGTAGTAGATGAATTTGCAACACTTTTTACTGGTCTGTAACTTGTACCTGTATAATATTCAGTAACCCAAATAATTAGACCTGTTATTACTAAACCTATTACTCCACAGTAATACAAACTTTTACCATTGAATGATACATTGTTAACATTATATTGGGTTGAAAAACCTATCACATAATCAGTTAGTGGATATAATAAAATTAAAGATGCAATAGCTGTTGCAATAAAACCTTTATAAAGTGCGGCCATAATATTTTTACTTTTACCCAACCTAACAAAAAATGTTCCTAATATTGATGTTAATATGCATGCACCACCAATTGTTAATGGATAAATCATCATATTCATATCATTCGTAAAAAATATAGAAGACAAAACCATGGTTGCAACTATTGTTACTGCGTATGTCTCGAATAAATCTGCTGCCATACCTGCGCAATCACCTACATTGTCACCAACGTTGTCTGCTATAACGGCAGGATTTCTTGGATCATCTTCTGGAATTCCAGCTTCAACTTTGCCAACTAAATCTGCTCCTACATCAGCACCTTTAGTAAAAATACCTCCGCCTAAACGAGCAAAAATTGAAATTAAAGAGGCTCCAAAACCTAAGGCAACTAATGCATTTACAATTTCTCTCTCATCAACATTAAATTTTATTAATAAATAATAATAAACAGCAATTGCTAATAAAGCTAAACCAGCTACTAACATTCCAGTTACAGCACCAGATTTAAAAGCAACAGATAGGCCGTTTGAAAGTCCTTTTCTTGATGCCTCAGCGGTTCTGACATTTGCTTGAACAGATACTAGCATTCCAACATATCCAGCTATACCAGATAAGGTAGCACCAATTAGATACCCTAAGCCAACCAAAATACTAAAAGCATAACTAATAATTATTAAAACAACAATACCAACAATACCTATTGTTTTATATTGTCTATTTAAATAAGCCTTAGCTCCAATTTGAATTGCAGAAGCAATTTCTTGCATTTTAGAATTACCAGCACTTAAATTTAAAATTTGTTTACCGGTAAAGAAACCATAAATTATAGAAATAAAGCCAGCAAATATAGTGTATAGTAAAATTGTATCAATTGAAGTATCCATAAGACCTTTGTTGTTAGTATTGTTTTAATTATGTTTAAAAACCGGACAATACAAAAAAAGATATAAAAGGCAATATTTAACTTAATCAAGATTATGCAAATAACCTTTATTTTTGAAGGAAATATTAATACCCTCATGATTTAGGACACCAGATGAGGTGTTATTTTTTTTTAAATAACCGATTCTAGTTATTTTATTCTTGGTATTTTTTGAAATATTTTTAATTAAATTTCTTTTCTTTTTAGAGGCGGTAAAAAGAACTTCATAATCATCACCCTTTGAGATAAAGTTTTTTTTTATCAAATTTTTATTTTTTAAAATTTTGGATAAATTTGATGAAATAGGTATTTTGTCTAATTTGATTTCATAAGATAATTTTTGACTATTTATCAGTTTTTCTAAATCAGTTATTAGTCCGTCAGATATGTCTATAGAAGAATTGGCAATTTTTTTAATACTTTTAATTAAAGAAAATTTAATATCTGGTAGAAAATACTTTTTAATAAAATAATTATTATAAAAAGGACTCAATTTAATTTTTTTTTTTAGAACTAATAATCCTACAAAACTATCACCCAAATTACCTGTTATATAAATATCATCGTTAATTTTAGCTCTATTTCTATACACAATACTTTTAGAAAAACCTATAGAGGTAATAGTAAAACTTAATTTAGATGAATAAACGGTATCTCCTCCTCCTAAAAATATTTTATATTTCTTTTGCTCATTTTTGAGTGATTCTAAAATTTTTTTTAAATTTTTATTATTGAAATTCTTTTTATTACCAGAGGCCGAAATAAAATAGAATTTTGGCGAAACACCTTTGCAAATTAAATCAGAAATAGATGATCTTATTATTTTTTTAATTATAAAGTCGGGTTTTTTAAAATTTAGAAAATGTATACCTTCAACATATGTATCCACGGAAACAACTAGGTTACTTTTTTTGTCAAAAAAAACATCATCATTTAATGAAAGTGATGACTGATTTTTGAGAGTAAGTTTTTTTAAATATTTATTTATTAATTTAAACTCGTTCATTTAGTTTCTTAATTTTTTGGATATTTTGTCTAGTAATGCATTAAGATACTTAGTTTGATTTTCCTGAATAAAAAAGTTTGAAGCTTTTAGATATTCATTTATTATAATTTTTGAAGATATTTTAGGTTTGTATAAGAGTTCAAATATTGCGCTTTTAATAATTATTTGAAAAACTTTATCAGTTTTTTTGAAATTTAGATCTAATTTTAAATGATTTGAAATTTCATCAACAATAACTTCTTCTCTCTCGATAGTTCCTTTAACTACATCCTTAATGAATTTTTTAAATCTGTGTCTTGGAAAAGTTATTTCACCACCTTGATTAAAATATTTTCCGTAAAGTTTTTGAATTATAATTACTCTTGGATTATTTTTAGGACTATATTTCAAGTTCATTTTATTGAGATAGTACCGACTTTATTGCTTGTGCAGCTTCTTTACCTTTTTTTCCTCTTGCTTTGGCTTGAGTCATGTTTAAACATGTTATTATACCATTGCCAATAGGTTTTTTACTATTAATTGACAAGTTCATTATGCCTTGTGTTGTTGCAATGGAAATAAAATCAAAATGAGGTGTTTCACCTTTAATAACACATCCTATTGCAATAAAACCATCATATTTTTTTATATTTTTTGAAATTGTAACTGGTATCTCAAAAACACCAGGAACTTTAATTATTTTTATTGAAAAATTTTTTAAACTATTTTTTGCACTTTCTAAAAGTGATGAAGAAATTTCTTCATAATAATCAGCTACTACAATTAAAACTTTTTTCATTTAATAATTTCCTGTTTTATTATTTTTATTCCATAACCATCTAAACCGATGACCTTTTTTCTTGATCTAGTTACTAATATCATATTTTTTATCTGTAAAGACTTTATAATCTGAGCACCAATACCATAGTTTCTTATTAATTTATCCTTCCCTTTTTTATAAAATCCTTGACTTTTATAGTCACGCAAAGTTTGAGTGACGGATTTTAAATTAGTATCTCTTATAAATATTAGAACGCAATTGTTATAATTTTTAAAATATTTTAAAGTATTATTAAAAGAATTGGGTAATTTTTGGTTCAAAAGATAATTTTCCACTACATTTGAAGAAATAACTCTAACACGTGGCACAATTCCTTTTTTTATTTTTCCCTTAATAAGCGCAAAATGTTCTGAACCGTCTAAAAGATTCTCGAATATTCGTATTAAATATTCTTTGCCTTTAACTTTTATATGTGATTTTTTTTTAAGCTTGATTAACTTTTCCTTTTTTAATCTATAAGCAATTAAGTCATCAATCCTACCAATTCTTAATTTATGTTTTTTTGCAAAATTTATTAGTTTTTCACCCCTTGACATTGTTCCATCTTCATTCATGATTTCACAAATTACTGCGGAAGGATTTTTCTTGGCTAGTTTAGAGATATCAACAGAAGCTTCTGTATGTCCTGCTCTAACAAGAACTCCTCCTTCTTTTGAAATAATAGGAAAGACATGTCCCGGAGATACAATTTCTTTTTTTAAAACATTTTTTTTCGTGGCAACTTTTATGGTTCTGGATCTATCTTGTGCTGATATACCTGTTGTAACTCCTTTTTTAGCCTCAATTGAAACTGTAAATGCGGTTTGATTTCTAGATTGGTTATTTGGAGACATGTAAGATAAGCCCAATTTTTTTGCTTGAATACTGTCTAAAGTTAAACATATTAAACCCCTTCCATGTTTGGCCATAAAATTAATTTTTTTTGAACTAGTGTCTGATGAACAAAAAACTAAATCACCTTCATTTTCCCTATTTTCATCATCAACTAAAATATACATCTCACCTTTTTTGGCTATCTTAATTATTTCGTCAATCGTGCTAAAATTCTTACTTTTCATTAAAATACCTTCTTACATATTTTGATAAAATATCAATTTCAATATTTACTAAACTATTTTTTTTTAATTGAGACAAATTTGTTAATTTATAAGTGTGAGGAATAATCCAAACTTCAAAACTATTTTTTTTAACTTTTGAAATTGTTAAAGACACTCCATTAATCAATATTGAGGCCTTCTCAATTAAATTTTTAATTTGTTCTTTTGTTGATGAAAATTCAACTAAATAAGATTTATCTACTAGCTTTATTTTCTTAACATTTGCTA
>MDSW01055411.1_pt1 | contig 10817 bp, 9 predicted proteins | sample 811171 | NCBI WGS metagenome assembly MDSW01 (sample SAMN05326641, study PRJNA326480) | marine metagenome | isolation source: seawater | place: Atlantic Ocean: North West | collected 2012 | reverse complement strand
TTCAGCTGAGTATTTAAAAAATTTAGATAAGAATCTAAGATATTTTATTTACCTTGATGCCCATTGGTATTCAGAATTGCCTTTAGCTTCGGAACTAGAAATATTATCTAATATCAAAAATCAAATTATATTAATTGATGACTTTAAAGTCCCTTATGATAATAATTGGGAATTTGATAAATATAACGAGATTGAACTTAGTTTGAAAGATATTAAAATTCCAGAACAATTCAAAATATTTTTTCCAAAATATAATCCAATTAAAGAAGAAAATACAGGAAGAGGTTATATTTTCTTAACATCATCAGAAACTTACTACCAAAAACTCAGCGAAATAGAATTATTGTCTGAATATAATTACTGATAAATAAAAATAAATGGAAAAAAAATATATACCCATAGTTTGTTTTGCTTATTCAAGGCCTGTCCATTTAAATAATATGCTTTTATCACTTCAAAGAAATGAAATATCTAAATTTTCTGATGTAACAATTTTCATTAATGGAAGAGATGAAAAAACAAATTTAGAAAATTGGGAAAAGGTTATTGAAGTTGCATCAAAAGATTGGAAGTTTAATTCATTGGATATTAAAGTTAGGGATCAAAATATAGGAGCAAAAAAAAATATCATTGAAGGAATTACCAAAATGTTTACCTCAACTGATAAGTTGATAATTCTTGAAGATGATTTGATTTTAGGAAATTACTTTCTAGATTTTATGAATTATTGTTTAAATAAATATGAAAATGACGAAAATATTTGGCATATAAACGGCTGGGCGCATCCACAATTATTTTCTATTAAATCAAATTCTGCTGTTAGCCATTTTATGTCACCATGGGGATGGGGAACATGGTCAAAAAGATGGAATGTTTACATTGAAAAAAGACATTATGAACAAAACCTTATATCACCTATGTCCAAAAAAGAAATTAAATTTTTCAATATGTATGGAGGAGTTGATTGGGAAAATATGATTAAAAGGGATCAAAGAGGAAATGATAATGCCTGGGATTGTTATTGGTACCAAACTATTTTTTTAAACAGAGGTAAAACAATATTCCCTTACAAAACTCATGTTATTAATGATGGATTTGATGGGTCAGGTATTCATTGTGGAAAAAAAGAAGAAGACGAATATCCTTATGACAAAACTTATAATCAAAATAAAACATCTTCTTTTCCATCTAAAACAAAAACTATAAGTTTTCTTTACGACATTAACTTAAGATTATTTAATCGAAAACTGAATACAATTGCTTATTTTAATTTTCACAAGGATAAATTTTCTTCATTTAAGAACTTTAAAGAATTTATCTTTAGAAGAATAAATAATTAATGAGTTCAAAAAAAATAAAACAAGCAATTATCTTTTGTGGCGGTAGAGGATCAAGATTGGGCAAAGTTACAGAAAAAGTCCCAAAACCATTAATAATGATTAACTCGAAACCTTTTTTATTTTACCTAATTAAAATGTTGGAAAATGAGGGTGTTGAGCAAGTAATTTTGCTAACTGGATATCTGAGTGAAAAGTTTGAAAAATTCTTAATTAAATATAAAAAAGAATTTAATTTAAAAATAAAAACATCATTTTTAGATGAAAAATATGAAACTTATCAAAGAATAAAAAATATTGAAAATCAATTATTAGAAAATTTCTATTTATTATATGGAGATAATTATTGGGATGGTAATTTTTCTCAACATCTATCTTTACTCGGAGATTATGAATTAATCACAACAGCTTATGACACAAAATTTCATGAAGAAGGTAATTTAAAGTTACTCTCAAAAAATAAAAAAATTAAATATTCAAAAATAAAAAAAGATAATTACGAATTATTAGATATGGGATTTATGATTTGCAAAAAAAGTTCTTTAATTGATGTATTCAAAAAAAATAATAAGAATTTAAAGTTCTCAGAAATAATATTTAATGAGTTAATTAAAAAAGAAAAAATGTATGTTGTAAAGTCCCCTGTAAGACATAAAAGTATTGGAACTCAGGAAGGAATAAATTTAACAAAAAAGTATCTTAAAAATAAGAAATTTATTTTTTTAGACAGAGATGGTGTCCTAAATCAAAAGCCAAAAAAAGCAGATTATATTAAGAAACCTGAAGAATTTATATGGAGAAAAGGTTCATTAGAAGCTCTTAAATATTTAAATGAACAAAATTATAAAATTATAATTATCTCTAACCAACCGGGAATAGCTCGTGGAAAAATGTCAGAAAATGATTTATCCATGATTAATAAGAAAATTAATTTAGATTGCAAAATTCATAAAATAAAAATTCATGATATGTTTTATTGTTTACACAACTGGGATGATGGATGTTTTTGTAGAAAGCCAGAACCTGGTTTATTAATAAAAGCACAGGATAAATATAACATCCAACTCTCAAAATCTTATTTTATTGGTGATGATGAAAGAGATATAATTGCAGGCAAAAAAGTTTTCACCAAAACAGTCAAGATAAATAGAAACGATTCATTGTTAGATGTAGCATTAAAATTAAATTTATGAACAAAAGTATCTATTTAAAAACACCTTTGCGAGTCAGCTTGCTTGGTGGAGGAACAGACTTTAAAAGTTTTTACTCAAATAGTAAAGGCTGTGTTCTGTCATTTACTATTGATAGGTACATATATATATTTATGAAAGAACTTTCGGATTACTTTGATGAAAAATACAGATTAAATTATTTTATAACGGAAAGAGTAAATAGCCTTGAAGAAATTGCTAATGATATAACAAGAGAATCCTTAAAATTGCAAGGTTTTGATAAGAAACTATACATATCAACAATTGCAGATATACCTCAAAGTTCAGGCCTAGGTTCTTCATCTTCATTTTCAGTTGGAATAAATCTTGGATTAAGAACAATACTAGGTGAAACACCAGATACAGATACTATTGTCAAAGATGCGATTAAAATTGAGATTAATAAACTTAAAAAACCTATAGGAATTCAAGATCAAGTCTCTACTGCTTACGGAGGTTTGAATTATATAGAATTTTCAGAAGATTTTAAAGATGACTATAAAATTAGTAGCATTAAAGACCAATCTATTCATAAAATAATTAATGAAAATTTGCTTCTTGTCTGGACAGGTGTTCATCGAAAAGCTGATGAAATATTGTCTCTCCAAGAAAAGAATGCAAAAAAAAATAATTCTAAATTAATTGAATTAGCCGAAAAAACTCAAGAATTTTATAACAATAATAAAACAAATTTTAATATTTTTGAGTTAGGCATGTTACTTAATGAAGCATGGGAATTAAAGAAGAAATTTGCAAATAATATTTCTAATGATGAATTCGACATATTGTACAAAAAAGGAATAGAGGCTGGAGCACTTGGAGGAAAGATTCTTGGAGCTGGAGGTGGTGGTTTTTTTCTATTTGTTGTTGAAAAAGAGAGACAAACAAATTTTATAAAAAATATGCAACCTTTAATTGTTGAAAATTTCAATATAGATATTGATGGTGCAAAATTAGTAGAAAAAAACTTTTAAAAAATTAATTAATCTCTTTAATGTCTTTTCTAATTTTATGTGAAAACAAATGAAAAACCATCATGGACAAATCTTCTATAGGACCGTAATAACCTATTTCAGAAGAAAAAATTATAGGAATTTCTACTACATTTGATAATTTTCCACCATCAAATCCAAGTAGTCCAAAAGTTTTTAAATTTTTCTCATTTGCGTAATTGACAAGGTTAATTAAATTTTCACTGTTACCTGAAGATGAAATAATAATTAAAGAATCATTACTTTTCAAATTATAATTTTTTAGTATTTCAACTAAATAATTCTGATAACCATCGTCATTGCTTAGAGCTGTAATTAATGAAACGTTTTCGTTAAGACTTATTGCGTTTATATATTTTTTTTCTTTTTCTAACTTTGCTAAATCTGTTGTCGCATGGGAGGCGACGGCAGCACTTCCTCCATTACCAGCAAGAAAAAGTTTTCCATCATTATCAAAGTGTTGCTCTAGCCTCTGAAATAATAAAGAAATATTTTCTAAATTAGAAGCCTTGATAATATTTTTTAAAAGATCATGATAATTTTCTAAATTATTTTTATTGAACATAAAGAATATGATAAAAGCATTTAGGAAATAAATATTTAAAATTACTTTCTCGTAATCAAATAAAATTAAAAATTTGAAATTAAAATAATCTAGTAGCTTAGGTTGGTGAATAAATTGAATCAAAACAATTATGTAAGCTTCTATAATTTAAAATTTGATATAGATAAATTTTTAAGCCTTCTTGAAGAAAAAGAGAAGATATTGGATTTTGGATGTGGAAATGGTATTTGGGAAAATAAATTATATCCTCAAATTGAAAAGATATATCTGTTTGATATTGATGAAAAATTAAAAGACGATCTTAAAAAGAAATACAATTCTGAGCAATTTAACGTAATTAATTCAATAAAAAATATTCAATTTGATGTTGTTTTAATGCAATCTGTAATTCAATATTTAAGTGATGATGAAGTATCTAATTTTTTGATAGAAGCAAAATATCCCGAAAAAATTATCATTTCAGATATACCAAAATTTAATCGTTTTATTGAACTATTTTTATTACTCTTATTTAATCAAAGAAGGTTTTATTTCAGCATAAAAACCGCTCTATTAAAAAACTATCTTGTTACAGATTTTTATTTTCGAAATTATAAGGTTTATATAAAGTTGTTTAAAAATTATAAAATACAAAAAATTAATAACCTCAGTGAAGGTAAATTAACCAGGTACAGTCTTGTTTTAGAAAAAATAAAATAATAAATTCTTAAAATTAATTCATTATTTAGATGCAATCTGTATAAATTATCATTAATAGTCAATAAAAAAATACATTAATGATTAGAGTAATTTTAAATGAAAGACTTTGTTAAAAATATTTTAATAAGAATTTTAAAACTTAATTTAAGTGTTGAAAATCTAAAAGAGTTTTATATATGGCAAAATATAAACAATTTTAGTGAACCATTGCCTCAATTCGTAAAAGAAAAAGTTTTTAATAAATATAATTTAACCAATTCAGTCTGGATTGAAACTGGAACTTACTTAGGTAAATCAACAAAGTATTTATCAAAGATTTCTGATGAGGTTTTCTCATTAGAACCAGATAAAGATCTATATGAGCAAGCAAAGATAGCATTAAAAGACTTTTCAAATATAAAACTTATAAACAAAACTTCAGAAAATGGTTTGGAAGAAATTCTTAAAGGCATTAAAAATAAAAATCTATGCTTCTGGCTAGATGGACATTATTCTGGTGGAATCACATTTAAAGGTGACGTTGATACTCCAATTCTTGAAGAATTAAGAATTATTGAAAAATATATAAAAAATTTTAAAAATCTCAATATATTGATAGATGATTTTAGATTATTTGAAAAATACAATAATAGCAATGAAGAATATCCTGATAAATCTTTACTTATTAAGTGGGTTGAGGATAATGGCATGAGATGGACTATTCAATCGGATATTTTTATTGTTCAAAAAATAAATAAAAATTAAATGTTAAATTCTAAAGTCGCCAAAAATATATTTAGTAAATTTTCTTTTTTTGGTTTTTGGGCTTTATGGTTGTTGCACGGAATATTTTTATCAATCTTATCAATTAACTATTTTTCAAAAAGCATCAGTAAAAATAAATTAATTAACGTATTGCCATGTGAAATTTATACAAATCAAGTTACAAATATTCTTGAAGCTGATTATCAAATAACAAGAAAATCAATAAGTTTTTTTCCTGAAATAAAAAATATTAATTGTTTAAATAAAATTTCGAATATTGAAGTCCTTAACGATTTTGTTCTTTTAGAGGCTGTAACAAGTTTTAGATTTGTTAGTTATATCCAGTCGTTAACTATTTTGTTACTATTTTTATTCATATATTCATCGAAAGATAGATTATCTAAAAAAATAATTTACCTAAGCTTATTTTCAATATTACTCATACAAGAGCTTTTTTTTAGTTTTACAATATTCAATTTCCAATTTATTTTTGTTTTCTTTATTAAATATCTATTAGTACTTGGGATACTAAAGTCGTTTTTAAACTACAAAATTTATGATTTTGAGATCTTTTTTTATATTTTTATTGTCACTTTTTGTTTTATCAATATTGAATTTCTAATTAATAAAGATGAATTATTCTATTTTGGCAATGCATTATTAGGAAATAATAACATGTCCTCTCATTCAACGACTTCACATGCTTTAGCTTTCAATTTAGTAATAGAATATTTATTTCCACTACTAAATATTGGGTCTAAATTTTTGATAGATATTTTTTTATCACTTTGGTTTAGCTTTCTTTGTTTAAAATTTGGCAAATTATTTGAGCTTAAAAATATTTATTTATTGGTTTATCCTGTTTTACTCTTAGATTACCAGGCAGGTATTGGCGGAGATTCTATATTTGGAGCAGTTGTGCCAAAATCTTTTTCATATTTATTAATTTTTACTGGGCTATATTTTCTCTTACAAAGAAAATATATAATTTTTACTATTACTTATGGACTCTCATTCTACTTTCACTATGCATCATCAATAATATTGTCCCCTGTGATTGGTTATCTTGCTTTTAAAAAGTTACAAAAAAAAGATTTTTTTAAATCAGTTATAGCTGGAGTGATTGTGGTGTTACCAATAACTTACAATATCTTGGTTGGTGAGTTTGGGGTAAGTTCGAATGAAATTAAAAATCAAATGTTTAAGTTAATTACTGTAAGACTTCCACACCATTTTTATCCATTTATATTTGAGGATGGAAAATTACTAAAAATTAATCCATACTGGAATAACAGTCTTAGATTGCTTTTAATTCTTTTAACATTTGTTTTTATACTTAATTATTTAATGAAAAAAAAGAGTTCAATTTTAAATACTCTTGTTTTCACAAATTTTATTATCTTGTCCTATTTAGGCATAATATATTTATTTCCATTTTCCTCGTTCGTTGTTACACATCCGTGGCGTATAATTTCTCTATTCATGGTATTGTTGGTAACTTATTTAGTGAAACAATTTAACAAAACAAACTTATTTATACCCAAAGTTTTTTTTCTAGCTATATTTTTATATTTTAATTTTTTCAATATTGAGCAAGCTGCTTCAAATTTTTACCACCCAGAAAATAAAGCTGAAACTTCTGATAAAATTATTAATAAATTAAACGAATTGCAACCAGAGCTATTAATCATACCCGCTTACAAACAAGAACATATGCAAAGTCCTTTTTTAGATATTGAATTAAAAACATCTATTCCGACATACGCGACATATAAATTCACACCAGTAAAAATTTCTTCATACAATGTATGGGAAGAAAGGATTCAAAAAATATCAAATTTTTATGAGGGAAATTGCAATGAATTTGATCAAAGCCTCAACGCTTTCTTTTTGGATTTAAATGAAACTAACCCTTGTGGAACGATTGTCTTTAAAGACAGAAAAGTATACCTTTACAAATTATCGAAAAATGAATAAGTATTTATAATTAAATTTCAATGATTGTAAAAAACTTAGCATTTAATTTTTTTGTTGTACTCGTTTTTAATTATCTTACATTTCGAATAATTGATTTTAGGTTTGATAACTTTATTTTTAAATCATTCAAAGGTCTACAGGAAGATTTTTCAAGACTTGGTATAAATAACTTTAGTTTAGAAATAGAACTTGCGTCAATAGTTGCAAGTTTTATTTTTATAGTTATATATCATTTTTCAAAAAGAGAAGATAAGTTTAATTTACTAACTATTTATTTTGCATATATTTTTTCATACATATCTGTATTGTTCATATTCAGAATTACCAATTATTCAAGATTCTATTTAGCTATATTTTCAGTTATTTTTTCTTTATATTTTTATTTTATTGAAAAATCAAAAAAGGAACTAAGAATTTATATTACAGTTGCTATATTAGTTACTTCTGTTTTAACTATATATTCAATGAACACAAATGATACAGATGCCATCACTGAGAGCGAAGAAGAGGTAGATAGGGTTCAAAGGTATTTAGGTCCAAATAATTATATTGGTAAATTTATTTTTGGAAATGATTACGTTGTTGAGAAATACAGTATTTGCTGTAGTGATTATGCGCATGATAGTAATTCTTTAAAAGCAAACGGTTACTTAAAAAGTATTAATGAAAATCTTATTTATATAAATGGGTATGGTGATATATTTTATACAAATAAAAAAGTATTACTAGAAGAAAAATTCTTAGAATTTAAACATATAAATTCAAATTTTAATAATTTAATATCAAATAAAAATATTTTCTTAAGTGACTGGGAAAGTGTAAAAGATATTGAAATTATAAATAATAAAATATACCTTAGCTTTGTAGAAGAAGTTGAACAAAACTGTATTTCAAATGCAATCCTTGAAGGAGAATTTAATCTTTCAAAAATTGAATTTAAGTATTTATTTAAAAATAATGAGTGTATTTCAAGAAATATCGAAAATTACAATGCAGCTCGAACTGGCGGTAAATTATTAAATTTAGATGATAATTACCTTGCTTTAACTACAGGAGATATATCTGACTTCACTAAGCCTCAAGACAAAGAAAGTATTTTTGGAAAAGTTTTAAAAATAAATAAGTCAACTGGAAAATATGAACTTATTTCATATGGTCATAGAAATTCACAAGGCTTAATAAAAACAAAAAATGAAAATCTACTTATTTCCACAGAACATGGCCCTAAAGGTGGGGACGAAATAAATCTAATTGATATTAATAAGCTTGAAAATTTTGGGTGGCCAATATCCTCATATGGATTTCCATATGGTGGAAGCCAAAATGAACCATCTGGAAATCCTGATGCTCCAATGTTTAACTCACATGAAGAATACGGATTCAAAGAACCTATCTATACCTTTTATTATGAATTTACCGGAAGGCACGGCATTTCAGACATTGAGATTAACCATTTCAAAGAAAATGATGTATTTTTTGTTGCTGTCTTGGCGGGAAATGTACTGTACGAAGTAGATGTTAATCTAGAAAATGAAGATGTTAATAAAATTCAAACTTACAGAACTAATGAGAGAATTAGAGACATTGAATTTGATAAAGAAAATAATGTGTACTATCTACTTGGAGAAAATACTCCTTCTCTAATAATTTTAACAACCTCAAATTAACAGATAAAATTTAATATACTTATTTAATGGATGAAGATATTCAAAATGTTGTAATTCTTGCAGGCGGTAAAGGCACAAGAATGAGAGAACATACAGAATATATTCCTAAGCCTATGGTTGAGATTGGAGGAATCCCCATTCTTATTCACATAATCAATTATTTTGATTATTTCAGTAAGTTTAATTATTTCATATGTACGGGCTATAAAGAGGATATAATAATTGACTTTATTCAAGACAACAATATGGAAAATGTTAAAGTCATACCAACAGGACCGGAGACAAATACAGGTGGAAGAATATTGCAAACAAAAGGTCACTTTAATGGAAGTTTTTTTATGACATATGGAGATGGTCTCTCAGATATAAATATTAAAGATGTAATGAACTTTCATAAAAGTAGGAATGAAATTGGTACTATTTCTGTTACAAATCCAGTATCTAGATTTGGATTGATTGAAACTGATAGTAACAATTTAGTTACTAAGTTTATTGAGAAACCCATATTAAGTTCATATATAAATATGGGTTACATGATATTTAATCAAAATGTGTATGACTATATTGATGGTGATGAAGTATTCGAAAATAATCCGTTGAAAAAATTATCAAAAGACAAAACACTCAATGCCTTTAGCCATAATGGTTTTTTTAGACCAATGGACACCTATAGAGAAAGTGTTGAACTCAATGAAATGTGGGATAATGGTACAGCACCATGGAAGAAAAATTAAATAACCGAAAAACTATTTCAATTGTTACTACTTTATATAATGAAGAATCGATAGTTGATGAATTCATTAGTGAAATAAATGTTGTCGTAAAAGAATTAGATAACAAAGATATTGAAATAATACTAGTTGACAACGGATCTACTGATAAAACCTTTGATGAATTAACAAAACACTCTGAGTTGAATAAAAATATTAAAATAATAAAACTTATAAGAAATTTTGGTATAGATGGGGGCCTAAGGGCAGGCATTGAACATTCTAAAGGTGATGCGACTATATTAATGCATGGTGATTTACAAGATGATCCAAATTTAATTACAGAAATGGTAAAAAGTTGGGAAGATGGTAATGAACAAGTTTTAGTGAGATACCTTCCTAAAAAAAGAGAGAATCTTATCAGAAAGATTGGCTCCTACATTTATTATAAGTGGGCGGCATTTGCATCTGAAAATTTAATTATTTATGGAGTTTCAGATTTTAGATTGATTTCTAAAAATATTGTTGAAAGCTTAAAAGAGCTTCCTGAAAATATAAATTTATTAAGGGGAATTTTAATTTGGCCAGGATACAAATATTCAATAATAGATACTAGTAAAAGAAAGCGTGTTGGTGGAATATCAAAAATAGACCTTCCAAACACAGTAAGATATTTCCGTCAACCCCTTGCTTTATCTGCAAAACTACTTTATGTTCTTCCTCTAGTAAGTATATTTGTATTTTTTATATCAATAACATTCATATTATCGACTCTTATTTATTGGTTATCTACTGGCAATTTAATCATTCAACTTGAACCAAGGCTAACTTTGATCCTAGTTTTTAATACAATTACTATAATTTTTCTTGGAATTTTAGGAGTATATGTCGCAATAATATTTGAAGAGATTAAGA
>MDSW01138060.1_pt1 | contig 10818 bp, 6 predicted proteins | sample 811171 | NCBI WGS metagenome assembly MDSW01 (sample SAMN05326641, study PRJNA326480) | marine metagenome | isolation source: seawater | place: Atlantic Ocean: North West | collected 2012 | reverse complement strand
TTTTTAATAAGATAGCCGGCTCTAGAAGGACCATCGTTTTCTATAACCCCCTTTAAGGAATCAATCCATTCTTGAGTTTCTATTGGATCAACATCATCTTTCGAAATTGCTTGTGCATAGAGTTTCTCTCTTCTTACAATCTGACCATTTGAACTTTTCTCTTTTTGAATCTCTTTAGGCTTAATTTTTTTTTCTACAACCGGTTTTTCTTCTTTCTTAATTTCACCACCTTCTAATGTAGCTAAAATACTTCCCTCAGATACCCTGTCTCCAATTTTAACTTTTAGTTCAGAAATTTTTCCCTCAAAAGGAGATGGCACTTCAACGCTGGATTTATCGCTTTCTAAAGTAACAATAGGATCATTTTTTTTGATTTTGTCTCCAGGTTTAACAAGAACCTCAATTATCTCTACATCTTTGAAATCACCAATATCTGGAACGGAAATATTCTTTGCCATCTAAGCATTATACACAATTTTTGACACAATTTGTCCGCTTTTTTGACACCTATATTTAAGAATATATTTTATGCAATTTTTAAGACTTATTTTTAAAAGAAAAAGAGTTGATCTAGACTCTCAGATACTGATACAAAAAATTTTATTACGAAAGTACTTGGCTAAAACCAATTAAAAGAACAACAGCTATTATTATACCATAATAAACCTGATACCCTTTAACAGAAAAAGGTAATTTTTTTTTTGATTTTTTCGAGTCTTTTCTAATTTGTTTAGATATTTTCATTTTCTTTCAATACACATTGCTACGCCCATTCCTCCACCAATACATAACGTAGCTAAACCTTTTTTGGAATCTCTTTTTAACATTTCATGTATAAGTGTGACAAAAACTCTCGTACCAGATGCTCCAATTGGATGACCTAGAGCTATGGCGCCTCCGTTAACGTTGACTTTTTCCATCGGAAGAGACAATTCTTTTACTACCGCACAACTTTGTGCGGCAAAAGCTTCATTTGCTTCTATAAGATCTAAATCTTTAGATTTCCAACCAGCGATTTCTAATGCTTTCTTTGACGATGGAATTGGACCAGTTCCCATAACCGAAGGATCAACACCGCATGATGCCCAGGATTTAATTTCTGCTAAAGGCTTTATTCCTCTTTTTTCAGCTTCTTTTTTTGACATTAAAACTACTGCTGCAGCTCCATCATTAATTCCAGATGCATTACCAGCGGTTACCGTTCCATCTTTTTGAAAAGCAGTTTTGAGTCTTTGCAAAGCTTCTATTGATATACCTTCACGAGGATGTTCATCTTTTTTAAAGATCGAATTGCCTTTTTTTGAATTAATAGCAAATGGTATAATTTCATCATCAAATTTATTTTCTTTTTGTGCCTTTAAGGCTTTTGTTTGAGATTCAAATGCAAATTTATCTTGTTCTTTTCTTGTAATTTGAAATTGTTGAGCAACATTTTCTGCGGTAATACCCATATGATAGCCATTAAAAGCATCCCAGAGACCATCTTTGATCATTGAATCAATCAATTCTGTGTCACCTAATTTTTTTCCATTTCTTAGATGAATAACATGTGGTGCCTGAGACATACTTTCTTGTCCACCCGCAACAACAATGTCTGAATTTTTTGAAAGAATAGAATGAAATCCTGAGGCAATAGATCTTAATCCTGATCCACAAACTTGGTTTACAACATAAGAAGGGGTTTCTTTAGGAATGCCACAATCTATCGAAGCTTGTCGTGCTGGATTTTGACCTGTTCCACCAGTTAATACCTGCCCCATAACAATTTCATTTATATCAGAAGGTTTCAAATTTGATTTTTTAACTGCACTTGAAATAGCAGCAGAACCCAGCTTATAACCGGGTACGTTTTTAAGTGTTCCGCCCAAGTCCCCGATAGCTGTTCTTACTGCGGAAGTTACTACTACGCTATTTTCTTTAGACATATTTTATTAATTATATTCTTATATAACGAATAGCAATAAAGAATTGCTTTATTAAGCCTATTTTCTTTGATATTTTTGGCCTGCGGTCCCATAGCTCAATTGGATTAGAGCGCGAAGCTACGGACTTCGAGGTTGAGGGTTCAAATCCTTCTGGGACCTCCAAAAATAGGAAAAATTTTATGAAGTTTTTAAAAAATTTATCTTTAGAAAAAGCAGTAATAGTTTTTTTCATAATAGTTTTATCGATAATACTGCTTTTATCTTTTATTTTATAAATAGACAAAACCAAGTATAACTAGACCTAAAATTATTCGATATCCGACTATTAAATTCAAATTAAATTTTTTCAAATAAATTAAAAAATATTTAATAGTTAGATAAGAAAAAACAAAGGACAAGGAAGCTGTTAAAATTGAATTTAAGTTAAGTAAAAGATTATCTTCACTCATCAGACTGTATGCCCCAAAAAACCCAGTTCCAGCTAGTGCCGGTATAGACATAAGAAATGAAATTTTGGCCGCGTCCTCTCTACTAAATTTTAGCAGTCTAGCTCCAGTCATTATTATTCCCATTCTGCTTACCCCCGGGATTAATGCCAAAACTTGAAAAAATCCAATAATAATAGCATTTTTTGATGTAAAATTTTTTTGAATTTTTTGATTTGTATCAAATTTGTCGGCGAAATAAAGGAGTATACCAAAAATTATAGTTGTCCAACCTATAATCTTATAAGTTCTTAATCCAGGAACCAAATTATAGTTAACTATAAAATACCCAATTAAAAATAAAGGGATTGAAGCTAGTATTACTTTAAAAAATAATTTCTTATTTTTTCCAAATTCTTGGATTTCTTTTTTAAAGAATAAAACCACAGCAAGCAAAGATCCCACATGTGCACTCATATTCATCATAAGCTCATCTTCTTTGAGATTAAAAAAATTAGAAATTAAATTGAGATGTGCGGAAGAGCTTACAGGAAGAAATTCTGTTATGCCTTGAACTATTGATATTATGAGGATATAAAAAAAATTTTCCATTCTTGGATTACAGATTTATATTTAATTCAACTAATGAGATCACTCAAAATATTGCATATCTGTTATGCACAATAATTGCCCAAAAACACTGGCTTTTATTAAAATCAAGTCAGTATTATTGACATAAATTTTCTTTAAAAACTCTTTTTAATCAATTATTTTCCTTCAATGACTGAAAAGATGCTGAAATTTGTAGAATTAAATAAACAGACTCCACTTAAAAGATCCGTTGATGAAAGAAAACAGGATTTCAATGAGATTTATAGCGAGTTTATAAACAAGAAAGCGAAAGAACAATCAAGCAGATGTTCACAATGCGGCGTACCTTTTTGTCAAGTTCATTGCCCACTTCATAACAATATTCCAGACTGGCTAAAACTTACAGCCGAGGGCAGATTAGAAGAGGCCTACGAACTTGCTCAGAGCACTAATAATATGCCAGAAATTTGCGGCCGTATATGTCCCCAAGATCGATTGTGTGAAGGAAATTGTGTTATAGAACAGTCTGGTCATGGCACAGTTACAATAGGTTCGGTTGAAAAATATATTACAGATACCGCTTGGGAAAAAGGTTGGATTAAACCAATCAAAGTTAAAAAACAGAAAGAACAGTCAGTTGGAATTGTTGGGGCGGGACCAGCGGGCTTAGCTTGTGGAGAGGAATTAAGAAAATCAGGTTTTCAAGTTACAATATACGATCGTTATGATAGGCCTGGTGGATTATTAATTTATGGCATTCCAAATTTTAAACTTGAAAAGTTTGTAGTAGAGAGAAGAACAAAACTTCTTAAAGATTCTGGGATAAAATTTAAACAAAATTTTGAAGTTGGTAAAAACACAACTCTTGAAGAATTAAAAGAAAAACATGATGCAATATTAATTGCAACAGGCGTTTATAAAGATAGAAATGTCAACATTGAAGGGTCAGGTTTAAAAAACATCTTTCCAGCGATGGATTTTTTAACAGCCTCAAACAGAAAAGGATTGGGTGATCAAGTTAAACTTTTTGATGATGGAACTCTAAACGCTCAAAACAAAAAAGTAGTAGTCGTTGGTGGAGGCGACACAGCCATGGATTGTGTTAGAACTGCCGTTAGACAAAAGGCCACTTCAGTTAAATGTCTATACCGAAGAGACAGGGACAACATGCCTGGATCAGCGAGGGAAGTTAGCAACGCAATTGAAGAAGGAGTTGAATTTTTATGGTTATCCAACCCAAACAAATTTATTGGAAGACAAAAAGTTGAAGGCGTTGAGGTTATCAAAATGAAATTAGGAAAACCAGATGCATCAGGTAGAAAAACACCCACGATTATCGAAAATTCAAATCATCATCTTGATGCCGACATGGTCATTAAAGCGCTAGGCTTTGATCCAGAGGATATACCTAGACTTTTTCAATCAGAAAATCTCACAGTTTCACGTTGGGGGACAATTAAGATTGATTTAAAAACGATGCAAACAAACTTGCCAGGAGTTTTTGCGGCCGGAGATATAGTTAGAGGAGCATCTCTAGTAGTATGGGCAGTTAGAGATGGAAGAGATGCTGCGGTACAAATAGAAAAATATTTAAATAATATTCACAAAAAGAAAGAGCAGGCTGCATGAATCTATATTTAAAAAACAAAAAGCTTTTGGAAGAAAACCATTCTTATGATCCATCTCTTGAACATGATGCCTGTGGAGTTGGAGTGATAGCTTCACTAGACGGAAAAAAAAGAAGACAAATAGTTGAATATGGGATCCAGTCTTTAAAAGCTGTTTGGCATAGAGGAGCAGTAGATGCTGACGGTAAGTCAGGAGATGGAGCTGGTATATGTGTTGAAATTCCCAAAGATTTCTTTTTAGAAAAAATTAAAGAAACGGGTCATGACCACAAAGGCAATGAAGAAATATGTGTGGGTATGATTTTTTTACCAAAAACAGAGTATTCTGTTCAGGAAAAATCAAAAACAATAGTCGAACAAGTCTTACTAGAGAATGGTTTTTATATTTACGGATGGAGGCAAGTTCCAGTAAATCCAAGTGTTCTCGGAACTACCGCTGATTCAAATAGACCTGAAATTACTCAGGTAATTTTCAAAAGCAATAAGTTAATAGAAAGAAATGAGTTAGAACGTCTACTTTTTGTATCAAGAAAAAAAATATTAAAAATTACTAGAAAGGAACAGATTAATGATTTTTATATTTGCTCTTTAAGTTCTAGATCTATTATTTATAAAGGCATGTTTTTAGCCGAGGCTTTATCTGATTTTTACCCAGATTTAAACGATAAGAGATTTATTTCGCGATTTGCAATTTTTCATCAAAGATTTTCTACCAACACTTTTCCAAGCTGGAAACTAGCCCAGCCATTTAGATGTTTAGCTCATAATGGAGAAATTAATACCCTTAAAGGAAATATAAACTGGATGAAGATTCACGAACAAGATATGTCCAGCAATCTTTTTAAAAATGCAGAAGATTTAAAACCAGTTATAACTCCTGGTAATTCAGACTCTGCTGCATTAGATAATGTTTTTGAGTTATTAGTTCATTCTGGTAAGTCAGTGCCATTAATTAAATTAATGATGATGCCAGATGCCTGGTCAAAAAGAAGTAAAATTTTACCCAAGGCCCACCAACAGCTTTTCGATGTTTTAAACAGTACAATTGAACCTTGGGATGGTCCAGCAGCAATCTGTGCTACTGATAGCAAATGGGTAATAGCTGCAACAGATAGAAACGGATTACGTCCATTAAGGTATTCAATTACGTCTGACAAAATTCTTTGTGCAGGATCTGAAACAGGCATGGTTCAGATTCCAGAAAATAAAATAACATCAAAAGGAAGACTTGGTCCAGGCCAGCTTATTGCAGTAAATTTAAAAAAAGGAAAAATTTATAAAGATAAAGATATTAAGGATTATTTATCAAAAGATTACAAAAAATTTCACAAACAAATTATTCATTTGGATAAAAAAATTACTACTGAAAAAGAATTTGTAAATTTTTCTAATGAAAACCTAAGAAGACGACAGTATCTTTCTGGATATAGCATAGAAGATCTAGAATTGATACTTCACCCTATGGTGGAGAATGCTAAAGAAGCCACTGGTTCAATGGGTGATGATACTCCTGTAGCGGTACTGTCGAATAATTATAGACCTATCTCTCACTATTTTAGACAAAATTTTAGTCAGGTTACAAACCCACCAATAGATTCATTGAGAGAGAATAAAGTAATGAGTTTAAAGACAAGATTTGGAAATCTTGGAAATATCTTAGATTTTGAGAATCTAACGAAAGAAAATATTTATGTTTTAGACGGTCCAATTTTAACTAATTCGCAGTTTAAAAAGTTCACAACCATGTTTTCTGAAAAAACAAGAGTTATAGATTGTACTTTTGATGCAAAAGGCAGTCTTAAGTCCAGGATAGAAAAAATTAAAGAGGAGTCCGAAATAGCTGTTAGAGAAGGAACAGGTCATTTGATTCTTTCCGACCAAAACATTTCAGAACATAGAGCTGCTGTTCCAATGATTTTGGCAGTTGGAGCTGTTCATTCTAATTTAGTTAAACTAAGCCTTAGAGGTTATGCATCTATAAATGCACAAACAGCTGAAGCAATGGATACACATTCATTCGCAGTATTGATTGGTGTGGGGGCAACAACAGTAAATCCCTATCTGGCGATAGATAGCATTCGACAACGATATGAAAAAAAATTATTTGGCAAACTTGATTTTGAGAAATGTGTTGAAAGATTTAAAACATCTATAAACTCAGGGTTATTAAAAATAATGTCAAAAATGGGCATATCCGTATTGAGTTCATATAGAGGAGGATGTAATTTCGAGTCAGTTGGGTTAAGCAGAGGTTTGGTTGCAGACTATTTTCCAGGAATGATTTCTAGAATATCTGGTATAGGAATTTCTGGAATAGAAAAGAAAATTAAAGAAATCCATTTTAAAGCTTATCAAAAAAATGTAGTGGTACTACCAATTGGAGGATTATATAAATACAGGAAAACTGGTGAAGACCATCAGTTTCAAGGAAATTTAATCCATCTTTTGCAAAATTCAGTTGGAAAGAAATCATATGAAATGTTTAAGAAATATTCTGAAGGAATAAATAATTTAAAACCAACTAATCTTAGAGATCTTCTTGAATTTAGAAAAGTAAAAAATCCGATAAACGTTGATGAAGTTGAGTCAATAGAAAAAATTACTCCAAGATTTGGTAGTGGAAGCATGTCACACGGAGCTTTATCATCCGAGGCACATGAAACTTTGGCAATTGGCATGAATAGAATTAAAGGTTCTTCATGCAGTGGAGAAGGAGGAGAGGATGAGAAAAGATTTAAAATTTTAAAAAATGGGGACTCAGCCAATTCAAAAGTCAAGCAAGTAGCTTCTGCCAGATTTGGTGTTACCATAAAATATTTAAATAACTGTAGCGAAATTGAAATTAAAATTGCCCAAGGGGCTAAACCTGGTGAAGGAGGTCAATTGCCTGGTTTTAAAGTTACAAAAGAAATTGCCAGCTTAAGATACTCGACGCCCGGAGTTACATTGATATCTCCACCGCCACACCATGATATTTATTCCATAGAAGATTTAGCTCAGTTAATTTATGACTTAAAACAGGTCAATCCAAAAGCCAGGATCGGAGTCAAATTAGTTGCAGCAACCGGTATAGGAACAATAGCTGCTGGAGTTGCAAAAGCAAAAGCAGATGTTATTTTAATTTCGGGTCATTCAGGTGGTACTGGGGCCAGCCCACAAACAAGCATTAAACATGCTGGTATTCCATGGGAGATGGGACTAACTGAGGCCAATCAAATTTTAACATTAAATCAACTCAGACATAAGGTAACCCTAAGAACTGACGGCGGAATAAAAACAGGAAGGGATGTCGTTATAGCAGCCATGATGGGAGCAGAAGAATTTGGCATGGGAACGTCATCATTAATCGCAATGGGATGTATAATGGTAAGACAGTGTCACTCTAATACCTGTCCGGTTGGAGTCTGTACACAAGATAAAAAGTTAAGAGAAAAGTTCTCGGGTACACCAGAAAAGGTAGTAAATTTTTTTAATTTTGTTGCAATGGAGGTAAGAGAAATTTTAGCTTCATTAGGATTTAAAACCTTGGGGGAAGTCATTGGAAGAACAGATCTTCTTTATCAAGTAAGTAGAGGCTCCCCAAATCTTGATGATCTAGACTTAAACCCATTATTAATACAAACAAATCCAGGAAAAAATAAAAGGCATTCTGAAAGCAACTTTATTAACTCGGTCCCAGATAATAATGTGGATGAAAAAGTATGGAATCAGGTTAAAAATAAATTAAAAGAAAAAGAAAAAACTTCTTATGATATTTTGGTTAAAAACACTGATAGGGCAATTGGAACAAAACTATCTCACTATATATTTAAAAATTTTGGAGATAAACTGCCAAGTAATACTTTAACCCTTAATCTTACTGGTTCTGCAGGACAATCACTAGGAGCTTTCATTCCTAAAAGCGTTAAAATCAAATTATCTGGTGACGCAAACGATTATGTTGCAAAAGGTTTATCGGGCGGAACCATTATAGTCAGTCCATCAAAAGATAATAAACTTAAAACAAACGAAAATACTATTATTGGAAACACAGTATTATATGGGGCTACTACAGGAAAACTATTTGCAGCCGGAAAAGCAGGAGAAAGATTTGCTGTAAGAAACTCTGGCGGGATCGCAGTTGTCGAAGGCTGTGATGCTAATGGCTGTGAATATATGACAGGCGGAGAGGTAGCAATACTAGGCAGTGTAGGAGATAACTTTGCCGCAGGAATGACAGGAGGAATGGCCTTTGTGTATGATCCAAAAAATACTTTTGAAAATTATGTTAATTCCGTTTCGGTAGTTTATCAGAAAATAGAGACAAAATACTGGAAGGACAGATTAAAGGTATTGTTGGAAGAATATAACCTTGAAACACAATCTAAAATTTCAAAAAATATTTTAGAAAATTTCTCAAAAGAAGCTGAAAATTTTAAACAGATTTGCCCAATAGAGATGTTAGATAAATTGGAAAACCCAATTACTTTAAAAAAGAATATTTTGCAGACTGGTTAACAATTTTATCTAGTTCTTTAACAATTCTTTTAAGATTTTTTTTACTGGAAAGACTATGGTCTCCGTTTTTTATAATAATAAGATTTTTTTTTGCTCCAATAAAAATTTTTAGAACTTTTCTGGAAAACGATACAGGCACTATATCGTCTTTACTTCCATGAAACATAGTGACATTTATCGGCATTTTAATTTTTTTAGATAAAACTTTATTTTTTTTTCCATCTTTTATTAATTGTCGAGTAATTGAATAAGTGTATTCACCATGCTTAATAACACTTATACCTTTTTCCATAATTTCCTTTTTGATTTTTTTGTCAAATTGCTTCCACATTAATTTAGTTAAAAACTCAGGCGCGGAGCCAATACCAACAAAACCTTTTATTTGTTTCCTAAAATATTTAAATTGAATTAATGATAACCAAGCACCCATACTAGAGCCAATTAAAATAAAGTTATTTTTTTTAACCACTTTTTTTATTGTAGTTTTTACATCATTACTCCACCTGCTTATATTGCCCCTGGTAAATTTTCCTGAGGACTTACCATGGCCGGAATATTCAAGTGCTAAGAAACCAAGCTTCTTTTTAATTGTATATCTTAAGAATGTCTGGGGTTTATCACCAATAATATCTGACTGAAAACCAGGAAGAAAAATAACATACAGATTCTTTTTGTAATAATTGTCTAAATATCTGAGTTTTTTTGTTTTTGATATTTTAAGATACTTAAATTTTTTCATCTAAATTTTATTCAGCTAATCTGATACTATATTATTTTGTCATTTAGTTTAAATAGATGTTAAATTCATTTTTATGAATATTCTCTTAACCGGTGGCGCAGGCTATATCGGGAGCCATACCGCTCTATCTCTTATTGATAGAGGTTACTCTGTAACAGTAATAGACAATTTAACTACAGGAACAAAAAAACTTGTTCCATCTAAAGCAGAACATTACGAATGTGATATAGCAGATGAAAAATCAATAGAAAAAATTTTTAAAAAAAACACTTTTGATATTGTTATGCATTTTGCTGGTTTAACAAGAGTGGACGAGTCCGTAAAATATCCTGGAAAATATGAACTTCATAATTTTGAAAAATCAAAAATTTTTTTTAATTGTTGTTTTAAAAATAATATAAAAAAAATTATATTTTCTTCAACAGCAGGAGTTTATGGGAATGCCCATTCAGAATATGTGAAAGAAACTGATATTTTAAAACCTATCAACCCTTATTCAGAATCAAAAAAAAAAATAGAAGATTTTTTAATAGAAAATTCTAAGAGTAAAAAAATACATTATACAATTCTTAGATATTTTAATGTTGCAGGAGCTGACAAGAATAAAAGATCTGGGTTAATATCAAAATCTTCCACCAATTTAATCAAAGCGGTATGTGAAGTAGCAACAAAAAAAAGAGATAAAATAATTATTAATGGAAATGATTATAAAACAAAAGATGGTACAGCCATAAGAGACTTTATTCATGTTTCTGATATTGCAGATATACATGTTTTGGCCGCAAACTCTCTTTTTAAAAATTCAGCATCCGATATTTATAATTGTGGTTATGGACAGGGATATTCCGTGAAAGAAGTAATCGCTGAAGTGGAAAATATTATAAATAGTAAATTAAAAGTAGAAACAGGACCACGAAGAGAAAAAGATATAGCGGTTTCTATTGCAAATAGTGATAAGTTTAAAAAAAAATTTAATTGGAAACCAAAATTTAATAATTTAAATTATATTTTAA
>MDSW01014096.1_pt1 | contig 10818 bp, 9 predicted proteins | sample 811171 | NCBI WGS metagenome assembly MDSW01 (sample SAMN05326641, study PRJNA326480) | marine metagenome | isolation source: seawater | place: Atlantic Ocean: North West | collected 2012 | reverse complement strand
CCCTATGAATGTTATGATCAGTTTGATTTTAAAATACCGATAGGAAAAAATGGAGATTGCTATGATAGATATTTATGTAGAATTGAAGAAATGAGAGAAAGTGTAAAAATTATAAATCAATGTTTAGCTCAAATGCCAAGCGGACCAATTAAAACTTTAGATGGAAAAATTAGCCCACCTTCAAAAAAAGATATAAAAGAATCAATGGAAGCTTTAATTCACCATTTTAAATTATTTACTGAAGGTTACAGAGTTAAAAAAGATGAAATCTATGTAGCAGTTGAGGCACCAAAAGGGGAATTTGGTGTATATTTAATATCTGATGGTTCTAGCAAACCATATAAATGTAAAATAAGAGCACCTGGATTTTCACATTTACAAGCGATGGATTATTTAATCAAAGGTCATATGTTGGCCGATGTACCAGCAGTTTTAGGTTCAATGGACGTAGTTTTTGGGGAGATAGACAGATGAGTATTAAAAAAATATCAAAAGATCAACCTTCAAATTTTCAATTTAGTAAAGAAAATCTAGAAAAAGCAAAAGGTATTATTAAAAATTATCCTAATGGAAAACAACAGAGCGCAGTAATGGCTTTATTATATTTAGTTCAAAATCAAAATGATAATTGGATACCACTTTGTGCCATGAAATATATTGCTAAATTTTTATCAATTCCTTACATCAAGGTTTATGAAGTTGCTACATTTTATTCAATGTATAATTTATCTCCAGTGGGAAAATATTTTATACAAGTTTGTACCACAACCCCATGCATGATTAGAGGAGCTTATGATATTGTAGAAATATGTAAAAAAAAAATATCAGAAAATGAAAAAGAGCTATCTAAAGATAAAAAATGTTCATGGATGGAAGTAGAATGTCTCGGTGCATGCATTAATGCTCCTATGATGCAAATTAATGATGATTATTACGAAGATTTGGATAGCGTAAAAGCTGAAAAAATTATTAATCAAATATATAACAGTGAAAAAATTGAACCTGGATCTTATAGAGGAAGAAAAAACTCTGAACCTGAAAACAATAGAAAAACATTATTAAATATAAAAAATGCTTAAAGACGAAGATAGAATTTTTACAAACCTGTATAATGATTTTGGACCAGATCTAATTTCAGCTCAAAAAAGAGGTGACTGGAAAGATACTAAGGATTTAATTAACAAGGGAAAAGATTGGATAATAAATGAGATAAAATTATCTGAACTTAGAGGAAGAGGTGGAGCAGGTTTTCCCACAGGACTCAAATGGTCTTTTGCTCCAAAAGAATTAGGTTCAAGACCACATTATTTAGTAATTAATGCGGATGAGTCGGAGCCTGGTACTTGTAAAGATAGAGATATTTTAAGATTTGAGCCTCAAAAATTGATTGAAGGTTGTTTACTAGCATCTTATTCAATCAATGCTCATAAATGTTATATTTACATCAGAGGTGAGTATTTAAATGAAGGTAAAAAACTTCAGCAAGCAATAAATGATGCATATGAAAATAAATTAATTGGTAAAAATGCATGTGATAGCGGTTGGGATTTAGATATATATATTCATTATGGCGCTGGTGCATATATTTGTGGTGAAGAAACTGCTTTATTAGAAAGTATTGAAGGTAATAAGGGTCAACCAAGATTAAAACCACCATTTCCAGCTCTAGTAGGTCTGTATGGGTGTCCAACAATAATTAATAATGTTGAAACAATTGCAGTTGTCCCAACTATTTTAAGAAGAGGAGGAAAATGGTTTGCATCATTAGGTAGACCAAAAAATACTGGATCAAAAATATATTGCATTTCTGGAAATGTTAACACGCCTTGTAATGTTGAAGAGGAAATGGGGATTCCATTAAAAGATTTAATCGAAAAACATGCTGGAGGCGTAATTGGAGGATGGGACAATCTTAAAGCTGTTATTCCCGGAGGGTCATCAATGCCTTTAATTCCAAAACAAATCTGTGAAACTATAAAAATGGATTTTGATGAATGTATTGAAAATAAAACAGGTCTAGGAACAGCAGGTATTGTAGTTATAAATAAAGATCAAGATATTATAAAATGTATGGCAAGAATAGCTAGGTTTTATAAACATGAAAGCTGTGGTCAGTGTACACCTTGTAGAGAAGGCTCTGGTTGGATGTGGAGAATGCTTGAAAGAATGGCTAAAGGCGAGGCCTCAAGAGATGAAGTAGATATGCTTATGGATGTTACAAAACAAATTGAAGGTCATACAATATGCGCTTTTGGAGAAGGATCTGCATGGCCAGTGCAAGGATTGCTTAGACATTTCAAAAAAGAAGTTGCTAAGAGAAATAACTTTAACCCTTTAGTAGATAGAAATAAAAATATTCCATATTTAGTCGATCAACATTTATTAGATAAACAATGATTAAAGTAAAAGTAAATGAAAAAGATATTGAAGTTGAAGAAGGATTAACAGTTCTCCAGGCTTGTGAACAAGCTGGTGTTGAAATTCCAAGATTTTGCTATCACGAAAAACTTTCAATAGCAGGAAATTGTAGGATGTGTTTAGTAGAAATTGAAAAATCTCCTAAACCTATAGCTTCCTGTGCTATGCCAATTTCTGAGGGAATGAATATTAAAACTAATACTGAAAAAGTTGAAAAAGCAAGAAAAGGTGTAATGGAATTTCTTTTAGCAAACCATCCTCTAGATTGCCCTGTTTGCGATCAAGGTGGTGAATGTGACTTACAAGATCAATCAATGTTCTATGGAATTGATAAATCTAGGTACAAAGAAAACAAAAGAGAAGTTTCTGAAAAATATATGGGGCCATTAATTAAAACTCAAATGACAAGATGTATACACTGTACGCGATGTATAAGATTTGCAACGGAGGTTGCGGGAGTTCCTGAAATTGGAGCTATAGGAAGAGGTGAAGACATGCAAATTACAACTTATCTTGAAAAATCAATGGAATCTGAACTTTCGGCAAATGTGATTGATTTATGTCCTGTCGGCGCATTAACATCTAAACCTTACGTATTTGAAGCAAGACCTTGGGAATTAAAAAAAACTGAAACCATTGATGTCATGGATTCGGTAGGCTCCAATATAAGAGTTGATACTTATGGATGGGAAGTAAAAAGAGTTTTACCAAGAATTAACGAAGATATAAATGAGGAATGGATTTCTGACAAAACAAGGTACGCATGTGATGGCATAAAAAATCAGAGATTAGATACACCATATTATAAAGTTAATAATACTTTTAAAAAAATATCATGGAACGAAGCAAACAGAATAATTGTAAATAAAATAAAAGAAACCCCCACAGATAAAATTGCTGGATTTACTGGAGATCTTACTAACATGGAAACATCATTTGTAACAAAAGAGTTTTTTAACAAAACTATAAAATCTAAATTTCTAGAATCGAGAGATGAAAATTTATACATTAATTCTAGTAATAGAAAAAACTATCTTTTTAATGCAACATTAAATGGAATAGAAGAGGCTGATTTTGTTTTATTAGTTGGTACTAATCCAAGGTATGAGGCCACTATATTAAATTCTAGAATTAGAAAAAGTTACTTAAAAAATAAATTTAATATCTATTCGATTGGAAATGTTGGTGATTTAACTTATCCATACACTGCGTTATCAAATGATACAAAAATAGTAAAAGAAATTATTGAAGATAATCATGATCTTTCCTCTAAAATAAAAAATTCAAAAAGACCATTAATTATTATTGGTGAAAAAGCTTTATCTCTTAAATCAGGAAATTATATTTTTGAAAAAATAAAAAAATATTTATCTATTAATGGAAAAATAAATGATGAATGGAACGCATTAAATATATTATCAAAAAATGCTTCTTCAGCCGGCTCTTATGATTTAAATATTTTAAGCTCAAATGATGGTGAAAATATTGTTTTAAAAAAAATGTTAAATAATGAATTTGAGATAATATTTTTAATTGGTCAAGACAATCTGTCATTTAAAAAGAAAAATGAGTTTATAATTTACATAGGAAGTCATGGTGATAAGGGTGCTGATATGGCTGATATAGTTTTACCTGGATCAACCTATACTGAACAAGATGGTTATTTTACTAACCTAGAAGGAAAAATTCAAAAAGCTTATAAAGCATCCTATCCTCCAGGTGATGCAAAAGAAGATTGGGAAATAATGAATAATTTATCTGAATTAATCAAAAGAAAAAAAATATTTAAAAACAAAGATGAGCTAATAGACAGTATGTTTAATTACTTAAAATTAAAGAAAGAGATTATTATTGATCAATCGGTAGATTTAAATTTTGTAAATGAAAAAATATATTTGGATAACTCAAATTATTATTTTTCTAATGTGATAGCAAGATCATCAAAGACTATGGCTGACTGTTATAATGCAAAAATTAAATTAAATAATACAGGAACAGAAGGATGATGGAAAATATAAGCATATTATTAAACGAAATATATAAAATTATTTTTTTGTTAATACCTGTATTGGTTTCAGTAGCAATGATTGTTTGGCTTGATAGAAGAGTTTGGGCATTTGTTCAAAAAAGAAGAGGACCTAATGTTGTTGGACCATTTGGCTTATTCCAATCTTTAGCTGATGCACTAAAATATATTTTTAAAGAAATAATAATACCCGCAAGTGCTAACAAAGTAATTTTTATTCTTGCACCGATCGTTACTATGACTTTAGCTCTAATTGCCTGGGCAGTTATACCTTTTAGTGAAGAATATGTTTTAGCAAATATAAATGTTGGTATTTTGTATATTTTTGCTGTTTCTTCTTTAGGAGTATATGGAATTATTATGGGCGGTTGGGCCTCTAATTCAAAATATCCATTTTTAGGAGCAATTAGATCCGCAGCTCAAATGGTTTCATATGAAGTATCAATAGGAGTAATAATAATTAATGTATTATTATGTGTAGGATCATTAAATTTGACAGATATTGTATTAGCTCAACAAAACTTGTGGTTTATAGTTCCATTGTTTCCCATGTTTATAATTTTCTTTATTTCTGCCCTTGCTGAAACAAATAGACCACCATTTGATTTACCAGAGGCTGAAGCTGAATTAGTTGCTGGATATCAGACCGAATATTCAGGCATGATGTATGCAATGTTTTGGTTAGGTGAATATGCAAATATTTTACTAATGTGTTCATTAGGGTCAATTTTATTTTTAGGCGGCTGGCTATCCCCAATTGATCTTTATCCATTTACATTAGTTCCAGCACCTTTTTGGTTAATATTTAAAATATTATTGTTATTTATCTTGTTTTCTTTAGTAAAAGCAATTGTACCAAGATATAGATATGATCAACTAATGAAACTTGGATGGAAAATTTTTCTTCCGTTATCACTTGTATGGGTAGTGATTACATCAAGTTATTTATTTTATTTTAATCTACTACCAGAAAATTAATTATGAAAATTTCGAGAATATTAAAAACAATCTTATTAATTGATTTCATTAGTGGCTTATTAATTGCAATAAAAGAAACCTTTAAGGAAAAAAAAACACTAAACTATCCATTTGAAAAAGGAAAAATAAGCCCGAGATTTAGAGGAGAACACGCTTTACGTAGATATCCAAACGGTGAAGAAAGATGTATAGCATGTAAATTATGTGAAGCTGTTTGCCCGGCACAAGCAATAACTATTGATTCAACTGAAAGAGAAGACGGAAGTAGAAAAACAACAAGATATGATATCGACATGTTAAAATGTATTTATTGTGGATTATGTGAAGAGTCATGTCCTGTTGATGCTATTGTTCAAGGACCTAATTTTGAATTTTCAACAGAAACTAGAGAGGAGCTTTATTATAATAAACAAAAATTATTAGATAATGGTGATAGATGGGAAAGTGTATTAGCAGCAAATATTAAGGCTGATAATCCTTATAGATAAAATGATTATTCACTCCATATTTTTTTATATTTTTTCAGTAATAGCAGTATTTTCAGCAATTATGGTAACAGTATCTAGAAACACTGTTCACTCTGTTTTTTTTTTAATTTTAGATTTTATAAGCATTTCATGTCTCTTTATAATGATAGGAGCTGAATTTATTGGAATGATTATGCTAATTGTTTATGTGGGTGCTGTTGCGGTTCTTTTTTTATTTGTAGTAATGATGCTAAATGTTTCTCAACAAAGAAATGGATGGTTAAGTGGCACAAAAGACTCAAATCATATACCGATAGGACTGTTAATAAGTGCTGTAATTTTTTTTGAACTAATAATTGTTGCAGGTGGATGGAAATACAAACCAGAACTTTCAGAAAACTTTAGTAATTTAGGTATTGATTTAAATACAACGAATACTCATGAAATTGGTAAGGTTTTATATACTGATTATATACATATCTTTCAACTTAGTGGAATAATTCTTTTAGTAGCGATGATAGGTGCAATTGTTTTGACTTTTAGACATAGAGAGGGAATTAAAAGACAAAGCTATTTTAAACAAATATCCAGAGAACGTAATGAAAGTATTGAAGTTGTTGAAGTAGAAAAAAACAAAGGAGTAAAAATAGATGCTTGAAATAGGTCTTGGTCACTATTTAATTCTAGGTGCAACAATTTTTACAATTGGAGTTGTTGGTATATTCTTAAATAGAAAAAATATTATAGTAATTTTAATGAGTATTGAGCTTATTCTTTTAGCAGTTAATATTAATTTAGTCTCTTTTTCTATTTATCTCAATGATTTATCTGGTCAAATATTTACTTTATTTATTTTAACGGTGGCTGCTGCTGAAGCAGCTATTGGTTTAGCAATAATAGTTATTTATTTTAGAAACTCTGGAACTATTAGAGTTCAAGAAATTAATAAACTAAAAGGATAAAAAAATTATAATGGAAATCGAGTATTTAATTATATTTTTACCACTCCTAGGATCTATTATTTCAGGATTTTTTGGAAAAATAATTGGTTCAAGAAACTCAGAAATACTGACAAGTTTGTTTGTTTCAATTTCGGCTATTTTGTCATTTTTAATTTTTTATAAAGTGCTTAATGGAAATTATATAAATAATCTAAATATCTTTACTTGGATTAATTCAGGAATTTTAAATGTAAATTGGGCTATTAAAATAGATGCTCTTTCATCTGTGATGCTTGTTGTTGTAACATTAGTCTCATCACTTGTTCATATATATTCAATTGGATACATGTCAGAGGATCCGCACAAGCAAAGATTTATGTCATATTTATCATTATTTACATTTTCAATGTTAATTTTGGTTACTTCAGATAATTTTTTACAACTATTTTTTGGTTGGGAAGGAGTTGGTTTATGCTCGTATTTCTTAATTGGATTTTGGTTTAAAAAAGAAAGTGCAAATGCTGCTGCAATTAAAGCTTTTGTTGTAAATAGAGTAGGTGATTTTGGATTTGCTTTAGGAATTTTTTTAATTTTTTATCTGTTTGGCACTGTAAATTATGATGAAGTTTTTAATTTAGTACCAACTATGTTGGATAGAGAATTATCATTTTTAGGATTAAATCTTAATGGAATAAATTTAATTTGCATTCTTTTATTTGTTGGCGCTATGGGTAAATCAGCACAAATATTTTTGCACACTTGGCTTCCTGATGCAATGGAAGGTCCTACACCAGTTTCAGCACTAATTCATGCTGCAACAATGGTTACAGCAGGTGTTTTCTTGGTTGTTAGATGTTCTCCAATTTATGAATATTCTGAATTTGCTTTAAATCTTATCACATTAATTGGAATGTCCACTGCTTTTTTTGCTGCTACAATTGCGATAGTTCAAGATGATATTAAAAAAATAATAGCTTACTCAACTTGTAGTCAACTCGGTTATATGTTTTTTGCGGCTGGCGTAGGTGCATATAATGTTGCAATGTTTCATTTGTTTACTCATGCTTTTTTTAAAGCTTTGTTATTTTTGGGCTCAGGTTCAGTGATTCATTCATTTAAAGATGAACAAAATATTAATTATATGGGAGGTGTTTGGAAAAAACTTCCTTATACATGGATATTAATGATAATAGGAACACTCGCATTAACTGGTTTCCCATTTTTATCGGGCTTTTATTCAAAAGACGCTATTATTGAATTTGCTTATTTAAGAGGAAGTTCAGTTGGATATTTTGCTGCAGGTGTAGGAATTTTCACAGCTATTTTGACTTCAATTTATTCATGGAGGCTTTTGTTTAAAACTTTCCATGGACCATATAACAACAAAAAATTAAATATAAAAAATATGCATGAATCTCCGATGGTAATGATAGTTCCTTTAATAATTTTGGCATTAGGTGCAATTTTTTCAGGGTTCATGTTTAAAGAATTGTTTATTGGAATAAATTCATCTAATTTATTCTGGAAAAGTTCAATTTTCTTTTTAGAACCACTAAGTAATAATCATCCTCCAATGTGGTTTATGTTATTAACACCTTTGCTAGTAGTTATATCCATACCTATGGCTTATTATTTCTTTATTAAAAATAAAAAAATCACAGAAAATATTGTAAATGGTAATTTACCTTTATATAAATTTTTAAAAAATAAGTGGTATTTTGATGAATTGTATAATTATTTGTTCGTTAATCCTTCTAAAAAGTTAGGCTTATATTTTTGGAAAAAAATTGATTTAAAATTTATTGATAGATTTGGTCCTGATGGTATTTCATCTTTAATAAAGGGCATTTCTTCTTTAGCAGTAAAATTTCAAAATGGATTTATTTATCATTATGCATTTATTATGCTTTTAGGTTTTTCTGCAATATTAACTTTTTTAATATTAAAGTAATGGACTTTCCAATTTTATCTTCAATAATTTTATTACCTACTTTGGGTTCTTTATTTATTTTCTTTTCAAAATCTAAATCTAATACAAATTCTACTAGTAAATATTTAGCGTTATTTGTTTCATTTGCTAATTTTATTTTATCATTATATCTCTGGTATTTATTTGATCCATCTACCTCAGAATTTCAATTTTTAGAAGATAGAACTTGGATTACAGGTTTTATAAATTATAAAGTTGGTATTGATGGAATTTCAATATTATTTATTATTTTAACAACATTTATTACTCCACTTTGTGTTATTGCAGTAAATAGTACAGTAAAAAAAAGATTAAAAGATTTTCTTATTGCAATCTTACTGATGGAATCTTTAATGATCGGAGTATTTTGCTCTCTAGATTTAGTAGTTTTTTATCTTTTTTTCGAAGCTGGTTTGATTCCCATGTTTTTAATTATTGGTATTTGGGGTGGCGAACGTAGAGTTTATTCAGCATTCAAATTCTTTCTCTATACGCTTTTGGGTTCAGTTTTAATGCTTGTAGCAATTATTTCTATATATTGGATAACAGGTACTACAGATGTAGTTTATCTACTTAGCGCTGGTATTGACTCTAAATATCAAAGTTTACTTTGGTTAGCTTTTTTTAGCTCCTTTGCTGTGAAGACACCAATGTGGCCAGTTCATACATGGTTACCTGATGCTCATGTAGAAGCACCTACAGCAGGATCAGTTTTGCTTGCCGCAATTTTACTTAAGATGGCTGGATATGGTTTTATAAGATTTTTAGTTGGTTTATTTCCAATTGCATGTGAATATTTTATTCCGCTAATTTACATATTAAGTTTAATCGCAATTATTTACGCCTCATACGTTGCTCTTATGCAAGAAGACATGAAAAAATTGATTGCATATTCATCGATTGCTCACATGGGCTATGTAACACTTGGAATTTTTACTTTTACACAACAAGGTTTAGAAGGAAGTATATTTCAAATGATTAGTCATGGTCTAATTTCAGCGGCATTATTTTTTTCTGTTGGAGTAATTTATGAAAGAATGCAAACTAGATTAATAAATAATTATTCAGGGTTAGTTTCAGTAATGCCCAAATATGCAGTTGTTTTAATGATATTTACTCTTGGTGCAATTGGACTACCGGGAACAACCGGTTTTATTGGTGAATTTTTGATTTTGTTAGGAGCTTTCAAAAAAAGTTTTTTAGTAGCAATAATTGCAAGCTTTGGAGTAATTTTGTGTGCAGCTTATATGTTATGGCTTTATAAAAGAATTATTTTTGGAAAAATTTTAAAAGAAGAATTAAAAAGATTATTAGATTTGGACAAGTATGAAATTTTAATACTTTCATCTTTATCAATTCCTATTATTTTTTTTGGTTTTTATCCAGATCCTCTATTAAATACAATTGAAGTATCAATAAAAGATTTAATTGAGATGTATAATAATAATATAAATGTTTTAAAAAATTAAATGATAAATTTAAATTATATATATTCTGAAATTTTTTTAGCTTTATCAATAATGTTATTATTAATAATTGGTGTATTTAAAAAAAATAGCGCAAATTTAATTTATAATTTAAGCATTATTTCATTACTGATATGTTTGGTTTTAATGTTTAGTTTTCCTTTTGGTGAAGAAATAGACCTATTCAATAAAAGTTATAAAATAGATTATTTATCTTCTTTTATGAAAATACTCACGATATCTTCTGGTATTTTTGTATTACTTTCGTCAAATAGGTATGTACAAATTATAAAAATAAATAAAATTGAATATCCAATATTGGCATTATCATCGATGCTTGGAATGATGGTGATGATTAGCTCAAATGATTTAATACTTTTTTATGTAGGTTTAGAACTTCAATCATTAGCTCTTTATGTTCTTGCATCCTTTAATAGAGATAATTTGCTTTCTTCGGAATCTGGCTTAAAATATTTTGTTTTAAGTGCATTATCGTCAGGTCTTCTTCTTTATGGATGTTCATTAATTTATGGTTTTTCTAGCTCAACAAATT
>MDSW01175597.1_pt1 | contig 10820 bp, 8 predicted proteins | sample 811171 | NCBI WGS metagenome assembly MDSW01 (sample SAMN05326641, study PRJNA326480) | marine metagenome | isolation source: seawater | place: Atlantic Ocean: North West | collected 2012 | reverse complement strand
TCGATATCTACAAGACGAAGATTTCTCATCGTGGACCGCTCATTCCCAAAGCGTCCAGCCATCTTCTTTCCCTTGAAGAGACGACCCGGGGACTGGCACATACCTGTACCACCCTGATGCCGATGCACTTTCTTCACGCCATGACTTGCTCGCTGTCCACTAAAACCATGACGCTTCATGACACCGGCTGTTCCCCGGCCTTTGGATACGCCGATCACATCAACGGCATCACACCCTTCAAATACTGCAACTGTAATTTTTTGGCCAACCCGAGCCTTTGTTTCACCACGAAACTCTCGGACAAAACGCTGTGGCTCACAGTCGGCCTTGGCCGTCATTTCGACCCCGGCATGGCTTCGTTTCTTCGCACGCTTACTATCAAGTTTGACAACCTGACCACGCACAGAACGACTTGCTAGGCGGCGGGGCTTATCTCTGTAACCCACCTGAATGGCATCGTAGCCATCTCGATCAGCAGAACGGGAAAGGAGCACTGTGCAGGGGCCTGCCTCGATAACAGTTACCGGAACAACTGTGCCGTCGTCATCAAAAATCTGGGTCATCCCAACCTTGCGACCCAGAAGACCTTTCCGCCCCATTTCTGCAGGCTCAGGTGCCGTAGCAACCGCTGACACGTCGCTATCCGCCTGGCTTTCAGGTGTTTCGTCTTTTTGATCTTCTGCAGCCATATTTTTTTCGCTAATAGATGCTTCGTCAGCCAAAGCCAACGAAGCCTCTTCCGTCACACCTGAAGCCTCTTAGCTGCGGGAGAAGTCGTTTCCCTTCGACCCTTACCCGCGAAGCCTTCCAAGCATGAACTGTGCGCTCCTAGTTTGCGTTTTCTTTACCCTTGAAACCCGCAGGTTTCACTCTCATTCTTCAACCTCGACGAGTTACGCCGACGAGGCCTTAATCTTGATGTCTACACCAGCTGGGAGGCTCAGTTTATTAAGAGCCTCAATCGTCTTGGCCGTGGCCTGAACAATATCTACAACCCGCTTATGCGTTCGAATTTCATACTGTTGGCGGGCCTTCTTATCGACATGTGGGCCCGAAAGCACCGTGTATCGTTCAATTCGTGTTGGAAGTGGTATTGGTCCGTGTACCTCGGAATTTGTGCGCTTGGCCGTATCAACGATCTCGGCAGCACTCTGGTCGAGTACAGCATGGTCATACGCTTCCATACGAATGCGAATTATTTCCTGCGTCGGCGCAGCCACGGCAAAACTCCAATTCCACTTTCTCTGAACACTGTCATGACCACTGCTCTGTGAACGCCATCCGATACCCACTGAAATGTGAGCGAGTGACGTCGACAGGACTGTCGCCGAGACTAAAAAAAGCCGTCGAAACGGCAAACTCCACCTCAGCCAAGCCCAATGAGGAACCGGGGGCCGAATGTGGAGGAACCTCGAAATGTAAGACCGCAGGGTAGAGATGTCAACACACCGGCCTACTTTTCGGAGTATTCTGTGCACCGCCGGTCCATCTGGTCAGACAAATGACTCAGCGGTTTCCGCAGAAGCCGGCCCATATTTCAATGGAGCCATTGTGAAGCTTGCCCTGCCCTGACTAACACTCCGAACGGCCGCTGAATAACCGAACATCTCGGCAAGTGGGGCTTCGGCGGTCAGAACGTTCATGCCACTTCGTATTTCAGTCGCTGTAATAATAGCTCGACGCTGCTGCAAATCATTTATAACATCACCCAAATGCTCTTCTGGCACACTCACCTCAACCCGCATGACCGGCTCCAAAAGGACTGTTCCAGCCGCTTCGAGCATCCGTTCAATACCATCAGCAGCGGCGATTCGAATTGCGACATCTGTCGGGAGTGGCTCAGGAACGGACGTTTCACGCACTACAATCCGCACGCCCCAGAGCGGACACCCCTTCAGGCCCCCTCTCTCAGCACTCTCTCGCACAGATTCAGTCATTATTCGAGCAACTTCAGCAAGCTGCTCAGACTCGGGAAACCAGCCCTGCTCAACAGTCACGCCAGACTGCTCCCCTGTCGGTTCAGCAGCGAGCGCGACCGTGGCCTCAAGCGTCTGCCCGGCCACCTGACGATTCGATTCGCCCTGCACTCGTACTGATTTTGCGAGCGTTTCTTTGTAGCTCACCCGAGGCTTATGCACCCGACAATGTAGGTTGAATTCTCTTTCGAGCCGATGACGGATCACCTCGAGATGCAGTTCACCCATTCCAGATATCAATGTTTGCCCAGTTTCTTCACTCTCAATCGCCCGAAACGTAGGATCTTGTCGCTTCATCATTTCAAGTGTCTCGGAGAGTTTTTTTCTTTCAAGACTTGTCTCTGGCTCAATCGCCATTGAAATGACTGTTTCTGGAAATTCAATTGACTCCAGCACAACTGGGGCCTGAGCATCACAAAGCGTGTCGCCTGTTACGCTTTGACGTGGGCCAATAACCCCAATGATGTCACCCGCTGAACAGGACGACACCTGCTCCCGACGATCAGCCTGAACGTGCCATAATTGCGCGATGTTTTCTTTCTTCTGCCGCTCAGGATTCCAGGCCCTGCTTCCAGCCTTCAGTGTCCCGGAGTACACCCGGACAAATGCGATATCCCCATGCTTTTCAGCAAGAATCTTAAAAACCAATCCGCAGAATGGAGCCTCCGGATCGGGGGGCCGTTGTATCGTGACTGGCTCTTTCTTCTTTGGATCAAGCCCCTCCACGGGAGGCACGTCCACTGGACTCGGCAGATACCAGGCAACGGCGTCAAGTACAGGCTGAACGCCAATACAATCAAGTGCGGACCCAGCCAGAACAGGTATTACCTTGCGGTGAAGGGTGGCTTTGCGGACAGTCGCTCGCATCAGATCAACGGGGATCGCGGCCTCGGCAATCGCGAGTTCAGCTAGCTCATCAGAATAATCAAACAGGGTCGAGACAAGTTGCTCCCTCCACTTGGCAGCTTCAGCTTCAAGCTCCGCCGGAATGCTCCTTCGTATTGGCTCAACAGCTGCGGCTGCACCACTAAGTACCTCATCCTTGGGCGGAAACGTGATTGCTTCCATCGTAATTAAATCAATCACCCCTCGGAATGGATCCGCCACGTGCGGTGGACCGATTCCAACAGGGATCTGCAACAAAAGTGGTTCGGCCTTAAGACGCTCACGAATCTGATCGATTGTCCCAAAAAAACTTGCTCCTTCCCGATCAAGCTTATTGATGAGCACCATTCGTGGCACCGCATATCGGTCTGCCTGCCGCCAAACAGTTTCACTTTGTGCCTCAACTCCTTCGCGCGCTGAAAGCACAACAACTGCACCATCGAGAACACGCAGGCTCCGCTCAACCTCAGCAGTGAAATCCACATGGCCAGGCGTATCAATCAAATTCACAACGGCATCTCGCCACGGAAAAGAAACAGCAGCAGAATAGATGGTAATACCCCGCTCTTGTTCTTCTGGGTCAAAGTCTGTCACGGTTGTGCCGTGATCCACATCTCCTAACCTGTGGATTGCTTTTGTAAAGAAAAGCATCCGCTCGGTAAGAGTTGTCTTGCCAGCATCAATATGAGCAATGATGCCTATATTCCGGATCTTCTGGATCGATTTACTAGGGACACGAGGCATATGAATGACGTGTTTGCTTGCTAGAGGTAATGAGGGCTATGAAAAACAGAACACTTTGGGCCGGTCGGTTAAACTACGTTTCGCAGTTAAAAAGCCATATATTTATTTCCCAAAGCAGTGCCCGAAGTAAAGAGAAAGGGAGTCACATTGTGACAAGTCTAACTACCTAAGCCAAACCTTGCGTCCGACTTTTTGAGAATAGCTCGCCTTGGCCAGCCATATGACTATCTTACTTATTATTTTCTTTGCAGCAGCTTCTCTTCTCTGCGGCTACTTTCTGTACGGACGATGGCTCGGAACCAAGCTATTTTCGCTCAATGCCAGTTTTGTTGTGCCAAGTATTGAGCTCCGTGATGAGCACGACTTCGTACCAACGCCGACCCCAATTGTCTTCGGACATCACTTCACAAGCATTGCCGGAACTGGCCCAATTGTTGGTCCTGCGCTTGCGATTATGTGGGGCTGGGGGCCAGCGCTTATCTGGGTCATTCTCGGATCAATCTTCATTGGGGGCATGCACGACATGGCCGTTCTTGTTGTCAGTCTTCGAAATCGCGGGATGACGATTGGCGAGATTGCAGGGCGACTTCTTAACCCCCGCGTCCGACTACTCTTTCTCATCCTCCTTCTCTTTGCACTATGGGTTGTATTAGCGATTTTTGGCTGGGTTATTGCCAACGTTTTCGTGCAGTTCCCTGAGGCCATTTTGCCCGTTTTTCTTCAGATTCCCATCGCCATCCTGATCGGCACCAAGGTGCATCGACAGGGTCGCAGCCTACGAGGCCCCAGCCTTGTCGCTTTAGCATGCATGTACGGGACTGTTTGGCTTGGGGCAGGCTGTCCCGGTACCACTTGGACGGGCGGCTCATTAGGTGCCGCTATTCAAGACATGAACTTCTTCATCGCGGCATGGCCAATTTGGCTCTGGGTGGCAATCCTCTTGTCGTATTGTTACGTCGCGAGCGTTCTCCCAGTCTGGGTACTTCTGCAACCGAGGGATTTCATCAACAGCTTGCAATTGATCTCAAGCCTTGGCTTGGTTGTTTTTGGACTGATTGTTACTGCTCTTATGGGTTCGGGTTCAATCTCTTCGGCTGTTCCCCCGCCTGCTCTAACAATGTTTGCTCCTTTTCTCGACTTGCATCCACACAACGCCCCACCGATATTTCCGTTTCTTTTTGTGACCATAGGCTGTGGCGCTGTGAGTGGCTTTCATTGCCTTGTGAGCTCTGGAACCTCAAGCAAGCAACTCCGGTGCGAAACTGATGCACGAGTTGTGGGTTACGGCTCAATGCTACTCGAGGGATTTCTTGCTGTTTTGGTCATTGTTGCCGTAGGGGGTGGCATTGGCCTTGGTTGGCCAGAAGCGTATCCGGGGCTGTCTGGCACAGCACTTTGGCAGGTCTTATATGCTGACTGGAAGGGTGTCACTGGTGGCAAGGCCATTGCAGCCTTTGTAGTTGGCTCAGGAAACTTCCTCGAATCACTTGGCATTCATGCAACGATGGCGCGTGCAATCATTGGTGTACTCGTTGCGAGTTTCGCCGGCACGACCCTTGATACTGCCACACGACTCCAGCGTTATGTTGTACAGGAATTAGCCCGTACTCTTCTGAACCGAGTTCCCACATCAATGAAGGCACACGGATCAGCATCACTGGTTACGCAGCCTCTTAACTGGCTAGCAACAGCTCATGGCGCAACGCTCTTTGCTGTTACGACTGCTTTCGGACTTGCGATGGTTCCGGCACCAGGAAAAAGCTGGTCGCTGGAGACAATAGGGACGGGCGGACTCATCTTGTGGCCCCTCTTTGGAGCGACAAACCAGTTACTTGCGGGCCTTTCACTTCTCGTTGTGAGCTTCTACCTTCGACGCCGCAAGTTACCCAGCTGGATTGCCAGCCTTCCGATGGTGTTCATGCTAGTGATACCGGCCTGGGCGTTGTTCTACAACATTGACGCATGGCTATCTGGCGGAAGCTTTGGGCTCGTCGTGATAGCGTTGGTCATGCTGACTGTCGAGCTTTGGTTGATTATTGAGGGTGTTCTCCTTTGGGGACGCATTCGAGGGGTTCTGGAGCCTCCAGTGGAGCCATCGTCACCGGCTTCACCGTGAAAATGTGGCGGCCATACCCTCTAACAACAGTTCAAAAGCAGTCGCTCCCTTCGATGAAAGCAATCAACTGCAGATTTTTATCAACAAAAGGCCATGGGTTGCATCACATCTGGTTGGGGACGCGTATGCCAAGCAATTCCATCCCCTGCCGTAACGTCCGTCCTGTGAGGTCGCATAAGACAAGCCGTGTGGTTCGTTGGTTGCCCTCTGCCTTCAATACCGAGAGGGCATCGTAGAAACTTGAAAAGCAACTTGCCAATTCATAAAGCCATGACGTCATCACGTTCGGTCGGTAGTCGAGTTCGACATCCTCGAGCACGGCGGCAAACCGAAGCGAGGTCAGAGCCAATCTTCGTTCCAACGGATCTGATAGTTCCAAGACTGATGGGTCATCGGCAGCTTCACGACGCAGAAGTTCTCGATCAACACCTCCTCGAGCCACGATACCTTCGACACGTGCCACCGCATACTGCATATACGCCGCAGTATTTCCCTTCAACTCAAGCATTTTGTCAAAACTAAACACATAGTCTGTGGTTCTATTTTGTGATAGATCTGCGTACTTGATGGCTCCAATCCCAACGGCTTCGGCTACTTCCTGCCGCCTGGCGTCATCCATTCCCTGTCGCGTCTGCTCTCCTTCACCAACAATCAAAGATGCTCGCTGAACCCCCTCGTCAAGGAGAGCTTCCAGACCAACAGCATCTCCTGCTCTCGTTTTGAAAGGCTTCCCGTCTTCTCCAAGCACTGTACCAAAAGCCACATGGATCAGATCGATTCCCGGTAACTGCTCGTCCGCACGACAGCCCCAGGCACGGGCAGTTGCAAAAACTTGCTTGAAATGTTGGCTTTGCCGGTGGTCAACGATGTAAAGGATTCGATCAGGCTTCCAGTGCTCGGCCCGCCACGCAAGAGTTGCAAGATCTGTTGTCGCATAGAGAAATGCTCCATCAGCTTTCTGAACCAGAAGCGGTGATTCGTAGCCTTCTAAAAAGACGCCAACTGCCCCGCGGCTTTCGCGTGCCATCCCGCGAGCAGTAAGATCGTCGACAACTCCGGCAAGAAGTGGTTGATAGCAACTTTCACCCATTGTGTGATCGAAGGTGACGTCGAGCCGGCTATAAACCCGTTCTATTTCTTCACGGCAGGCCGGCATGAATTGCTTCCAAAGACTGTTGTTCTCCGAATCTCCTTCGTGCAACTTGACTGTTTCAGCAAGCACTTCCTGTCGGGCATCGGGGTACTTCTCAGCCAGTCCTGCCGCGATTGAGTCGTGTGCAAGTTCCTCAGAATCAGCATCAACTACCTTGCGAACCAACCGATAGAGCCTTCCCAGTTCTTGTGTTGGGTTTTCTTCGTATGCAGAGTCATCACGACAATGCTTCCAGCCCCAAAGAATCATCCCGAATTGCGTCCCCCAATCACCCAGGTGATTGTCTGTAATCACCGAATGACCATGAAACCGCAGGATTCGTGAAAGCGCATCACCAATAACTGTTGATCGAATGTGCCCAACGTGCATTGGCTTTGCAACATTTGGCGATGAATAGTCAAGAACAATAGTCTGTGGCTGAGACACCTTCGCCACACCGAGGCGATCATTACAGCAGGCCATCCTTACGGCATCGGCAAGGGCTTGATCGAGAACGCGCACATTAATAAACCCCGGACCAACGGGAGCATCGATTGGTTGAAAACATTCCCCAAACAACTGATCCTTATTGATTCGTGCAATCAAATCACTTGCCAAATCCCGTGGCTTTACACCCATTTTTTTAGCGAGCGGCATAGCCAGTGTTGCCGTGAAGTCACCAAACTTCGGGTCTGCTGTCTCACGAACCTGCTCAAGCAAAACCGGTATTTCTTCTGATGAGATTTTGAGATCTCCGCCAGATACAGCTTGCTCAAGAACACCTGCAAGCACATCACGAAACGCTCGCCTGAAATTTGTCACAGAACTTCCTCCGGACAGCGGATTCGATCTTCTAGGCATGTATACTCCAACGAAACGAAACTTAGGCCAGCACGTAAGCGGGCACTACGACTTACTTCCGTACCAACCGTTTTTGTGTTCCCAACACTTCTTGCAACCCGAAGCGTTCATCTCGAAAAACTCAACTGTCTGTACTTCGGAGGCTCTCTTCGCTTTGGGACAACTCCACGCGTTTCGCATCGCCCCAGAGATGCTCAAGATCCCAGTATTGGCGTGAATCGGCATCGAAAAGCTGGACAATCACGTCACCGTAATCAAGGACGATCCAGCGACTCTCATCGTAACCCTCGATCCCGCGCTTCTCATCGCCCCACTCAGCCTTCACAACACGCTCGATTTCATCGGAGACTGCATGCATCTGACGACGGCTCGACCCTGTCGCAATAACGAAGTAGTCAAACACTTCAGTGACTGAACGCAAATCCAGTATCCGAATATCTTTCCCCCGGGTTTCTTCTATGATCCGTGCGATAGCGATCGCCAAGTTATGGCCACGAGCATTTTCACGAACACTCTTGGGACTCGATGTAGATTCTGTCACCGGCAACTCAAACGGTAAAAGGATTCAGGAATTATCAATGCATTAAGAAGTTAACGAATCTTGAGGGAAGGTAAAACGACAGAGCCTACAGGCCGGATATTCTCATGGCTGCAATGCCAATCCCGGACAGAACGAGGTCTGGAAACTCTCGGACGTTTGAGAATTCGCCCCGAACAATCCCCCTCCACCCACCAGTCAGAAATATATCTGCTTCAGACCCAAGCTCTCGATGGGCTTCGTCTACCAATCGACAAACCCCACCACGAATTCCGAAACCAATTCCAGCAGCTATTGCATTATTTGTTGAACGGCCTGGCATGGGTGGAGGCGATGCGTGGCCAAGTGAAGACACTTCCGGCAAAAGGCTTGTTCCATCAGCAAGGGAACGAGCTAATAATGCCGGTCCTGGCAAGATGGCACCACCAAGAAACTGCCTGTCTGATGCCACCATGTCAACAGAAGCTGCAGTACCGCAGTCGATGACAATGCAGCCATTATTTGACGAACCAATATGGCTTGCCGCGGTAGCCGCAGCAAGCCGATCAATTCCCACACGATCTGGCTGTTCAGTCTTCACTTCTAAAGGAAGATCTGAAAAATGAACTCGGTGCAGTTGGACAAGAAGTTGCCGAGTGCGGCTAATGGCTGAAATAGCTGTTTCGAGTTGCGCTGCCGCTGCATCACAAACACTCGCTATATAAAACATTGTCGAAGGAGAGACTACTGGCATCAACCAGCTTTCAAAATCGTCATAACTGAAGCCACGACTATCTAGCTCATACCGTCTTTCCAAAAGAGGCATACCCTGACTAACCCCTGAAACAAGAGCCAGTTTTATCCTTGAGTTACCGACATCAGCGAGCAACACATTGCTCATACGATCAATTTCTTTTGTGGAGACGTCAGCGGACATTACCAAATCTTTCCATCGAACCTTACTGCGCATCACTGTCATGGGTGCTCTTAAGCTTTTTCATTATGGACTGAAGAAGCTGAGGTAGCCCATCTCCGGTCACGGCACTTACCGCAATCACGTGAAGTCCCGTCTCGCTGGAAAGCTCTTCTCTCACCGCTTTGGCCTCCGCTAACTCTGATTTACTTACAATAAGTATCTCCGGACGAGCACCGAGGGATTCATCATAGAGACTCAGTTCCTGACGTATTTTTTTGTAATTCGTCAATGGATCACTGCCATCAAGTGGAGCTGGCTCCACAACATGAACTAGAATACCTGCTCGCTCAACATGGCGCAGAAACTCATGGCCAAGACCAACACCGGCATGGGCACCTTCAATCAAACCCGGTAAATCAGCTAATACGAAACTCTGTTCTGGAGAAACCTCGACAATCCCAAGAACTGGTGACTTTGTCGTAAATGCATAGTTTGCAATTTCTGGACGTGCATGGGACAGCCTCGATAACAAGGTGCTTTTTCCTGCATTTGGTAGTCCAACCAGACCCACGTCTGCGATGACCTTGAGCTCCAGAATCACCAGCCTTGAGACACCCACTTCACCAGCCGTCGACTCACGAGGCGCTCGATTAACTGACGACTTGAAATGCACATTTCCACGGCCCCCAGTTCCACCCTTCGCCACGACGATTTTCTCACCAGGGCGAGCAAGGTCTTTGATCTGAAGTCCTGTCGATTGATCTACAACGATTGTGCCCGGCGGGACAAAAAGAGTGACGTCTTTGGCTGATCGCCCCTGGCGATTGTGAGGACCACCTGACTTTCCGTGATCAGCTCGCCATTGCTTTCTGTGAGAAAGACCTGCAAGTGAATCGACCCCGACCTTTGCTTCGAGAATAATACTGCCACCGCGTCCGCCGTCCCCGCCATCGGGGCCGCCGCGGGCAACATATTTCTCTCTACGAAAACTACTGATGCCGTTGCCGCCGTTGCCAGCAACTAACTCGACCTTGATTCGGTCCACAAACACGTGATGGCCTCTCGGGCCCAGTACTGGAAAAAATTAGCCTGCAACTTGATCGATATTCACTCGACGCCCTTTGCGATCGAAGCGAACTACACCATCGGAGAGAGCAAAGAGGGTGTAGTCATTGCCAATACCGACATTTGAGCCAGGGTGGAACTTTGTACCGACTTGACGAACCAAAATGCTGCCCGCAGTTACAGCCTGCCCACCAAACCTTTTCACGCCGCGTCGCTGGGCATTTGAATCTCGCCCATTCCTGCTGGAGCCTTGTCCTTTTTTATGAGCCATCGCTCAATCCTCAATCTTCTAAATTTACTGAATGACGAAACTGGCAGTTCCACTGCGCCCAGTTTTGGAGCCTATAGAATATCCTCCTGCCGGGCATCGCGGAAGTCCCATAAATATTCCTCGCCTTCGTTGGCTTTCATGGCCCTTTTAAAGAGTTCTGGGCCCTCATGGCCAAACAATCCTTTTAGAAGTTCCTCGCGATCATCGTCAGTTCGATCACCGACCCGTCCCGTGTCATCTTCAGCCGGGTTTGCCACCGTAAGAAGCTTTGGCAACACAACGTCAAGTGCCCGTCGACTACCTGCCTGCTGAAGCTTCTCGCCATCCACCTGCATGA